>Ga0256842_1000149_pt1 | contig 59598 bp, 48 predicted proteins | sample 4559240metaG_FD_185973 | JGI IMG/M metagenome (GOLD analysis project Ga0256842, IMG submission 185973) | Hydrothermal vent microbial communities from Guaymas Basin, Mexico - 4559-240 | ecosystem: Environmental > Aquatic > Marine > Hydrothermal vents | place: Mexico: Guaymas Basin | collected... | reverse complement strand
TTTACTTCTAAAGCGTTTTTTAAGATTTTTTAACAACCTAGTTTTTAACGCGAATATCAAAGTTAATTTTAATTAGCGTTAAATTAGAGGAATACATATAAGATGATTTTTTTTAACAATATTACCACCATTAAACCTTTAATGTATTTGTTTTTAAAGGAACTAAATAATCCTAATTTATTTAACTTTATGAAATAACTATTTTTTATGTGCAAAATACAAGCATTGCATATAGTTGGTAATATTTCCATGTTTTTGTTTAAAAATCCTTTGCCATTAAATAAATTAATATTACTTTTGCAGCCCGAAAATCAGGATATGGTTGAATATTCTGTATTTGAGGGATTTAGCTTGTTTTTAGAGCTGTTTTACAATCGGAATTAGAGAAAGATGTTGCCTATGGTGAGGTGACTGCCGATGATTTTTTGCCCAAAACAGTAATTTTTATAGGCTTTGTTTGTCATTTTTATTTGAGGATTGTTAGTTGCTCTTATAAAATTGATTTTTTTTATTAATATTTTTTTAGAAATAAATAACTATGAATACTTTAAGTTATAAAACCATTTCTGCTAATAAGAATACCGTTCATAAGAACTGGGTAATTCTTGATGCAGAAGGTGCTACTTTAGGTCGTTTGGCTTCAAAAGCTGCTTTTTTATTAAGAGGTAAGCACAAAGTAGACTTTACTCCACACGTAGATTGTGGTGATAACGTAATTATTATCAATGCAGAAAAAATTGTATTGACGGGCAAAAAAATGACTGATAAGCAATATGTGCGTCATACTGGATACCCAGGGGGACAACGTTTTGCAACACCAATAGAGGTGCTAGCAAAAAAGCCAACTGCTGTTGTCGAAAGAGCAATTAAAGGTATGTTGCCAAAGAATAAATTGGGATCCCAATTATTTCGCAATGCTTTTATTTATGCAGGAACAGAGCATAAGCACGAAGCTCAAAAACCACAATTGTTGAACCTTAACGATCTTAAATAACCATGGAAGTAATTAATGTAATTGGACGTAGAAAAACAGCCGTTGCTCGTATATATATGAGTGAAGGTACTGGTGAAATCACTGTAAATAAGCGTGATTTAAAGGATTACTTTACTACAGGTACACTACAGTATATCGCTACTCAAGCGTTTATCTGTACTGACACTGTTGGTAAATACGATCTTAAAGTTAATCTTGATGGTGGTGGAATTAAAGGTCAAGCAGAAGCTATGCGTTTAGCTGTTGCTCGTGCTTTAGTTCAAATAGATGAGGAATATCGCCCTACACTTAAGGCTGATGGTTTAATGCGCCGTGACCCACGTATGGTTGAGCGTAAGAAACCAGGTCAACCAAAAGCACGTAAGAAATTCCAGTTCTCGAAACGTTAATATTTTAGTATTTTGTTTAGTATCTAAACTGTTGAGACTCTTTCGTTCCTTTGGGACGATAGGCTACTCAATTGGTTGACTATTACACAGAATGTAAACAAATTTAAATAAATAAATATGTCAAAAATTAATTTTGATACCCTGTTAGACGCAGGTGTACACTTTGGTCACTTAAAGCGTAAGTGGAATCCAAATATGGCTCCTTATATCCATATGGAAAAGGGCGGAATTCATATTATCGATCTTCACAAAACAAGCGCACTTTTAGAAACTGCTGCTGCTGCTGCAAAGCAAATAGCTAAGTCAGGAAAGAAAATCCTTTTTGTTGCTACTAAGAAACAAGCTAAGGATATCGTTGCTGAAAGAGTTCAGAAAACAGGTATGCCATATACTACTGAGCGTTGGCCTGGTGGAATGCTTACTAACTTTGCTACTATTCGCAAAGCTGTAAAGAAAATGACTTCTATTGATAAGTTGATGAAAGAGCCTGCTTATGATAACCTTTCTAAGCGTGAGCGTCTTCAAATGACTCGTGAGCGTGCAAAACTAGAGCGTAACTTCGGTAGTATTGCTGATTTATCTCGTCTTCCTTCTGCTTTATTCGTTGTGGATATCGTTAAGGAAAACATCGCTGTAGCAGAAGCTCGTAAGTTGAATATTCCTGTATTTGCTATGGTTGATACAAACTCTAATCCTAAGGATATTGATTTTGTAATTCCAGCAAATGATGATGCAACTAAATCAGTAGCTCTTATCATAGATGTTATGTGTACTGCTATCGAAGAAGGTTTAGCTGAGCGTAAGTTAGAGCGTGAAAAACGTGCTAGCGAGCAAGCAGAAGCTGATCGTCTTAAGAAAGCTAAAGCAGAAGCTGCTAAAGAATTAAAAGCTGATGAAGAAGCTAAGGCTAAAGCTATTGAGTCTAAAGAGGCTTAGTATTTTATAAACGATAATAATATATTTATAATATGAAAATTACTGCTACTGAAGTAAATGCACTACGTAAAAAAACTGGTGCAGGAATGATGGATTGCAAGAAAGCTTTGACTGAAGCTGAAGGTAACCAAGAAGAAGCTATCAAAATCCTTCGTAAAAAAGGACAAAAAGTTGCTGAAAAGCGTGCTGATCGTGATGCTGCTGAAGGTGTAATTATTGCTAAAGTTTCTAGTGATAATACATTTGCCGCTGTTGTTCGTATTAGCTGTGAAACTGACTTTGTTGCCAAAAATGACGACTTTGTTGCTTTCGTAACTTCTATCGCTGATAAAGCTATTGAAGATAAAATTGCTGATGTTGAGACTCTTTCTAATACAGAAATTAATGGTCAAAAAATTAGTGAACTTATTCTTGAGCAATTAGGTAAAATTGGTGAGAAAATAGAAATCGTTGATTATAAAACAGTTTCTGCTGCTAAGGCATTTGCTTATATTCACCCAGGTAACAGACTTGCTACCATCATGGGCGTAAATATGGACAATGTTGAAGATATAGCAACTATTGGTAAGAATGTAAATATGCAGATTGCGGCTATGGCTCCTGTTGCTCTTAATAAAGATGGTGTTGATCCAAAAATTATTGAGAACGAAATCGAAATTGGAAAAGACCAAGCTCGTAAAGAAGGTAAGCCAGAGAATTTAATTGAGAAAATCGCTCTTGGAAAACTTAATAAGTTCTACAAAGAGAATACTCTTTTAGCTCAAGCATATCTTCATGATAACAAAATCTCTATCGAGCAGTATCTTAAGAATGCTGATAAAGGATTAACTGTTACTGAATTCCATAGACTAGCTTTGTAAGAAATTACAATCAAATAATATACAAACCACTTAGCTTTATTGTTAAGTGGTTTTTTTATGCCTATTATCTATTTTAGAGCGTCTATTCTGGATAAAGAACATTCTTTAAGGCTTTATACCCACTTCTACTAGCCTTTACCTTTGCACCACTTTTCAAAATTATTATATGAGTATTTTTATCATATAGTTCTATTTTGCTTATCTGATCAATTCTAATAATATGTGATCTATGTACTCTTATAAACTCATCAGCATCCAAATGCTTTTCGAAATAAGACATTGTGCTGTTTTTTAAGAAGCGGCTTCCCTCAATAGTGTATATGAAAACATAATCGTCTTGAGCTTCAATTCGCTCAATATTTACAGTATGTATTATTTCTATTTTGCTACGATCTTTTACGGCAACCCTTTTTATAATCTCTTGTTCTTTGTTTACATATTCTAAAATATTATTAATAGCTTTATCATTTTTAATATTTTGTTCAAATCGTAGTATTGCCTTTTCCAATGATTGATTGAATCTTTTTTGTGAAAATGGTTTTAAAAGATAATCAACAGCACCAAATTCGAAAGCTTTTAAAGCAAATTCATCATAGGCGGTGGTGAATATTATTAATGGACTATTTTCGATAAACTCTAACATTTCAAAGCCATTAAGCTTTGGCATTTGAATATCTAGGAATACGATATCAGGCTTTTTTTCTTTAATTGCCAATGCTCCATCAAACCCATTCTCACACTCTCCAATTATTTCAAAAGCTGAGCTTTTTTCAATAAATTTCCTCAATAAAACCCTTGCAAGTTCTTCGTCTTCAATTATAAGTACTTTTATTTTGTTATTCATAATTCTTATTCCTTAATGAGTTCATGTGTTTTTGGAATCCATATTATTACTTCAAAATTATCCTTAGTTTTTGAAGTTTCCAATAGGTTTTTCTGATTGTATGATAACTCTAATCTTTCAATTACATTTTTAAGTCCTGTGGAGGTTCCTTTTTTAGCTATACTATTGTTAGCATCTATACCGTTAACAATACTGATTTTAATTTTGTCGCCAATGTCCACAAAGCTAAAGCATATTTTTATTTCTTTACTACTTTCGTATACGCCATGTTTAATAGCATTTTCTACCAATGGTTGCAATATTAGTGAAGGTACTTCTATGTTTTCCATTCTTGGGTCTAATTCAGCACTTATGCTTAATCTCGAACCAAATCTACATTTTTCTATTTCTAAATAGAGTAGGGCATGCTCCAATTCACTTGATAATGTTGTGAAATTTTGCTTAGACGATATTAATGAAAATCTAAAAAAATCTGAAATATTTATTATCATCTCTTGAGCCTTTTCGGGATCAACCATAGTGAGTGATGATGCTGAGTTTAGACTGTTAAACAAAAAATGAGGATTAATCTGACTTTTTAAAGCTTCAAATTCGGCACTACGAACCATTGCCTCCATTTTGGATTTTACTATTTCTTGATCTTTGTTTTTATCAATGGCAGAAAAAAGAAAATAACTGAAAATAGTGATTATGTACACAGGTATAAAAAGAAGGATTCGCCATAGGATAGTTTGCTCAAATATTTGCGAATAATCGGTAAATATTATTGTCATTATTCCGTATCCTATGGATAGCCAAATAATAAAAACTATACTCATTGCCCACAGATGAGTAAATATATTTTTTCTCCAGTTGTCAGTGTTGTTAAATGTGTATCTGGCCATATACCAAAGACTTAGGCTGATAATGGCTAGGGTTCCAAAAGATAATACAGAATCGCTTATTGTAATGGTGCTATTATATTCAAATGCTTTCCAAAGCACAAAAGAGTGAATACTCATAGGGAGTATCCACCAAATAATATATAATAGTGTCCAAATAGACTTTTGTAAAAATGGGTTTTTCATTTATGCTAAAATCGTTTTATTTCGCCTCCACCAAATATGGCACTTCCCTTAATTATTAGTTGGCCTTTTGGGTTTATGTTAGTGTTATGAGAGTATGATTTATTACTAAATCCACCTAATATTGATGTTACTTCAAGTTTAATATCCCAATCTTCAGGTATTTGTATATCAAGTCCACCGAATATCAAATTCACTTCCAAAATCTGAATTCCTTCCGCCAATTGTGAGTTTCTAAAATTGTACTTTCCGCCACCAAAAATAGCATTAATACTTCCACCTTTGAAATTATTACTTGTGATATGATATTCACCACCACCAAAAATTAAGTTATCGTTTATAGTATCAAGGTCGTTTATATCTCCTTTTTTAAATCTATTGCGTGCTTTATGAGGAAATTTATCTAGCCCTTTAAAGAGAATTATTATACCAACGCCAATCAAAACTGCTGGAAAAAATAATTCGCGAGTATTATAATTAATGTCAATAAATTCGGGAATTAGAAAAATGGTACCGATTAAGATAATTATATATCCACCAATATTATTTTCTTTGTTTTTTGAAATTGATATTAATCCAATTGAAATCAATAGAACTTGCCAGTTAAAAATCATATGAAAAGTTTCGTAGCTAATAAATTCGGTTCTTTTGGCAATAATAAGAAGCCCTGCACTAATAAATATTGTTGCCAAAAGAGTTCTACTTAATGCAGTATGACTTGAATGAGGCTTTTTGTTAATGCCATTTTTTGATTCGTCGTAAATTGTTTTCATAATCGTGAATTGTTTGATATATGAAGATTGTAAATGATTTAACGTTATCTTCAAAATTAATATTATTGTTTATTTGATAGTGCAAAAGTACACTCAAAATAATAATAAGCTAGCATAATTCGGTGAATGAACACTAAAATTCGGTAAACTACAATTTACGGCTGTTTATAATAAAATACACTAACAATTGTCCAATTTATTTATCATTTCTTATTTAGACTTGTATTATTAAGTAAATTATTTTAGTACTTTTGAGCACTGAATTATAATAAAGATTAATATTAAAAAATTAACATATTCTTAAATGAAATATAATAGAATACTTTTAAAACTAAGTGGTGAGGCTCTAATGGGCGATCAACAATTTGGTGTAGATCCTAAACGATTGGAGCAATACGCTAAAGAGATTAAAGCAGCATATGCTACGGGAGTTCAGATTTCGATTGTGATTGGCGGAGGTAATATTTATCGTGGTTTGAGTGGCGCTAGTCAAGGAATGGACCGTGTACAAGGTGACTATATGGGAATGCTTGCTACTGTAATTAACTCTATGGCTTTGCAAGGAGCATTGGAGAAAGCGGGCATATCAACTAAGTTATTAGGTGGTTTAGAAATAGACCCAATTGCTGAGCGTATGAGTCGAAAAAGAGCTGTTGATTATATGAATGATGATAAAATTGTTATTATAAGCGGTGGAACAGGAAATCCGTTTTTTACTACAGATACAGCATCAGCACTTCGTGCGATAGAAATTGAAGCTGATGTAATTCTGAAAGGAACAAGAGTTGATGGTGTTTATGATAAAGATCCTGAAAAATATTCAGATGCTGTTAAATATCAGTCGATTACTTTTAGAGAAGCTTATGAAAAGAAATTAGCAATAATGGATTTGACTTCATTTACTCTATGTGAGGAAAATAATTTACCTATTTATGTTTTTGATATGAATAAGAAGAATGAGCTTTCACGTGTTGTTGCAGGTGAAAATGTTGGAACAATTGTTCAGTAATTCGTTCCTAAATAGTATAGTCTAATATTTTATATTTTTAAAGAACTCATGGACATAATCTGTGAGTTCTTTTGAATTATTGTAGGCTATATACCTATATTTAGGTATATAAAAATATGTAAAACGCCCTTTTTTTAAAATTAACTTATATAAAGCTTAATTTGATTGACAAATATGAATAATAGTATTATATTTGCGCAAAAGTAGTCTAAAATTCTTAAAACCAATTTATCATGAAACAAGCCATAACTTTACTTTTAGCTTTTATGCTTATATCTGCAGTGAGTTTTTCGCAGAGCGCTAAAAAGTTTTATAAAACAGGTGCCACTTTTGCAGAAAATGGTAAAAGCAAAGATGCTATAGATAATTTCACGAAATCATTAGACATAGATCCTAATTATGTAAAATCATATATTGCAAGAGCTGAGGCTTATTCAAAAATGGGAAATGCTTCAGAAGCATTAAATGATTATGAAAGAGCTGGAACATTAGAACCTAAAGAGGAAGAATTGCATGTTAAAGCAGCGCAGCTTAGTTTAGATCTTAAAGAATATAAAAGAGCAATTAAAAATGCGGACCTTGCTATTGTTGCTGATAAAAAGAATTTATCTGCCTACCATATAAAAGTTAGATCATTACATTATCTTAATTTAGATGATGAAGCTCTTGAATTTGCAAATAAAGGTGTTGATGTTAAGAAAACATATGTTACTTACTTTGATAAGGCTGAAATATTATTTGCTAAAAAAGATTTTGCCGAGGCTCAGAAGTATTATCAATTGGCAATAGGAAAAGATGTTAATGATCCTACTGGTTTTGTTGGAATTGCAAATGCATATTATTATCAAAATATGTATGATCAATGTATAAATTCTGCTAATTCAGCTCTTAAATTTGATAAAAAATCAAAAGATGCTTATTGGATACGGTCTAAAGCTTTTCATAAAAAGATGGATTATATGAGTGCTATTAATGATCTTTCACAAATAATACTGCTTTATCCTAATGAGGATTATATTAAAGACGTATATTATGAAAGGGCTTTAAGTTATAGTGCATTTAATCAAGTTGTGCCTGCAGTTACAGACTACACTAAAGTGATTGATTTAGACCCTGATTTTTATCAAGCTTATTTCAAAAGAGCAGAGTCATTTGTAGCTATGCGTAGCTTAGATGACGCTATTGCTGATTACGAAAAGCTTGAAGAACTAAAGCTTAAAGATGAAGCAGCCCTTGCTATGTTAGCAGAAGCTCATATTAGATTGTTCGAACTTAAAAGAGAAGATGATAAGCCAGTTATTGTTGTTACAGAGCCTATAATTAATGAGGCTAAACAAATACAAATAATTAATGGTACAACAATCCAAAAATTTACTGGTAGAGTTAATGATGTAAGCCCAATAAAAAGCTTTACAATTAACGGTAATATTGTAGAATTTGATTCTACTTCAAAGAAAAATGAGTATTCTGTAGATATCGACGTTACAGGCAAAACAGAGATTACTTTTGTATGCTCTGATGTATATGATAATGTGAAAACTATTGTATATCCTATATTATTTACAGAAACAGGATTGCCAGAAGTTCAGTTGATACAACCTTTGGTATCTAGCGATGGCCAAATGTACCCAGAAACTGAAGGTTCAATTTATATTGAAGGTGACATTTATGATGAGAGCTTGATTGCTAGTATTACCATTGATGGACTAAATGCTAGTTATGTACCAACAGAAATAAACCCTACTTTTAATGCTACAGTTAGTATAAAGAATAAAAGTGAGATAAGAATTACTGTTACAGATGTGTATGGTAATACTACAGAGAAAGTATATATGCTTAATAGAGACGGAGCAGCATTGTCTGCAAATAACCCAATGGGTAAAACATGGGTTGTGTTCATAGAAAACTCTAAGTATAAAACATTTGCTTCGCTTAGTGGCCCTGCCAAAGATATTACAATTATGAAATCGGCTTTAGTTAAGTATAGTATTAATAGAACGATTCATAAGAAGAATATGACAAAGACTCAGATGGAGCGTTTTTTCTCCATAGAGCTACGTGATCAGGTTATTAATAATAATGTGAATTCAATTATTGTTTGGTATGCAGGACACGGTAAATTCCTTAATAATACTGGTTATTGGGTACCTGTAGATGGTGAAACTGATGATGAGTTTACATACTTTAATATTCAGTCATTAAAATCATCAATGAATGCTTATAGCAAAGTAGTAACTCATACTTTAGTTATTACTGATGCTTGTGAATCTGGTCCTTCATTCTATCAGGCAATGCGTGGTAGTGATGATGAAACTCGCGATTGTGGTGATTGGAAAGCAACTAAATTTAAGTCATCTCAAGTGTTTTCATCTGCAGGTTACGAACTTGCCTCTGATAACTCTCAGTTTACAAAAACATTTGCAAACTCGCTAATTCATAACCCGGACAACTGTATTCCTATTGGAAGCATTGTTAAGAAGGTGAAATCAGCAGTAGCACGAAATAAACAACAGGCACCTCAGTTTGGAAAAATTGATGGTATGCCAGATGAGAATGGAACATTCTTCTTTATTAGAAAATAATAAGTAACTAACAAAAAGAGTAAACTCAATATATGAGTTTACTCTTTTTTTTTTATCACAGAAAAAAAACTCTCACTAACCTTTATATTAGGTTTTGGTTCATTGAATTCATCAATTCTTTATAAGATTATTTATTCTTATACTTTATAAACATATATTTTATTAAGTTATTGGTGAAAGTGTTTTGAACTATTTTGTCACTATGCTAATTAAAATAGCTGCTGTGATTAAATTGTAGTCAGGGTGGATTTTTATTTAATCATTTTTTATGCAACAATTTCACAGATTATTGTCCAAGCTTCTTATTCTTTTATTGGTTTTTTCTAGTACTTCATTATTTTCTCAGAAGTATTTTTTTTCAAATTATAGTATAAAGGAGGGCTTAGCCCATTCTCAAATTAAGGATATTGTTCAAGATTCAAATGGATATATTTGGCTAGGAACAAAAATAGGATTGTCAAAATTTGATGGTGAAAAATTCAATAACTTTTCTTCTAAAGATGGATTAGCTGAAAAAGGCGTAAGTACTATTTGTATTGATAATAATGGCGTAATGTGGATGGGGCATTTCTTCGGTGGTTTGTCAATTTATAGAGACGGAAAGTTTACCGAGATTATTTTAGATTCAAATAAAAGTGATATTACCTCTATTGTACAGGATTCTTTAAATAGAATTTGGATATCTACTTATGGTGACGGTGTTTACCGTATAGACGAGCCTTTAGCAAAAAAAATTAATGTTTCGGCACATTTTACTTCTAAAGAAGGCTTGGGCAATCTTGTAATGTCCATGACTTCAACGCAGAGCTTAGGTATGATTTACGTAACTAGGTATGGTGTTAAGTATTTTAATGATAAAATTAATGAATGGGAATTAGTTAATGATAAATTCTATGCTTGGCCACAATATTTTAATACTACAACAATACATGAAGATTCAAAGAAAGGTATTTGGGTAGGTACTTTTAACGGAGGTCTATACTATTATAAGGATATAAATACGGAACCTATACGCTACGATAAACGCGATGGTTTAGCTAATAATTGGATTTCAGAAATAGTTGAAGATATTGATGGCTCAATGTGGGTAGGAACTTGGGGTGGTGGTATCTCTAATATTAATAATGGTGAAATTCTTTCACTGAATGAATCCAATGGCCTTTCAGAAAATAAAGTAAAAAGAATTTATGTAGATTTTGAAGGAAATGTGCTAATTGGAACTTATTCCGAAGGCCTTTCAGTTTTTAAAAGCTTTGCCTTTATCCATTATAGAAAAATTAAAAAAGATAAAGCAATTAAGATTAACGCTATATACGAAAGTGCTGAAAGTGATGGCGTGTGGTTAGGTACTAATAATGGTTTGTATTACATGAAAGAAAGTAATAACGGTGGTTTTTCAACCGAAGTATTCCGTAAGAACGATTTGGGACTACAGTCTGATGATATTAGGTATCTGAAAGCAGATAAGGAGCATCTTTGGATAGGCACTTATGGCGGTGGAGTATCTAAATTAAATTTTGAAACTAAAAAACTAACTTATGTTTATGTAGCAAATACGATATTGTTACAGGCCTCAAATTTTGAGAATGTAAGTGCTATGGATATAGACAAAGAGGGTCACCTCTGGATAGGGTCGCCTGCAGGTGTTATTTATTATGAGCCGGAGAATGATCAGGCTAATTTTTTAACACAAGGTAATAATTTACAGAGTAATGATATATCTTCAATCTACTGTGATAATGATAATATAGTATGGGTTGGACATGTTGGAAATGGAATTTCTAGAATAGAAGGTTCAAAAATCACACGATATGAAGGTGGTGCTGGATTAACCCCATCAGTTATATATAAAATTAAGGATGATTTATTGGTTGGAACAGAGGGTGATGGCTTATTTGTTTTTAATAAATCAAAAGAAATAAAGCACTATACAATGGCCTCTGGTCTTATTTCAAATATGGTAGTTGCGCTTCAAGAAGATAAAAATGGTGTAATATATTGTGGTACAAGCAATGGTCTTGTTAGGATTGATTCTAAAACAGATGAAATTTCATCTTATGGAGAAGATAAGGGCTTTGAAGGAGTAGAGGTTATGCATGGTTCCATGTTTATGTCGAAATATAATATTATGTGGGTTGGTACAGCAATTGGTTTGACTAAGGTAAATACTCGTTTGCTTAAAACAAAAACTCAGCCACCAATTACGTTTATTACAAAATTTAGGGTGAATCTAGAGGAAGTTTCATTTAATGATAATAAAGTGTTTAACTATAACGAAAATGCAGTTCTAATTGATTATAAATCAATTTGTATTTCGGATGCGCCATCAGTAGTATATAAAGTTAGGCTCATTGGTGCCGAAGAGGAATGGCAGCCAGAAACTAAGCAGTCTTATTCTAATTTCCCAGCATTGCCTCCTGGCGAATATAGGTTTGAAGTAATAGCAAGAAATAATTCTGGAGTATGGAATGAAAAGGCGCAATCTATTGCCTTTACTATTAATCCTCCTTTCTGGCAAACATTCTGGTTTATTTCTATATTATTAATAGTAGTAGTTATTTCTGTAGTACTATTTATTAAAGTTAGAGAGAAGAATTTACTTAAAGAAAAAGCTGAACTTGAAAATAAGGTGCAGGAAAGAACTGTAGAAATTAGCCAAAAGAACTCATTATTAGCACAAAAGAATAAAGATATTACAGATAGTATTAATTATGCTCGAAGGATACAGAGAGCTATAATGCCAACCGATACTGATATGAAAAGGCTTCTGAAATCATCGTTTATTTACTATAAACCAAAAGATATTGTAAGTGGTGATTTTTATTGGAATGCTGTGCATAATGGTAGATTGGTAGTTGCTGCAGCTGATTGTACAGGACATGGTGTGCCAGGAGCATTTATGAGTATGATTAGTATTAGTTCGTTGAATAAAATTGTTAAGGAAAAGCAGATAGTAGATCCATCTAGGATACTTGATAATATGCGACACGATATAGTAAATGATCTTAAACAGAGTGGAGAACAGGCAAAAGATGGCTTGGACATAGCGCTTTTATCTATAGAAGTTGAAAAGCGATTGGTACATTTTGCTGGAGCTTATAATTCGATGTATATTATTAAAAAGAACAAAATTAATGAAGACGAATTAAGCTTTGATTTTCCATATTCTGTTTTTGGTGATTATTTATTGGAGGTAAAAGCAGACCGAATGCCAATTGGTATTTCAGAGCGAATGGAAAGAAATTTTACAACAAAATCACTTCAGTTGGATGAGGGTGATAGGATTTATATATCTACAGATGGTTATATTGACCAGTTTGGAGGCGTAAAGGGTAAGAAATTTATGTCCAAACGTTTCAAAAAACTACTTTTAGAACTCCCATATTCGTCTGATGAGGAGAGTGTGCAAATACTTGATAATCAGTTTATAGAATGGCGAGGGATACACGAGCAAATAGATGATGTTTTGGTAATAGGAATATGCTTTTAAAATAAAAGTTATTTTTGAATTTATTTTTTTTACCTTAGTGGCTTATAATAATTCATAAAATCTCAGATATGAATACATATGAAAAGTTTCGTAAAATGATGGATAATCACATTATGTTATCATTTAAAGGCGAAATAACTTCCGATATCATTACAATGGTATTGCAGATAATGGAGACAAGGCTTGACTCTGTGTCTGAAAAAGGAAGTGTTAAAAAGAAAATTTTTAATGTTTTGGTGGAGTGTATGCAAAATCTCTATCATCACTCAGAAGCTGAAGAACCTGGTAATATTAGTACTAGGCGAGCAATGCTTGAGCTTTTTTATGATGATGATTTTTATTACATACTTACCGGTAATTATCTTAGAAATGAAGCAATAGCCCCCTTACAAGATAGAATTGATAGAGTTAATTCTCTTTCGAAAGACGAGCTTCGTAAGTATTATAGACAAATATTAGATAATAATATTATCTCAGACAAGGGTGGTGCTGACTTAGGAATGATTGATATGGCTAGAAAGTCGGGTCAAAAGCTTTACTATAAATTTCATGATGTGAATGACACATTGTCATTTTTTGAATTGAAAGTGAAAATAGCTAAGAAAAAAGAAAAAAAGAATAAGTAAAACAATAATATTATATAATTAGAAATTATGGATAATTTAAAGATAGACGGTACTCGTCAAACTCCAGAAATAAATTTTGATGCTACTAGTGGTATATTGAAATTAGATGGTCGTTCTATTCCTGAAAATACATTCGAGTTTTTTACCCCAGTATTAAATTGGCTTGATGAATATGCTTCTTCAGCTCCAGATAAAGTTGTTGCAAAAATTAATTTAGAATACTTTAATACAAGTTCTTCAAAATATATTTTAGAAATATTGAAAAGATTGAAGATTATGCTTAAAGATGGTAAGGATGTGCTAGTAGAATGGTATTATGAAGAAGATGATGAGGAGATGATGGAAACTGGTGAAGATTATGAAGATGTTAGTGGCTTACCTTTTGAAATTATTTCATACGAAGAAGAATAGTTTTACAATTAAATAGTAATGGCAAATCAAAGTATTTATCAGAATGAGCTAAATAATCTTGAGCAAAGTAAGAAATTCTTACAGCGCGAGGATTATTCGCAAATGGAACTACAACTTGAATTCAAGAAGTTGGTAGAAAACTATGAGGAGCTGATAGATCAAGTAAAAATAATTACAAAAATTAGTGATCGTCTTCAGAAGAAACTCAATAAGACTAATGATGCTTTAGAAAACACCAACACACAGCTTGCCGAATTGAATAATCAGCTGAACCAAACTATTGATCAGTTGACAGAAGCCAAAATTGGTAGAAAAGCAGGAACTATTGTAATGGTTTTGGCGATAGGTTTATTTATTGTTTCAGAAGTATTACTTGAACCAATTATAGATGCCGCATTTAAGAATAATGCATATGTTGGCTTGTTCTTAAAATTAATTGTAGCAATACTTATTAAACCGGGTGAAGATTTTGCAAATAAATATATGCTTAAGAAAGCTCGAAAAGAACAAATGAAAGAGCAAGAAGCAAAGATTGCTGCTGATAAAGCCAAGCGGTCTTCAAAAAAAACTAAACGAAAAAAAGCATTCGATTAGAACAAAAAAAACGACAATAAGTCGTTTTTTTTGTGCCATTTTTTTTGAGTTTCAATATATTATTATAAGTACATTTGCTAGCCAATATTCTTATTTTAGATAATAAATTGTATGAAAATATTTTTACCATTTTTTTTATTTTTATTTTTTGTGTTTGTTACTACTAATGTTGTACAAGCGCAAGAAGCAACTGTTAGAGGCTCAGTTTTTGAGAAGTCGTCAGGTCAGCCGGTACTATATACTAATGTGTTTTTTAAAGGTACATCATATGGAGCTGTTACCGATGTTAATGGCTATTTTACAATCTCAAAAATCCCAAAGGGAAAATACACATTGATGGTTAGCTATATTGGTTTTGATACTTTAAGTCAAAAGATTAATATCACTGACGAAAATCAAATGATTAATCTAAAACTAGTTCTAAAAAAAGCAATGTATCAGATATCTGGAGCCACTATTTCGGCTCAACGTCAAACTGCCTTGTTGGATCCTACAACCTCAGTAATGAAAGTATCATCTAAGAGTATGAATAGGCTGCCTACTGTTGGTGGTCAAGCAGATTTGGCTCAGTATTTACAAGTAGTGCCAGGTGTTGTTTTTACTGGTGATCAAGGTGGGCAATTGTATATTAGAGGAGGTACTCCTGTGCAAAATCTTGTTTTGCTAGATGGCATGACAGTGTATAATCCATTCCACTCAATTGGTCTTTTTTCAGTTTTTGATTCTGATATAATAAGTAATACCGATGTTTATACAGGAGGTTTTGGTGCCCAGTTTGGTGGTAGAATTTCTTCGGTAATGGATATTACAACACGATATGGAAATCCTCGTCGTTTTGCTGGCAAAGTTGATGTTAATACTTTTGGCGCAAAAATCCTTATAGAAGGCCCTTTAGTAAAAGCAAAAGACGAACATTCTGGTAGTATTTCGTATGTGCTTTCTGCAAAGAAATCTTATATTGACAAAACCTCGCAAATGATTTATAAATATGTAAATGATGGTGATGGCCTACCATTTACCTTTGCTGATTTATATGGTAAAATATCTTTTAATGGTAATAATGGTAACAGACTTGATGTGTTTGGCTTTAATTTTAACGACCAAGTAAGTTATCAAACAATTAATAATTACGAATGGCATTCGTATGGTGGTGGAATGAAATTTTCTGTAGTTCCTGGTCAATCACCAATGTTACTAGCGGGTCATATTTCTTATTCTGATTATTTAATTACCTTGGAAGATGGTTCAGGAAAACCTAGAAGTAGTCAGGTAGGAGGGTTCAATATGGGATTAGACTTCACTTATTTTTTAGGAAAAAATAAACTTATTTACGGAGTAGATATGAAGAGTACAGGTACTGATTACCAATTTGTGAATTCGGTAAACCGTACTATTTCTCAACATGAGTCTACTACCGAAATAGCTGCATATGTTGGAGCAAGATTACTTTATGGTACCAAAAACTTTAAGGATAGTAAGCAGACATATTCAAGGTTAATAGTCTCTCCAGGTTTGCGCTTGCATTATTATGCTTCATTGGGTGATTTATCAATTGAACCTCGCTTGGCTGTCAAATATAATCTAACACCATTTTTTAGGTTAAAAGCTGCTACTGGAGTTTATTCTCAGAATATTATTAGCACGGCTTCGGATAGAGATGTTGTGAATTTATTTTATGGTTTTATTTCTGGTCCTGAGAATTTACAAGATGAGTTTGATGGGCAAGAGTTGACTCATAAACTGCAAAAATCAACTCACGCAATTGGGGGTTTCGAATTTGATCTTAATAAGTATATTACATTCAATTTCGAATTTTATTATAAGTGGTTTACTCAACTTACAAATCTAAATAAAAACAAGATTTTTGAAGATGATGCTAATTATTCCGATAAGCCAGATGTGCTTAAAAAAGACTTTATTATAGAACAAGGAAATTCTAAAGGTTTTGATGTTTCAATGAAATATCAAAGAAATCAAATTTATTTCTGGGCGGTATATTCTCTGGGCTTTAATGAGCGCTATGATGGAATCATTACTTATACACCACACTTTGACAGACGTCATAATCTTAATTTACTTACAAGTTATACATTTGGTAAAAAGCTACTTTGGGATTTTAATGTGCGTTGGAATTACGGAACGGGTTTTCCTTTTACCCCAACTGCAGGTAATTACGAAATACTTAATTTTGGTGATGGTATAAATACAGATTATACCACTGCAAATGGCGATGTGGGTATTGTTTACGGCGAGATTAATAGTAAAAGGCTGCCTAGTTATCATAGAATGGATATTGGTCTTAAAAGAAAGTTTTACTTTAATGAATTAACTTCATTGGAGGTTTCTTTAAGTATTACTAACATATACAATAGAGCAAATATTTTCTATATTGACAGGGTTACTAACGAAAGAATAGACCAATTGCCATTTATGCCATCCTTGGGGATTAATTTCAAGTTTTAATTCTTAAATATATGTGTGGAAGGTATGTGCTAGTGCAAAAAGTAGATCTTATAGAAAAGAGATTTAATGTAAGAGCAGATTCGAGTTTAAAATGGAGTGCTAATTATAATATTTGCCCAGGTACCTATGCTCCAGTTATTACTTCTCAAAACCCTAATGAACTTCAGCTATTTCGATTTGGCATGACGCCATTTTGGGCAAAAAAGAATATGTATCTTTTTAATGCAAGAGTGGAGGGTGATAGAAATAAAGATAATAATGTAAATTATTCTGGGAGTAAGGATATCATAAATAAACCTGCATTCAGAAAACCAATTAGATCGCAACGCTGCTTAGTAATTGCCGATGCATTTATTGAAGGAAGCACAGACAAAGGGCTGAAAGACCCTTATCTCGTCTATCTAAAGAATAAAATTCGTCCGTTTGCCTTTGCTGGTATTTATGATGTTTGGCAAAATCCTGAAACCAAAGAAGAGATAGGCTCTTTTTCAATAATCACTACGGTTGCTAACGAATTGATGCAGAAAATTCCGCATCATCGCAGTCCTGTAATTCTTCAGAAACGTTATGAATCGATTTGGTTAAATGATAAAACTCCATTAACAGATATTACCCGAATCTTGAAAGTGTATGATGCTAACCTTATGAATGCCTATTCCATTTCAAGTGAAATTAGTTCGTCTCGAAATAACTATAAAGAATTAATAAATCCCTTATCCCCACCAATTTATGGTGAAAATGAGCTAAGGGTAGACCGTAGCTTACATTTGCAAGGAATGGGTTCAAGAAAAAAACTTCAATAGAAAAACTATATAGCCTTTAGATTTCTTGAGTTCATAATGTTTTTACCTTTAGGAGTGTATAAGTATTCAATTAAATCCTTATGCTTTTCTTCGACTTTTCCTCTAACCATTTTCATAGTTGAGTTCAATAATTTGTTTTCTTCTGTAAAGCCTTCTTCTAATATTCCAATTGCAGCAGGTATCCATCTATGTGGAAACATTTGTGAATACTTACCATCCAATAAATAGCATTCTATTTCCTTATTGAGTAATGATAAAGCTGCCTTTTTACCATCCTCTGTATTGATATCCTTGCCTTCTTTACTCAAGATACTTGCTAGGGCTGATTTATTAGGGTGTATTAAAGCTGTAGTATAGTTGTTTTGATTATTGTACAACATAACTTGTTCTATTATTGTAGATTGCTCAACCAAAGCTTCTTCAATTCCTTCAGGGCTGTATTTCTCGCCATCATTTCCAATCAACAAGCTTTTGAAACGACCTAATACATATAGAAAGCCATCATTGTCCATATATCCCATGTCACCAGTGTAAAGCCACCCTCCTTGCAAAGCTTCATTGCTTGCTTTTTCATTCTTCCAATAGCCTTTCATTACATTCTCTCCTTTGACTACAATTTCACCTTTTTCGCCAATAGGTAATTCGTTGCCATCAGAGTCGCATATTTTTAAATCTAAATTATCGACAATAAATCCCGATGAACCTAATTTGTGTCTAAGTGGAGCGTTTGATGATATTATAGGAGCTGATTCTGAAAGTCCATATCCTTGATACATAGGTATTCCGATTGCATAAAAGAATTTCTGTAATTCTATATCTAAAAGTGCTCCACCACCAATAAAGAACTCTAATTTGCCACCAAAGCCTTCTCTAATTTTCGAAAATAGGATTTTATCATAGAACCATAAAAGTGGCTTCTTTAGTGCAACAGAACCTTTACCCTTATCCCAGCCATTACCATTATATTCGTATGCAAGCTTTAGAGCTTTATTGAATAAACTTTCAATTTTTGGACCTTTTTCTTTAATGCTTTTTTCGATATTTTTCTTGAAGTTTTTGGCTAAAGCAGGTACACTAAGAATAAATGTAGGTTGAGTTTCCTTAATATTTTTTGGAATATTTCTAAGAGTTTCCATAGGAGTTTTTCCTAGTTCTATAACAGATAAACTTGCGCCATTTTTTATCAATGTATATAATCCAACAGTATGACCAAAAGAGTGATCCCATGGCAGAATTAATAATGAAGAGTATGTTTGAGGAACATCCATTAGAGAACCCGCTTGCTCTACATTAGCAGTATAGTTTCTATGTGTTAGCATTATGCCTTTTGGGTCTGCAGTCGTACCAGATGTATAGCTGATATTTGCTATATCATCATTTTTTATTGATTTCCAAATAGGGTCTATTTCTATACTTGATTTTTTTCCTAATTCTATAATTTTATCATAAGAAATCTCATCAGCTTCAAGCTTAAGGTCACTATCTAATATAACAATTACCTTTTCTAAATTCTTTAATTCAGATTTTATTTCTCTTACTTTTTTTATCTGCCTTTCAGAAACAACAATGTATTTACACTCACTATGATTGATTCTGAAACTCAAATCTTTAAGTTCATTTATCTTAACAGATAAAGGTACGTCAATAGCACCAATATATAACATTCCTAATTCTGATATTAACCACTCGCTTCGGCCTTCTGATAATAGGGCTAATCTGTCACCAAATTCAACGCCATTTTCTTTCAATCCTTTTGCAAAATTATAAACAGAATTTTGGATTTGAAGATATGTAAGAGGCTGATATTTTCTTGATTTATCTTTTTCTAAAACCAATGTGTTGTTTGGAAATTTTTCAACACTATTTTCAAATAATTGTGGGATAGTCATACAATATTGTTTTACTTAATTTGTGACAGCTAAGATAGATTAAATATGTTAGTTTGCAGCAAAAAAATAGTAAAAAAAGAGAGTTAGCCGTTTAATCGACTAACTCTCCTTCAAATGTCTTATAGTGAATTGATGGACTATTTGATTATTGTAAAATCAACACGTCGGTTACCATTTGCTTTCTTTTCAAATAGTATATTTGATTTGCCATCTGCCTTTGTTTCAATTTGGTTTTTATTAATACCATAATCGTTAACAAGAATAGTTTTAACAGCATCGCACCTTTGCTGACTTAATTTCATATTGTATTCTTCACTTCCTTTTTTGCCAGCATGCCCTGTAATTAGCACTTTAACATTAGGGTTTTGTTTAATATAAACAGCAAGTTTATATACAGTTCCTTCTTCACTTTTTTCAACTTTATACTCATTATTTTGGAAAAACACAGGAGAAAAATAAACCTGAATATCTTTAATAATTACCTCATTTGTTTGAGTAATTGTGTCTTGATTTATGGCTTTACCTTGGAAATTAACAACGGCTCCTTCTGGGCTATTTGGTTCAATATCTCTACAGTCAGGAATAGCATCATTATCGCTGTCAACTGTTGATGTATCACATGGATTAATTGTTACATAAGTACGTTCTAATGAGTCAATTCTCTCCTCAAGACTAACGATTTCTGTATTTGCTTTTGTCCAACGACATGGCTCTGAATTGTATTTATATGATTTACGAGATTTTCCGATATTGTATATAATTCCCAATGCTAATTTTGCTCTTAAATCATTAGCAGTACCACCAATTTTTCCATCCAAATCATCTATTACTAATTTTGAAGCAGAAAGCTCTAAACTTAGGTCAATATTATCAGTTAATCTATAAGATTCAATAATTCCAATATTTATTTCTGATGAATATTTATGTCCCCCATTTGTACTTTCTATTACGTTTATGATACTGTTGTTATTGTCGTAAAGGGTAGATTTATATCCAAAGAAACCAAGTCCAGCATAGATATTAGTATTCCAACTTTTATCAAAATTATAAGGGAATATAATATTACTCATATTTATTAAAAAATCTACACTAATGTCATGGATGTCAGCCTCAAACCAGTTGTTGTTTTTTTGTGAATAGAGCTTTCCGAACGAAGAATTGACTCTAATTCCGAAATTTTGGTTTATCTCTCTGCCAATATTTGCTTGAAACATCCAGCTAAATTTTCCGTCAACACCACCGCCTGTAACATTAGATGAACTAGCTAAATCACCAAAAAATAAGTTGTATCCCATAAGTCCACTTACGTACCATTTTTGATAAACTTGATCAGTAGAATCCTTGCAGGGCTTAAGTTTATAAAGTTTTTCGTATGATTGTCCTTTGGTTCCGATTGAAAAAAATAGCAGAAAAAAAAGAAAAATATTTAAGGTAAAAAATTCTTTCATGAAAAGTTTGTAAGATATAATAATTGTTGAATTTGTAATTTAAAAGCGACAAAAATACTCATAAAATGCATTAAATTTAAAAAAAAACAATTGTATATAAAGAAATTTAACATATATTTGTCCATTAATATTGGACACTAATTAGAAAATTATAAATTAATTATTTTTTCATGAGAAAAATACTACTTCATATTATTGTATTTACACTAATGCTAATTAGTACAGGCTTGTTTGCTCAGCAAAATACTAAAAAACAGTCGCCTAATTATTTATGGGCAGTAAATGCTAATTTTGGTTATAGCATACTCTGGGGAGATGCTGCTAGTCAAAATCCTAATCCATTTGCTAGATGGTTTGACTCTAATGAGAGTGCTTTTAGCTATGGTTTGAATATTCATCGTAAGTTAAACAATACATTTAAGCTTCAAGGTGGGATATTGGTAGGCAATTTAAACTCTTATAGAGAGAATGACTCATGGTCAGATGATACGCATCCGCAAACATCGGCTAATACTTCATATTTTGATGGCCATATAGCTGTCAATGTTGATTTTACATCTATAATGGGATTTAAACCAGACAGATTAGTGTCTTTTTATGGGCTTGTTGGAGTCGGAATGGCCCAATATAGTGCCACAAGCTATTTGGATGGTGTTGAACAAATAGATAGGACAGTGAATGGCGCAAGTACGTTAATAATACCATGGGGTTGGGGACTTGATTTTAGAATTAATGATCATTTTAGCATAACTTTTGAAAATACTTTCCGTCATACTTTTGTTGATGATTTTGACGCATATATTGGTGCTGATGGTGAAACATTAAAGGATTTTTATTCAGTTACAGGCTTAGGCTTAACATATAAGTTTGGAGAAAAGAGAGAAAAGAAAAAGCCTAAGATTGAGATTGAACCTGTTGAGCCAAGTGAGGATTCTACAGTTGCTGTTGCCATTGTAGAGAAAATACCGGCAGAAATTGTTTATAGAACAAATGTTCCAGATTCGGTTAGCCCAAATACAGAATATAATGTAAATTCAATTGTAAATAAAGGCGATACAAAAGGAGAAGGTGTTTATAAAATGTCTATTCCCGAAGATTTCTATATTTCTAATGTAATTGCTGATGGTGGTAAAATTGAACAAGACAGTTCTTCTTTAACAGTAAGTTGGACTAATGTACCTGAAGGTAATCTTATGGTTTCATACAAACTTAGTGTTGGTGGTTTAGAGAAAGATAATTACACTATAACATCTAACTATATCTATAACGAGGATAGTATACAGAAAGAACAATCATTTACTGATGTTGTTTATCTAAAAAGTGTTATTGTAAAGTCTGAAATTGCAGATAATCAAAAACAAGATTTTACTACAGAGCAAGCACCTGTTGCTAGTAATATTGAATATAGAGTTCAAGTTGCTACAGCATTTGGAGGTACTGTTTCAAAGGGATTACTTAAAAAACGTTTAGGTTTATCTCAAGATGTTAAAGAGGATCCATATAAGAATTCATATAGATATACTGTAGGTAGTTATGAAACTTATAGCGATGCAGCTCAAAATAGCGCTTTGTCTAAAGTAAAAGGAGCTTATGTTGTTGTGTTTGTTGATGGAAAATATGTTGGTGGTTTAGGAAAAGTGAACAAAGATGTAATGGATCAGGATGGTATATACAAAGAAGGAACAACATATAAAATTCAGATTGCTGGCTCAAAAGGTCGTTCGTATCCAATTTCAAGGTTAGCATATAAATATGGACTTAAAGAGAATGAGATAACTGAAGATGAGTCTGCTGGTTGGTTCTTATATTCATTTGGAAAATATCGAAATGCTGAAGATGCAAAGCCTAGTTTAAAGCAAATTAAGGCGAAAGTTCCTAAGGCATATATTATCAAATTTACTGACGGAAAACGAATTAGAACTACTAAGTAGAGTGTAATCAATACTTTATGACTATATTTTAAGCTTAATACTTATTGATTTAAATATTTTTTTAAATCAATAAGTATTAATAGCTTTGCAAACTATATATAAAGAGATTTTTTTAGATATAAAGTAAGTATAAATAATAATAATTTTAAATAAACAAGAATGCGTAATTTCAAAACATTATTAGTGATTATGTTAGCTTTTATAGTAGCTAGCTGCGGTAGTTTAAAACTGCCTAGTCCATATCATGTAACACCAAGCCCATTAGTTAATAAAGGTGGTAAGGTGACTTTTACTATTAATGATACAATTCCTCCAAAAGGTTTTCCTACTAAAGAAATTGTAAAGTTAGAGCCTTATTTAAAGTATGAGGGTGGGACTTTAGCTCTTAAACCAATGATGCTTAAAGGTGAAAAAGCTGAAGGAGAAGGTACTGTAGTTAGTGCTAAAGAAGGTGCTCCTTTAACTTATACTGATGTATTTGATTATAAGCCAGAAATGAAAGTATCTGAATTATGGATGAAAGTTACATCTTTAAAAGGTGGTAAAGAAACTCCAATAGCTGATGTTAAAATAGCTGATGGAATTATTGTTACTTCTTCTAGAGTTGGTAAAGGCGAAGATGTTGCTGTAGCTGACCATATGTATGAGAAAGAAACAATTATAAGCACTAATGCAAAATTATATTTCGATTATAACAAATCTAATCTAAATAAAGGTTTAAAACTAAATAAGGATTCTAAAAAAGAAATGGATTCTTTGAAGCAATTCATTGCTTTAAATTGGAAAATTAAAGATGTAACAGTAAATGCATGGGCTTCACCAGAAGGTGAGCTATCTCTTAACCAAGAGTTATCTGATGATCGTGGTGCTACTGCTAAGAAATTTATCGAAAAAGAAATCAAAAGAAACTCTAGTAATAAAGATGAGTATTCTGTAAACGTTGCTGCTAAGGGTGCTGATTATGATGGTTTCATGAATGCATTGAATGCTTCAGATATCGCTGATAAAAATAAAATTTCAAACGTAATTAAGTCTCAAGTAAATAAGACTGAGCGTGAGCAACAGATTCGTAATATGACAGTTATCTATAAAGAAATTGAAGATATGCTTTCTGTTTTACGTCGTGCTGAGATTTCAGTAAACTGTTACCAACCTAAACGAACTGATGAAGAAATTGCAAGATTATCTACTTCTAGTCCTGATTCGTTAACAGTAAAAGAGCTTTTATACTCTGCTACTATGACTGAAGATTTAAATACTAAACTTTCAATTTATAAGTCAGCTATTACTAAGAACGACAAATGTTGGAGAGCTTATAATAATGCAGCAGCAATTGATATTCAGCAAGGAAATGTTGATGAAGCATCACAATATTTAGAAAAAGCTAATGCTATCAAAGCTGGTCAAGGTTCTGTAGAGAACAATATGGGCATTTTAGCTGCTTGGAATAAAGATTATGAGGCTGCTACAAAGCATTATGATGCAGCAGCAGCAGCTGGTGTTAATGTAACTTATAATATGGGTGTTGTTAAAATGGTTAATGGTGATTATGATGGTGCAGAAGCAGCATTTTCTTCAAAGAAATGTGATTACAACCTAGCTTTAGCTCAACTATCTAAAGGAAATACTTCTGAAGCTACTAAAACTTTAGATTGTGCTGAGAAATCAGGTGAAGTATTTTATCTATTAGCTGTTATTGGTGCTCGTACTAATAATACTACTATGGCTATCGATAACCTTAAGAAAGCAATTGATGCTGTTCCTGGTTATAAGAAAGAAGCTCAAACTGATATGGAATTTGCTAACTTAAAATCTAATGGTGATTTTAACGCTTTAGTTAAATAAGATATTTTTAAAATATTGAGGCCTCTATCGAAAGATAGAGGCCTTTTTTTTGCTCTTTATTTTTTTGTATCTTTACAAAGAATAAAATAAACGATTATGTTAAAATCAATAAATATAGAAGATATTCTTTTTTTGGATATTGAAACTGTACCCCAAGCAACTACTTACGATAAACTAAGTGATAGAATAAAATTACTTTGGGATAAAAAAGCTAATCAATTAATAAGAAATGATACAGATACGCCGAGTAGCTTTTATCCTAGAGCTGGTATATATTCAGAGTTTGGTAAAATAATTTGTATTTCTGTAGCCTACTTTAATAGTGAAGAACTTCGTGTTAAGTCTTTTTATAGTGATAATGAAAAAGATCTCTTAATTGAATTTAAAGAGCTTTTGGATACATATTTTTCTAAATCGAACCATTTACTTTGTGGGCATAATGCTAAAGAGTTTGACTTTCCCTACATTGCAAGACGTATGCTAATAAATAGAATTGAGGTTCCGAAAATATTAGATACAGCAGGATTAAAACCTTGGGAAGTTAATCATCTTGATACTATGAATTTATGGAAATTTGGAGATTATAAACATTATACTTCATTGGATTTATTGTCAGCTATCTTTGATATTCCTACTCCTAAGGATGATATTTCTGGAGCTGATGTTTGGCGAGTTTATTGGGAGGAGAAAGATCTAGAACGTATTAGAATATATTGTGAAAAAGACACAATTACTGTAGTAAGGTTATTTCAAGCTTTTAAAGGTGAAGATTGGGTTAAGGATGATTCAATTATTATCGCTTAATATTAGTTCAAAAAAAATGCTGCTTTAATTAATAAAGCAGCATCTATATTTTAATTTATTTATTATTCAGCAACTACTCCTGCTTTGTCAAGCATATAAGCAACAGCATTTTTAACTTCATCATCAGTAAGCGCAGCGTTACCACCTTTAGCTAACATAACTCCATTATCACCTGTATAACCAACAATAGCATTATTATCTACAGTCTCTAAACCTTTAGCAGCTGTTGCATCCCAACGAGCTTTGTCGTCAAGTTTAGCAGCTCCACCAGCACCAGTGTCGTGACAAGCAAAACAAGATTTCTTATATATTTCTTCACCATTAGTAAGGTCAGCAGTAGCTACTGCTACAACCTCTTCTACCACAGGAGCAACTTCTTCAGTAACTACAGGAGCAACTTCTTCAGTTGTTTTAGGTGCATCAGCACCACCACAGCTAACTAAAAGTACAGTAGCCGAAATTGCGATAGCTGATAATAGTCCAATTCTTTTCATATGATTTGTGTTTTTGTTATTAATTAAATTATACTACAAAGATAGTTATTTGATTTTAATTTTTTACAATAAATATATTAGAAATGAAATGAAAAACGAAATAACAATATGTAACGATTATTCTAAAATTAATTGTTTAGTTATTCGTAAAACAGTAACATATGTTACAGTGTTAATTCGAATCTATTTCTACCTTTGGGTATTCAAATACTCAAATCAAAGATAATATGGATATTAAACGACGAGATTTTATAAAAAGCTCTGCTATAGCAAGTGTGGCAGCGGCAATAGGGATTAGTATTCCCAAAAAATCGCTAGCTGCAGCAACGAAAGTGGAAGGAGAATGGAAGTGGGATAAAGCTGTTTGTCGATTCTGTGGTACTGGTTGCGGAATTATGATTGCAACAAAAGACGATAAGATTGTTGCTGTAAAAGGTGATCCAGCGGCTCCTGTTAATAGAGGACTTAATTGCATTAAAGGTTATTTTAATGCGAAAATAATGTATGGTGCTGATAGATTGCAGACTCCACTTATGCGTGTTGATGGCGAAGGTAACTTTAGTAAAACCGGTAACTTTAAGCCTATAAGTTGGAAAAGGGCTTTCGATGAAATGGAAGTTCAAATTAAGAAATCATTAAAAGAACTAGGTCCTACTGGTATTGGAGTATTTGGTTCTGGACAGTATACTGTTCAAGAAGGTTATGCTGCAGTAAAGCTGATTAAGGCAGGTTTTAGATCCAATAATATTGACCCTAATGCAAGGCATTGTATGGCTTCAGCTGTTGCAGGTTTTATTCAAACATTTGGTATTGATGAGCCTTCAGGTAGTTATGATGATATCGAATTAACTGATACCGTTATTACTTGGGGAGCAAATATGTCTGAAATGCACCCGATTCTTTGGTCGAGAGTTACTGATAGAAAATTAACGAATCCTGATAAAGTAAAGGTTATAAACCTTACAACTTTTACAAATAGAACTTCTGATTTAGCAGATACTGAAATAGTATTTAAACCAAATACTGATTTAGCATTGTGGAATTATATTGCTAGAGAAATTGTATATAATCACCCTGAGGCTATTGATCAAGCATTTGTAGACAAATATATGGTATTTGCAACTGGTCATGCAGATATTGGTTATGGTATGAGAAAGCCAGATCATAAAAACTTTACTGACCTTGAAAGAGAAACTGTAAAGCACCAAGTTTCAAAGAAAATATCGAAAGATGAAGCTGTATCTTTAAAGTACCTTGGATATAAAGAAGGTGACTCAATGGAGATGAAGCACTCTAAAGCAGCTGGTGCTCACTGGATAATTTCTTTTGAAGAATTTAAAAAAGCATTAGACCCATATACTCTTGATTATGTTGCAGGAGTTTCAAAAGGAGATCCTAGTGAAAGTATAGAGAGCTTTAAGGCTAAGCTTAAAATGATGGCTGATTTATATATTGAAAAAGATAGAAAAGTAGTTTCTTTCTGGACAATGGGAATGAATCAGCATACTAGAGGTACATGGGTAAATGAGCAAGCTTATATGGTTCATTTCTTATTAGGAAAACAAGCAAAACCAGGAAGTGGAGCATTTAGTTTAACAGGTCAACCTTCGGCTTGTGGTACTGCTCGTGAGGTTGGTACTTTCTCGCATAGATTGCCAGCTGATATGGTTGTTAATAATCCTAAGCATAGAGCTATTGCCGAAAAAATATGGAAGTTGCCTGATGGCACACTTAATCCTAAAGTAGGTTCTCACGTAATGAAAATTCATCGTGATGTTGAGGATGGAAAGATTAAATTTATTTGGGTTCAAGTTAATAACCCTTATCAAAATACAGCTAATGCTAATCACTGGATTAAGTCAGCGCGAAAGGCAGATAACTTTATAGTTGTTAGTGATGGTTACCCTGGTATTTCTGCCAAGGTTGCTGACCTTGTATTACCTTCGTCAATGATTTACGAAAAGTGGGGTGCATATGGTAATGCCGAGCGTAGAACTCAGCATTGGAAACAACAGGTTACTCCAGTAGGAGATTCAATGCCTGATGTTTGGCAGATAGTAGAATTATCTAAAAGATTTAAATTAAGAGAAGTTTGGGGTGAGCAAAATATTCCAGGAATGGATAAGCCACTACCAGATGTGCTACCAGAAATAAGTAAGTTGGGTTATAACCCAAATAGTACTTTATATGATGTGCTTTTTGCTAATGATTATGCAAAATCATTTGATGCTAACGACCCAATAGGTGCTGATACATTAAATACTGAAGTGCATGGCGATAAGCGTAATGTAGTTGGAGAAGATGGAAAACCATGGAAAGGATATGGATTCTTTATTCAGAAATATCTATGGGAAGAATATAGAAAGTTTGGAGAAGGTCATGCACATGATTATGCCGACTTTGATACCTACCATAAAGTTCGTGGATTGAAATGGCCAGTTGTAAATGGAAAAGAAACTAATTGGAGATTTAACTCTAAATATGATCCGTATGCAAGAAAAGAAGGCATTGGAGATTTTGCTTTCTATGGTAAAGCGCTTAAAAAATTGCCAGTAGGTGATTTGCAAGGACCAGATATGAGTAAGCCAAAACAAGGTTTAACAAATAAAGCGAAGATATTCTTCAGACCATATATGGAGCCTCCTGAGGTGCCAACAAAGGATTATCCTTTCTGGCTTTCAACAGGTAGAGTTTTAGAACATTGGCATAGTGGAACAATGACTATGCGAGTTCCTGAATTATTCCGTGCAGTTCCTGAGGCTTTATGCTATATGCATCCAGCTGATGCTAAGGCAAAAGGAATACTACAAGGCGAAAAGGTTTGGGTAGAATCTCGCCGTGGAAGAGTTAGAGCGCACGTTGATACAAGAGGTAGAAATCGTCCTCCACAGGGCTTGGTTTATGTGCCTTGGTTTGACGAAAAGGTGTTTATTAATAAGGTAGCATTAGATGCAACTTGCCCTATTTCTAAACAAACAGACTTTAAAAAATGTGCTGTTAAAGTATATAAAGTATAATTAATGATAAAGGATGACGATGCAATGGCAACGCGAAGAGAAGCAGTAAAAAATGTGGTTAAAGGCATAGGATATTTTTCCTTAGGAGGTCTTGCATGGGGAGGTATGATTAAAGAATCGAAATCGGTAGATTACGTTCTTCGTCCTCCAGGAGCAATTCTTGAGAAAGATTTCGTGAAAGCCTGTATCAAATGTGGGTTATGTGTAAACGCATGTCCTTATGATACTTTGGATCTTGCAACCTTGGAGTCGTCAACAGTTACAGGTACTCCATATTTCAAGGCGCGCGAAGTGCCTTGTTATATGTGCACTGATGTGCCATGCGTACCACCTTGTCCAACAGGTGCTTTAGATATTTCACTTTTACGAGAAAACGATTCTCAAGAAATGGATATCAATAAAGCGCAAATGGGTTTGGCTGTAATAAATAAGGAAACTTGTGTTGCTTTTTGGGGAATACAATGTGATGCTTGCTATAGAGCTTGTCCACTTATGGAGGATGCAATAAGTATTAAAACTGAACGTAATGAACGTACAGGGAAACATGCTTATTTGATTCCTGAAGTTTCGGCAGATGCTTGTACTGGATGTGGTTTATGCGAACATGCTTGTATTACAGAATTACCTGCAATAAAGGTTTTTCCGCGTACAATGGTAATGGGGAAAGAAGGTAGTCATTATATTAAAGGTTGGGATGCTGATGATGAGAAGCGTCTTAATGATCTTAAGAAAGTAGATAAATACTCTCAAGATAACTCTGATGCAATTGACTATTTAAATAATAACGACGATTTGTTTACCGATGATTAAGAATCATAAAATACTGATAATGCGCCGAATGGTACAACTTATAATAATGTTATTATTTGTTGCTAGCGCTAGTTTTGGGTGGAATATTTTGAATGGTAATCTCAGTACAGCTGAGGTACTAGGAACTTTTCATCTAAGCGATCCTTATTCAGTAATGCAGATTATTGCTAGTGGATTTGTACCAGCAGCTTCTGTATTGATAGGTTCACTTATTGTTATGGCTTTCTATTTTGTGTTACGTGGTAGAATGTTTTGTTCGTGGGTTTGTCCCATAAATTTTATTACAGACTCTGCATCGTGGATGAGAAGGAAGCTTAAAATAAAACCATTGATAAGCTCAAAAAATGTTAGCCGTAATATACGCTACTATGTTTTTGTCTTGGGATTATTGCTTTCTGCAATATTTGGATTTGCAGCTTTTGATGTTATTAATCCAATAAGCATGATGCATAGAGCTATAATATTTGGCTCTTTATCGGGATTGTTTGTTGTACTTTTTATTTTCTTATTTGACTTGCTTATTCTTAAACATGGTTTCTGTGGACATATTTGCCCAGTGGGAGCGTTTTATTCAGTGGTTGGCAAGTGGGGAATATTAAAGGTATTTCATAATCACGACAATTGTACAAATTGTATGAAATGTAAGGTTGTTTGCCCAGAAGTGCAGGTGCTTAGTATTATTGGAAAGGAAACAGATACAATAAAGATGGGAGCTTGTACTAATTGCGGAGCTTGTATTGATATATGTGACGATGATGCTTTAGATTTTAAAATTACTATTAAATAGATATTATAATTACAGAATAAATAAATTTATAAATTATGAATAAATTATTAATTTCAGTAGCCCTTATTTCACTTATAGGGTTTTGGTCGTGCTCTTCAGAAGATAATTCTGCAGAACAAAAGAACACTAATAATGAAACTAAATTGGGGCTTATTGACTCTGATGTTCAAAAAAATGCTGATGATTTAGCCGGTATGCCTACTTATTCGGAAAGTGCTCCAGGTACTTCTCAGAGAGTAGATAGGGCTTTTGAAAATGCTCCACCAATGATTCCTCATTCAACAGAAGGTCTTGTGCCAATAAAGATGAATAATAATGCATGTTTGACTTGTCATATGCCAGATGTAGCTGTTACAATGAAGTCTACAGCAATTCCTGCTTCGCATTTTACAAATTACCGTCCTGATGTGCACCTTAATGATGGTACTATCGATATAGCAAAGACCAAGGTGGTTACTCAAAAGGATTTGGATGGGAAATTAAATATGGCAAGATTCAATTGTACTCAGTGCCATGTAACTCAAGCAAATGTTGATTTGGCTATAGAGAATACTTTTAAAGCCGTTTATCGTAAATCAGACTTGAACTCTAAGTCCAACCTAAGTGATAATATTGCTGAAGGTGTAAAATAAGGCATACTATATTTATACTAATATAAGTTAATGATGAGGTTTTCATTATTTGTAATAATACTATTGATGGTAAATAGCCTGCATGCACAGAAGGTTATCAAATCCTCTGCGCCTGTAAGTGACTTTGTTTTAGATGGTAATACTATTATCGTAGCAACCGCCAAAGGTAGTGTTGAGTATTATAATCTTAATTCAAAAAAAATGTTTCGTAAAGTTCAGTTTGATAAAACTGTTGATTTTGCTGGAGATTTATTTGATACTGAAGTTTTTAAATTAGCGAAAATTGGAGATTTAATTGTTGCTGTTATTAGAGGCGAAAATGGGTTTAATGATATCTATTCAATCAATGGTAGTGAAAAAACATTGCTTTTAAAAGGGGATAAGATTAAGTCTGTTGTGGTAGATGTTGCTGTTTCGTATGATAATATGCTGCTACTAGGATTACTAAGTAACGAACTTATTAAATTTGACATCAATACAAGGCAGATTATTTATCGCAAACAAATAAGTACTTATGCATTCTCTGCCATGTGTGCTGCAGAAAAAGGAACAATCATTTACGCTACCGATGAGAGTGGTATTGTTCATCAAGTAAATACTAAAGAAGGAGAATTAACGGGGAACTTTGAAGGACAAAATGTGGATAATGTTCTTTGTATCGACTATTCAAATGACATAATTGTATGTGGAGGAAAGGATCGTAGGCTTTCAATTTACAATAATAAAAGCAATGTAAATACGCATTTCGATACGGGTAAATTTATCACAACAATTGCTATTAATCCGTCGGCGAAAATAATCGTTTGGTATAATACAGAGAATAATAACTTAGAGGTTTTTGATATCGAAAAAAGAATAGTTATTAGTGAATTGAAAGGTCATACATCGATGGTAAATAAGATTATGTTTGTTGATGACAATAAACTTATTAGTGCAGGAATAGATAATAATATTATAATTTGGAATTTAAAATAGTAGAATACTAGTTTTTTGTAATATATATAATAGCTGAAGGTGGTATTTAAATAATAGTTTTTTAATAGAATATAGAAATGAATATATCAGGAATATTAGTACAAACAAAGCCAGAAAAGGTGGAGGAAATAATAAACGTAATTAAGGAAAATAATTATTGTGAGTATCATCATCATGATGAGCTCGGACGAATTATAGTTACAATAGAAGAAGCAAATACGGAAAAAGAAATTCAACAACTTAAGAAAATACAACTTATAAAAGGTGTAATTGCAGCAGATATGATTTATTCGTATAGCGAGGAGGAGCTTGATGGCTTGCGTAGCGATATAGAAACAGGAGGAGGTGTTCCTGAGTGGCTAAATGATCCAAATACTGATGCAAAGGATATTCCTTATAATGGTGATTTGAAAAAGAGATTTTAAACTAAATATATATATACATTAAATTTTAAAACATGAGAAAGTTTACATTATTAATTGTTATTTTGTTAGCAGCTGTTACTATGAAAGCACAGTTAACGTTAGATGGAGAATACCGTCCTCGAGTAGAGTTTGATCATGGGTATAAAACCCTTCAATCTCAACAGAATCAAATGTTTGGTCTGAAAACAACACAGAGAGCACGCTTCGGTATTTTATATAAGGCCGAAAAATTTAGATTTGGTTTACAACTTCAAGATGTGAGAGCATGGGGTAGTACTTCGCAGTTAGCAACAGCTGATGGTATGACTACAACAGTGCATCAAGCTTGGGGAGAGGTTTTATTTAATGAAAACCTATCGTTAAAAATGGGTCGTCAAGAGCTAGCTTATGATGATCATCGTATTCTGGGTAGTGTTAATTGGGCTCAACAGGCTCGTTCGCACGATTTAGCTTTATTGAAGTATGAAAAAGAAGGAAGCTTCAAATTACATTTTGGAGTAGCAGTAAATCAAGTTCAAACTAAAGCTTATAATACACCAAAAAATTATAAATCAATGCAGTTTATTTGGTTTAACAAAAGCTTTGGTGATTTGAAACTAAGTGTGCTTGCTCTTAATAATGGAGTAGAGGATGTAGTAATTAATGGTGGAGCAACACCAAAACCAATGACTACCTATTCACAAATTATTGGTTTTAGACCTGTTTATAAAATGGGTAAATTATCATTTGCTGCAAATTTCTATTATCAAATGGGTAAAAGTAAAGCTACTTATTATGACTCAGGAGATAAGAAAGATTACCATAAAGGTGTTTCTGCATATAATTTCAGACTGGATGTTGCATATAAAGTAAGTGATAATTTGAAAGCTACTGTAGGTTTTGAGATGCTTAGTGGTAATAGTCAGACTGATACTACTTTTGAATCATCTAAAACAAATAATGCATTTGCTCCTTTATACGGAACAAATCATAAATTTAATGGTTGGATGGATTATTTCTATGTTGGAAATCATGGAAATAGTGTTGGTCTGAATGATGCATATCTTATGTTAGATTATAATAAGAATAAATTTCTAGCAGGAGCACATATCCATTATTTTATGGCAAATGCTGATGTACTTGATATGGATGAATTTAATAGTACAGGAAAATATACAGCTATGAGCTCGGGCCTTGGTATGGAATTAGACACATACGTTGGTTATAAATATTCGAAAGGAGTATTATTTAAAGCTGGTTTTTCTGGCATGTTCGATAGTGAAACATTACGTGTAGTAAAAGGAAATGCTGCTATGGGTGCTTCTAATTATTGGGGTTGGGTAATGGTAGTAATTAAGCCAACATTTCTGAATGGTAAATAGTAATTTTGAAGATATATGAAAACGGCCAATTTGCATAATGTAAATTGGCCGCTTTTTTTGTAGTACTTTTGATTTTATTATACCAATTTGGTATCAAAATACGCTATAAATAAATTGGAATATATTTTCCTATTAGAAGGCAAAAATTATTTGCATAAAAGCCTGTACTGAGCATGTCGAAGTATAGCTATGGAAATAATTTTTAACGCAGTAATAGGGAAATATAAACGATTTATATGGCGTGTTTTGGTATTAATTTGGTATTACTGTAAGTTTCTATACTCTATCTTGTTAAGTATTGAAATGTACTTATCTTTATTTTTAGTAACAATACTTTTTATATTAGCTGTTCCTAGTTGACTTATTAAATCATCATCTGATTTTAGTTCTCTTTCGTCTTTAATTAGTTTGCTAGGCTTTGTTTCACTAGCGCCAGAGTATGTTTGCTGTAGTATTTTGTCTTTTGTAGTTAGCCTAAAATTTAATGTTTTTATTTGGTCTGGGGAGCTAGGATCTCTAGCATCTAAAACTTCTATAATGTAAGTTTTGCTAGCGATAGATTGTTCGCTAATAGTTGTAATAGTACCTTCTTTGGTGAATAAGCTAATATGAGTTTTGCTGCCATTAGGGTCAGTAAGTTCTAAAACTTTTTTGCCGTTTTCATATTCACTTTTTGATATTTCTTTAGTTTCGTAATCGCCACTCATATCATCTTTTGGAGATTTTTTATAATATTTAGTTATTGTTTTTGTTGATGTTGTTGGTCCGTAATTATTAACCTGAGGCTCGTCAGTTTCATCCGATAGTTTTATTACAACAAATCCATATCCAACCTTCTCTTTAGCACTTTCGTAGTTGTCTGTATTATTCATATCCAGACCTTCAAGCAATTCATAATCGTCATTAACTCTAATATATTGCTCTAACTGTACTATGTTGCTGTTTGTTAAAGCCTTAGTGGTATTGATGCTTCCGTCAGCAGAAACAATAAATACATGAATACTAGAGTTGTTTCTAGTTTGCATTTCCTTTTCAACAACATCTTCATAATCTTTCATCCAATTATTAATAATACTTTTATAAAGTAAAGAGGCTTCTTTTTGTCCTTTAAAGCTTTCTTCCTCAGCAGCAGTATTTGCCTGCTCGTATAATATTGATGCTCCCTTTTCGCAAACCGTAGCATATAGTTCTTCGATACCACTATAGTCTGCACTGTATTTTTTGTGGTTTCTAACAAACTTTTACTGTATTTTAAGTCATCAATGTTTTCTGAGTCAGAAAATTTTTGTGCCTCATCAAAGAATACTTTAGCTGATATTTCATTATTCTCTTTATAATTTGGAGTAATTTTATTGGCCATTTTAAAATATGTAACACATTGTTTTTGCTCATTAAAACTTTCCAATCCTGATATTCTAATACCTTCGTTATAATATAGTTCTAATACTAATTCGTTATTATTATTATAGTTTGGAGTTAGTTTATTAGCTCTATTAAAATAAGTAACACTCTTTGATTTTTCCTCATAATTTGCTCCTGTTTCATAAAGTCTCAGTCCCTCGTTATAGTGTACGATGGTTTTGTTTTCTATGATTTTGTCAGTATGTACTTTCGCTATATCGTAATGGCTACATTTTTTAAAATGTTTGAAACTGGCTTTTTTATCATCGTATGATTCCTTCTCGCTAATTATTTTCATAGCAGCATCGTAATGCTCCTGTGCCGCTGTAGTGAAGGATGTCTCTTTTAATGCATTATAATCCTTGATTTTAAGTGCTACTGACTCATCTTTATAAGAGATTGTACCACCATCAAAATTTGCTAGTATTGTATTTAGCTTTATCCAGTTGTTTATGTTGTCTGCAATTTTATCATGCCCAAATTCATCATTAGCACCAGCTTCAATATTTGCCATATCGCTAAGAGCGGTTTCATAATTAGTTTTGAATTTTTTAAATCGTCTTTTTTTAATCTTTTTGTTTAATTTTTCGGCATAATTAATAGATTCGGTTACCGACTTCTGTGCAATAGAAGGCATTGTGATACCGACTATTAATAAGATAGCAATGATTCGTAAAATGTTTTTCATATTAATGCAGTATTAGTTTAATTATTTTGAATTATATCGTTGATAGTAATTAGTTGAAAGATGATGAATAAATTGAAAAGAAAATGTGTGATAATTTGAATAATTTATGATAATAGTATTTTATACAAAATAGTTGTACTCAAATAATATAAGTACCCTATATAATTATCGCTAATTCGCATTAAAGCTTTACTTTTGTGTTATATAAAACGATGTATTATGAAAAAAATAAATATATTAATTCTTCTTCTTTCATTTCTCTTTAGTGTAAACATTTCTAATGCTCAAAGAGTAAAGGCTTATATGGCTTATAGTGAGTTTTTTTCGCCAAAGGATGGTCAATATTTAGAATCCTACGTTAGTATTAGAGGTAGCAGTTTAAAATGGGTAAAAAATGATAATGCGTATAACTCTAAAGTAGAGCTTACCGTTGTTTTTAAGTTAGATACAAATATTATTGCTTTTTCAAAAGATGTTATTAATAGTGAAGCAAAGGATTCGAATGCTATGGATCAGGTGTTTATGCATAGTAATAAGTATTTATTAAAAAATGGTGATTATAAAATAGATATTAAAATTGATGATCTTAACGATACTATGAAAGCTATCTTTTCGACATCAGAATTTACAATAAACAATCCTATTGATAGTGTTTATACTTCTTCTATTGAGGTATTTAGTAAGATAGAAAAAGCTAAAAAAGATGGCCCAAATGTAAAAAGTGGATTTGAACTAACTCCAAATATATACCGCTATATTGGTGAAAAAGATAGTGTGTTGCAGTTCTATAGTGAAATATATAATACTGCAGCAAAGTGGGGGAAAGGCAATGCCTACCTTATCACTTACTACTTAGTCGATAATGTTAGTTTAAAAGAAGTGCCAAAGTATAGAAAATATAAACGTATGACGTCCGAAGATGTAAATGTGTTTATGGGAAGTTTTGATATTTTAAATCTTGAAAGTGGACGCTATAGCCTAGTGCTTGAAATACGAGATAGAGATAATAAACTTGTTTCTATGACTGATTATTTTTTCAATAGAAATAATCCAAATTTGGAGCCAGATATTAAGGATGTAGAAGAGGTGGAAATTGCAGAAACCTTTGTGGAACTAATTAAAGGTGTTGATACATTAAAAAGTATTATTCGTACATTTAGACCAATTTCGTCTGTTCAGGAGAATAGTTTAGCTGAAACTGTAATTAAGGATAAAAATGAATTTGTGATGCAGCAATATATTTATAGCTTTTGGGAAAATAGAAACATTAAAGATCCTTTTGGTGCATTTAAAAAATATATGGCTAGAATCAGAGAGTGTGATAAATTATACGCTTCAAGAATAAAACGCGGTTATGAAACATCTCGTGGTAGAATTTTTATACAATATGGGAAAGCAAATTCTATTGCTCGTGAGTATAATGATCCTGCGGCATATCCATACGAAATATGGCATTATTACGAAGCTAGAGGGCAACGAAATGTAAAGTTTATATTCTATAATACCGACCTTGTTTCTAATGAATTTGAGCTGTTGCATTCTACAGCTGCTGGCGAGCGTTCCGATTATCAGTGGAGATTAAGGTTGCGCCGCGACGAAAAGTTTAACTCTATTGATGATAGTGGAAATCAACAGGATAATTGGGGAAGTCAGTATAATAATCTTTACGAAAACCCTCGTTAGTTTTATTCTATAATACCATATACTCTAATTTTGAAATCACTTATTTCGAACTTAGAGTATGTAGTGTTTTCTATCTTTAGGCTAAAATAGTCAGAACTATTTAATGGCTTTGGTAACCTAAAAGTATAATTATTTGTTCTAGATTCATACGCTCTTAGGGGGATTTCGTTTAGCTTTATTAGTGACTTTACTAACTGATTATCAATGGAATCGTTATAACTAATTCGCCAATAAACATTAGATAAGTCGTCTTTGTCTCTATTTATTTTGCAAGAGAACTCAAGGAAGCTTGATTCAAAATTCATTAATTCTTCAGCACTTATTTTATATTCAAAAGCATTATTAGAGTTTTGCTCTATAATGCCGATACTACCATCTAATACCAATGCAGGTTCTTGTTTGTGGTATTGTATAATGTCATTATTGCCTCCCAAAATATTCCTATTCTCTTCTCCAAATTTATTGAATGTGTAGAAATATTTTTCTGTATTCATATCAAACGGGCTTATTATCTGATAGTAATATTGATATGTTTGAAAAATATTGAGCACAATCAAAATGCTTGAAGTTATTACAATAGCTCTTTGCCACTTTATTGTAATTTTATCAATTGCTAAAGCAAAAAGTAGAATAAAGAACGCCATATAGTCAACTAATACTCTACTTCCAAAGCTGTCGCCATAATACCAATTCCACCATGATGATAGAATGTAAATCAATATTGTGTAGAAAAATAGTGCACTAAGCTTAAACCTTATTTTAAACTTTTGGCTGAAAAAGAATACTATGGTAGATAGTAGAACTAATGGTGTATATACAAAAGCTCCCTTTCTTAAGCTAAATAGGAAGTTTAAAATTTCAGGCTGTGAAAAGTAGAAACCTTCGTTGCTATATGACCAAAGTAAGAATTGATCTGTTTGTATATGCCAAACAAATAACTGTAGTGATATTATTGCTGCAAATATCACTAAAGCAATTAATATATTTTTGAGATTAGCTTTTAGTTGAGTGACTACGGCTTTATAATTATCAAATATTATAAATGGAATAATTAAAACAATTATAATATTTAAAGGGCGAACTAAAACTATTAAACCTAAAATAATAGCTAATAGAAAGATATTTTGTCGAGTAAATTTAAAGGTTGATTCCTTTATCTTCAACATAAATATACTGATTAGGCTAAAGGAATATATATGCGACATTGATGGTTCTATTAAACTATAATAGGCCAAATTAGTACCAGCAAATATTGCAAATAATGAAAATGTAATCACCTTTGCTTCAGTATTATATAGGATTAATAGCTTTCGGAACGCTATTAGCCCGATAATTAAATAGAATAATGCTGCAATGCTGTATGCCTTTTGATAATACTCAGAATATAGATCAATTGAAGTGCCTGATATTTTTTGTATAATATACACTGGAAGTATAAATGGACTGACCATAATCGCAGTTCCAATTGTATATTTGTTTACAACTCTATCATTATTTGTTTTGAGTAGGAATGTGCCATTTATTTTTTGTTGACTTAGGTCTCCTTCCAAAATCTCTGCAATATATTGGTAGTATCCAATGCCATCACTTTTTATGGTGTTTCTATAATTTTGGCCAGATAATCCATTCCATTTTATTAAATAAATAAATAGAATAGAGAATATGGCAATAAGTATTATTGCAAGTTTAGATTTAGTGATATGTAAGTTGGATTTATTCAATATCTTAATTGTTGATACTTATGTTTTCAATAATACTTCCATCAGCTCTAATGGATTTTATTTCCATAGTATTTTCATCTACATTAATGATAAGAAAATGATTGCTTTTGTCCATTTTTTCAATAAAGTGTTTTTGCTTTGGAGTATATAAAGGAGCACCGCCGCCACCAGTTGTAATATGAGTTATCCCATTTACTTCTGCTCTTGCATAATAGTGATTGTGCCCTGCAAGCACAAGGTTTACATTGTATTTCTTGAAAAGTGGTTGTAAAGTATTCTTAACTATTTTATTGTCTCTATGGCCACCAGCGGTATAGCCAGGTTTATGTATTAGTATTATTTTCCACTTACTTTTTGAGGCTTTTAATTCATTTTCGAGCCATACATATTGTTTACTTCCCGCTTTTAATTTAGTAAACTGATCCAAGGCTATAAACTGAGCATTTCCGTATTTAAAACTATAATAAAATCTATTGTTTTGCGCTAAATCGTAGGGGAAATATTTTGCAAAAAGTTCGCCTTGCCCTTCATGGTTTCCCATTGAGGTCATATATGGTAGCGAGGCCAGGAGTTTGCTTATGTTAGTGTATCTGTCATCAAAAAACTGCTCTTGCCAAACATCTTCTTTGTCGCCATTGCTTACAAGGTCGCCTGTAGAAATAATAAAGGTTTGTAAGCTACGTTCTGCATCAATTTGCTGGAGCATTTGCTTACAAACCTTATCATGGTCTTGTGGGTTTGTACGAGTATCGCCATAAGCAATAAACGAAAAACTTTTTATTGATTTAGTAGGTCTGCTATAGAAACTTCCAATTTTGGATTCATCATTAATTTTAACCTTATATTTATATTCCTTCTGTGAATCAAGGTTTTTGAAATCATAAATATAAACAAAGTCAGATGTAGTATTAGCAACAGTATCAGTTGATAACACTTCGTCTTTATTGTCGTAAAGGCTAATTATTGAAATACTGTCGTTGTTTGCCTGCCATATAACTCGCATCGAACTATTGTCCTTATTAAATAGTAAATATGGTGCTTTCTTAAACTCTTTAACAGACTCACCATTTTGACCCATCACAATAGTGAAGAGCATTAAACCTATAATAGTAACGAATATTTGTCTTATCATTTGATTGACTATTTATTATTAAATTATATAATTTCTTTAACAAAAATAGTCAAAATTGATTCTGAAAATAGACTATAATTCTATTCTGGAACTTTATGGTATAAATTAGAAGCAAACATCACCTCATCAAAGGTTTTGTTAAGAGCTTTACTTTTGAAGTTATGCATTACTAATTCTTTCTGGAATTGTATAATATCGCCCTTTTTTACATCGGCTTTCTCCACTGCTATCCAAAATGTTTTTTCAGTTTTTTCTTTTACTTCAATATAAGTATATCCTCCACCATGTTCAAAATTCACTATTTCTCCTTGGTAAAAAGGTTTTTCTTCTTGATTTTCCGCCATTGCTTGCTCTCCCGCATGTGGGTTAGTTATTGCAGAACTTTCGAATAATTCTTCAGGTTCAGAGCTTTTTGATAGGTAGTCTTTACCATAAACTAGCATTAGTATTCCTGAAATAATTACTAATAATACTATAATTGTTCTTGTTTTCATATGTTTAATATTTAATAATTAGGTGATATGCAGTCACATAACAAAATTTTAATCATTCCCTTGTGGGTCAAAATAAGATTAAATTTTGTCATGTTCGTTTCATATGTTTTATAAATTATTTTTTTAAAATTCGTTTATCGTAGCTTAGTGCAAATAGCGATAATATAATACCAATTAAATAATATGCCCATACAGGAAATGGTATTGGATCACCTGTTGCATACGAGTGAAGCCCTGTAAGGTAATAGTTTACTCCGAAATATGTCATTAATATTGAGAAAAATGCTACTATTGACAATATTGCGAATAAGTAATAGGAGTATATTTTCTTGATTAGGCGAATATGTATTACAATGGCATAAACTATAATTGAAATATATGCCCATGTTTCTTTGGGATCCCAGCCCCAATATCTACCCCATGATTCGTTAGCCCAAATTCCACCCAAGAAATTACCAATAACCAATAGCACAAGTCCTAGGCTTAGTGTTATTTCATTTATATAACTTATATTTTTTATGTGTAGGTCAATATGTTGGCGCTTTTCGCTTCTCAATAAAAATAGAATTAAGCTTATAAAACCTAATATTGCACCAACACCAAAGAAACCATAACTAGCTGTTATAACAGATACGTGAATGCTAAGCCAATAGGACTTAAGCACAGGAACTAAGCTTGTGATTTCGGGGTCAACTTCGCCAAGGTATGCGGCAAAAATAAATATCCCTGCCATCATAAAAGAAGCTGACATAGCCATTATTGATTTCCGTAGAAAAAATACTCCAGCAAAAACAGAAGCAAAAGCTATAAAAATCATTGTTTCGTAGGTATTTGTTATGGGAGCAAACCCTCCAATATACCATCGCAAAGCAATTCCAAATGTATGTATTGATAATAATACTGCCGAAATAGAAACTATGGCTATTCTAGATTTATTACTTATAGCTTTATTCTTAAACATTGTCACAAAACTAAAAATAAGCAAGGCTATTCCCCAAATTAAATAGCTAATAAATAGCTTAATGAATAGATATGTTTTATTAAACCATATCTCAGTGTTTAGCCTATTTTGATCAGGAATAATACTTCCACCAAACTTTGTCTGAAAATCTTTAATAGTATTAATGCTCTCAATAGTATTGTCAAATGTTCTATTATATGAATCTTCTAATAACCTATTTGTGGCATTTTTGAGTTCTTGATTATCAACTTCCGCAAACATAGTTTTAAAATCTACCCATTGGTTGTTCTCGCTATTTGGTAATGGGAATATGGTAAGCAATACTCCCCTGAAAGACATAAATGTTATGTTCAATCGCTCATCAACTTTAATAAGGTCTCTTTCGTAAGTTCCACGTCTTGATGGCACTAATTGATATGCGCGTTCAACATCCGTTGTGAGCTTATAATTTCCTTCACTATTGAAAAAATCACTGAACTTTACATGTTTTTGATCTTTATCTACTCCTAGTTGTTGCCTTAACTTAGGTGTTTTTACTTTAATAAGGTTAATTTTTTTCCAAATATTAGGACGAGTAACCATACCAAGTATTACTTGATTTGCTGTCATTCCCATCCACGAGCTTTTTCCGGTAAGCTTATTAAGGACTTCTCGGTTTTGAGTATCAATGGGTTTCATTCTACCGTTAGGCGATTGAATCACTAATGCTCCAAAAGCCGTAGCAACTTCCAATGACTGTTCTCTAAATTCTGTCATATAAGTATCGGAATACTCAGAGCTTTCTTGAGCATTAGATATGCTTGGTGTGGCAAGTAGTATTATCGGAATTAATATAGACGTAATACTCGATTTATTTACCTGACGTACTAAATATTGGAATCTCGATTTTTTGTCAAACAGATTAACAATTAAACCAAGAAATAAAAGAAAATATCCTATATATGTAAGCTCTATTCCGGGGTCTTTATTTACTGATAATTGAGTTCCTTTTTCATCAGGGTCGTATGATGTTTGAAAGAATTTATAACCACCATGAGTAAGGGTGTTATTCATAAATATGTAAGCCTTATACTCTTCATCATTTTTTTTATCAATAACTATAACATCAGAACTAAATTCAGAAGGTGATTTGCTGCCTGGGTATCTTTTGAGTCTAAAATCTATAAGCTTAATAGAGAATGGTATCTCAACTGTTTCATTGTTTACAACCACAATATTTGATGATTCGCCCTCACGAATATGCATTAAACCATCCGTTCCAAAAAAGTGAGTCATTGCTGCACCTAATAGGATTATTGCAAACGAAATATGAAAAAGAAACCTTGCTTTTACACGGTACATCTTTGTTTTATAACTTACAAATATGATGTTGATTGTAGTTAATAGTAGAGCTGCGCTATACCAAAAGCTGTTGTAAATTAAATCTTTAGCAACGGCACTGCCGAAGTCGTTCTCTATAAATGTGCCTATAGCAGCTCCTATTCCTAAGATTAGTAGAAGCACTATCATTGTTATATACGAACTTAGTATTTTATACATTATATGCTGTTTTGTCGTTTATTAAATTGGATTATGATTAGAATTAATAGTATTTATTAATTTCTATAAAAAAACGGATATGATTTTCTACTAATAGATTTTAAAATACACGCCTTATACTACAAAAATAGAGTATTTAACAACGTTAATGAAGTAATATAAAACAAGCTTTACAAAAAAAAAGTATCTGGAATGCAGGCATTCCAGATACTGAATAATTTATATTTTAATGCTACTGTTTATTTTCTAATATACTCACCATTTACGGTTTTAGAATATGCAGTTTCGTTATCAGTGCCCTTAAAAGCGTCTTGATTCCAAGTTTTATTACTTACTGCTGTCTTATTCCATTCTTTTTCAAGTGTACGTTTGAATTCTAATTTAGCTTCAACCATTTTATCAAAATCAAGTCCTGCTAATTTTTGTGAAGCAGCCTTATCATCAAAGTCTGGAGCGGCATAATCCATAACACCATGCTTTGCTAATACTCCCACAAGCTTAATTCTTGCTTGCATAGCATATTCGTTAGCAACGGATAGGTTTCTTAATACTTCCTCTGGTGCGTGGAAGAAAGCTCCGTGAGAAGCTACAGCATAATCCCATTTCCATTGACCTGTTCTTATGTCCTGACGTACAGCCTTTAGCTCCTCATCAGTAGCGCCAACTTCCATTGCTTTTGCTGTTTCGAGGTGAGCCTTAGCAAGGTTATCCATTGTAATGATATGAAGTTGTGTTTTTCTAACATATTTCTGCTTTACAATACCTTTTAATTTAGCTTCACTCTCTCTATGACAATTCATACATGAGCGGTCCATAGTATTTAATGGATTCTGTAATTGGTGGTCAGAATACTTAACCGAGCCTTCTTGTGTGTATGGCATATGGCAATCAGCACATGCTACACCTTTTTGACCATGAATACCTGTAAGGTGCATTTCATAACCTGGGTGCTGAGTCTTTAAAATAGGTGTTTTAGAAATTTTATTTACAAAATCAGTATGACCAACTTCATCATAATACTTTTCCATTCCTTCAGAATTTAATCCGTATTTCCATGGGAAAGTTACAACCTTAGCTAGCTTTTCTTTGCCATCTGCATCAGTCCATTTGTTTTTCTTGAAGTAATACTCAGAGTGACATGCTGCACATACCAAACTTCTTTTTACTTGATGTGTTGATTCTTCGAATGTAGGAAGTCCAGCGGCAATTAATCCTCGGTTTAGGTGAGGTACACTAACTCTTAATTCTGCAGTTTCGTTATTATGGCAGTTTGCACAACCAATACTATTCTTAATCTCCGAACCATATTTTGCCCATTTGCCAGTAAAATACTCTAGCTCACCATCTCTTTCAATCATTCTAATTACATCAGGAGATTTACAAGTCCAACATGCAGTTGGCATAGGTCCAGTTTTGCCGTCAACAGGAGCTCCTGTTCTTAGTGTGTTTGTATTACTTTGAATTGCATAATAATGACCACGTGGTGCATTATAATCTTTTGCAAAACCATAACCTGCCCATATAATTGGAAGCTGTGGATATTCTTTTAATAGATCAAGAATGTCACCGCTTTCTTTGGTTTTCATCCAAGAACTGTATTGACGAGGGTAATACTTTTGCCACTCATCGTTTTTATATTGATCGGTACCTGATATTTCAGGAGTCTTATTTAGTTCAACTTTCTCTGTCTTTCTTTCAGAAATATTAGCTGATAATAATGCCATAGTTACGATAGCAATAAGCGATCCTATTAATAAAAATGTAAACTTTGATTTCATAATACTGTATGTTTAAGATTATTATTTGTTTTCTTTAATTCCTAAATTATATGGAGTTGTAGTTATACTCCTAACTTTACCGTGTGGTACGCTTTTATGACAATCCCAACATTTTCTTCCAGTTTCTACTTCTGGATCTGTATAATTATGGTATTTGTCTGAATTGCTTTTTATCTCTGACACCATACTTGCATGGCACGATATGCAATTTTTTTGAACTCTTTCGGCTCCGTAGTCACTGATTTTCATTGCAGGGTCGTAGGTTCCGTTAGTAAAAGCAACACTATGGTTCCATCCGTCAACACTTTTTGCGTAGTATTTTTCGAAAAAATTGTCAGTAGGAAGGTGACACTCAATACATGCTACTCCTGCTACTCCATGGGAGCTGTGTTGCCATGTTGCATATTGGGTATTCATTACGTGGCAATTAATACATGCTTTAGGATCCTTGGATAAGTAGGAAGTCATTTGTGATTGTTGTACTATGTATCCAAAAAATAATAAAGCAAATACAAATAACGAAATTGCTGTTTTCTTCATGTGATTATATATTTCAGTGGTATTATTGTAAGTTAATACTTATGCTATAATTATCAGTTATATTATTAACAATTATTAACAGTACAAATTTAGTATCATAAGTAGAAAATAGTTGTATCATATGTTACAATAATCACTACTTTTGCTAACTAAATAACAATGTTTATCATTAAACAAGCAGGGTGAATTTTAATTTGAGCATTAAGTTCAAAATTAAATGTATTACTAAGTGAGTTTTGTTTGGTATTTTAAATTTAAAAATATGATTACTAAGTTAGTTAATTCTCCATTTTTTGTTGGATTTAATAAGGAGCAAATATTGGAGATATTTGAATCTATTCATTATAGTACATCACAGTATAAAAAAAACGATATTATTTGTAGGGCAGGGGACGATGTTAGAAGTCTAATGATAATATCAAAGGGGAATGTTAGAACAGAAATGCTTGATGCTACCGGTAGTATTTTTAGAATGGATGATATTTATGTTACTCAGATAATTGGTCCAGGGTTTTTATATGGCGATAATAATGTTTTTCCTGTAAATGTGGTATCTAATTGTGATGTTTCGATTATTAGTATTCAGAAAAAAACTTTTGAATATATACTAGCAAAGCATCCCAAGCTAATGATAAATTATTTGAATGTAATATCAAATAAAACTCAATTTTTATCACAAAAAATAAAGAATGTTTTTCTACAATCTATAGAAGGAAAGATAGCTATATATTTATTGAAAATAGCGAAACAAACTAATTCAATGGAGTTTGAGATGGAGCATAGTCAAACATGGCTTGCCGAACGTTTTAATGTTGCAAGACCTTCAATTGCTAGAGTTTTTTCTCATTTAAAATCTAAAGGAATTATTGACAGTGATAAGAAAATTATTAAAATATTAGATAAAAGAGAATTGATGCGATGCGTTAACTAAAAAAATATTATAAAAAGAAAAGCAGCATTTCGTTAGAAATGCTGCTTTTTTTATATCTAAAAATAAACTTTAGGTTTATGCCTTTTGAGTTTGCTTTACAATTTTCTCGCCACTGCTAATAGCAGTTTCGTTCATTGGAATAAGGTGGTGATAACGCTCAGGAAGAGATTTTTTCAATCCTTTAATTACGTTTTCGTGTTCTACTATTGGCTTAATTTTAAGGTAAGCACCTAGTACCACCATATTGAATGATTTACCAACTTTTAAGCGAGCGGCTTCAGCAGCAGCTTCTACTTGGTATATGTTGATATCAGTGCGAGTAGGATGTTTTGAAATACCGTTTGGATCGTATAATAATACACCACCTGGCTTTACAGTTTCTTCAAACTTATTCATCGATTGCTGATTAAGAATGATAGCTGTATCATATGCATTTAATACAGGAGAGTTTATTCTTTCGTCGCTAATAATAACTGTTACATTAGCAGTACCACCACGCATTTCAGGACCATAAGCTGGCATCCAACTTACTTCTTGATCTTGCATAATTCCAGAATAAGCAAGGATTTTACCCATTGAAAGTACCCCTTGGCCACCAAAACCTGCAATAATTATTTCTTCTGTCATGTTTTCTTTCTTAAAAAAGTTTTACTTACTAATTAATTCGCCATTAACTTTGATATCTCCAAGTGGGTAGTATGGAAACATATTTTCTTCCATCCATACGTTAGAAGCTCTAGGCTCCATTTTCCAACCAGAGTTACAATTAGATACAATTTCTACAAAACAAAGTCCTTTGTTTTCAAATGATTGCTCAAATGCTTTCTTAATAGCTTTCTTGGCTTTACGTACTCCACCTGGAGTATGTACTGCTTGGCGGGTTACAAAGTGTACACCTGGCAACTGAGCAATAAGTTCAGTTATTTTTAGTGGGTGACCCATTGTACCCGTATCACGTCCGTTAGGAGATGTTGACGACTTCATTTGTGGAAGTGTAGTAGGAGCCATTTGGCCACCAGTCATTCCGTAAATTCCATTATTAATAAAGATAATAACGATATTTTCGCCACGGTTACATGCATGAATAGTCTCTGCAGTACCAATAGCTGCTAAATCGCCATCACCTTGGTAGGTAAATACGTGCTTTGATGGCCATAAGCGCTTAACTGCTGTTGCCAATGCTGGAGCACGACCGTGAGCTGCTTGCTGCATATCAATATTCATAAATTCGTATGCCAATACAGAACATCCTACTGGAGCAATTCCAATAGTATCCTTAATAGCATCCAAATCATCCAATACTTCCATAGTAATGCGGTGGGCTGTACCATGTCCGCAACCTGGGCAGTAGCTCAACTCCTTGTCTGTCATGGAGCTGGTTTTCTTATATACTAAATTTTCTGCTTTTATAATTTCCATAGTCCTACATAAAGTGCTTTTCGAAAGCGGTTAATACTTCGTCTGGAGTAGGGATAACTCCTCCTGAACGACCGAAATGTATTGCTGGAATTTTTCCATTAAGATTCAACTGAACGTCTTCAATCATCTGACCTTCACTCATCTCAACTACTAAAATACCTTTTTTAGTATCTCCATACTCAGCAATTTTCTTCTTTGGGAAAGGCCATAATGTGATAGGGCGCATCAAACCAAGTTTGATACCTTTTTCACGAGCTAATTGTACAGTTTTCTGACAAATACGTGCAGAAGTACCATAAGCAACTATTATGTGATCAGCATCATCGCAATGAATTTCCTCAAACATAATTTCATTCTCTTCTATTTTCTTATACTTAGCTTGAAGTTGCTTATTGTGATCTTCCAAACGTTCTGGAATAAGGTCTAAAGAGGTGATGATGTTACGCTCACGATCGGCGGTTTTTCCAGTAGTAGCCCAAGAGCCATACTTTTCAATTACCTGTTCGTCAGTAAGTCTTTCTTCTTGCTCAAATAACTCCACTTTTTCCATCATCTGACCAATTGCTCCATCAGAAAGGATAAGTGCTGGAATACGGTATTTGAATGCAATATCAAAGGCTTTCTTAACAAAATCAGCAGACTCTTGTACGCTTGAAGGTGCAATTACAAATAGCTTATAATCACCATGTCCACCACCTTTTACTGATTGAAAATAATCAGACTGTGCTGGTTGAATATCTCCTAGTCCTGGGCCACCTCTTACTACGTTGATAACAACGCATGGAAGTTCAGCACCTGCTAAGTATGATAAGCCTTCTTGCTTCAAGCTAATTCCAGGAGATGATGATGAAGTAAGTACTTTTTTACCAGTAGATGCTCCACCGTATATCATATTGATAGCTGCGATTTCACTCTCTGCTTGTAATACTACCATTCCTGTACGATTCCATGGCTCTTCTGCCATAAAATATTCTAATACCTCACTTTGTGGGGTAATAGGGTAACCGAAATAGCCATCAGCTCCACAGCGAATTGCTGCTTCGGCCATAGCCTCGTTACCTTTCATTAATCTTAATTCTTTCATATCTAATTGTAGATTCTTTATTAAAATAATTAAACTTTAACTCTGTATACAGTTATTACACCGTCAGGGCAAACAAGAGCACAGTTTGTACAGCCTATACATTCCTCGCGGACTTGCTCCATGAAATGGTAGCCCTTACTGTTTACTAACTTCGACATCTCAATTACATTTGTAGGACATACTGGTATACAGACCTCACAGCCTTTACACTTTTCAGTATCAACTACAATTTTTCCTTTCATTGCCATATTTTATATGTTTTTAAAATTGTATTAATTTATATTAATCATCAATTACTTTTATAATTGACTACTTATTATTCTCATTAAATGCTTTGAGGCGACTGTCTAAATCACCAAATTGGGTTTCTTTTACTAATGAAACACAAGCTCTAATTCCTTCAGTTCTATCACTACCAGTAATAGCTAATGATATTGCTGAAATGCCATAATAAACTAATTTATTTAATAGTTCTACACCCGTCATTCCTGGGTAACTAAAGGTAAAATAAAATCCATCAGCAATAGGTTCTCCAAGATCTTGGTCATATACTATTTTAAAACCATTATCAATAAATAGTTTCTTCATTATCTTGGCTTTCTCTCCATATACTTTTACTGTATCAACAAATTTAAGTTCTCCACTATTTGCTGCCTCTAGTATGGCATGTAATGCATATTGTGCAGAGTGAGATGTTCCTGAACTCAATGCGTATAATGTGCCATAAATCATAGAGTAACCAAACTCTGTGGTTTTATAAAAACGCTTCAAATCTGGAAAATCTGACTTAAATAAATGATCAGAAATTACCATCATACCTATTCTCTGACCTGCATAGCTAAATGCTTTTGAACTAGAAATAAACAGAATATAATCATCAGTATAATTTGCAATACTTGCTTGATAAGGAGCTTGACCAGGATGTGATAAATCCTTACGGAAATCCATAGCAAAATATGCTAAATCTTCCATTACAATTACGCTGTATTTTTTACATACATCAGCAATAATTTCAAGCTCCAAGTCATTGAAACAAATCCATGATGGATTATTTGGGTTTGAATATAATATTGAGCTAAACTCACCTGTGCTTAGGTAAGATTCTAATTTTGCTCGAAGCTTATCGCCACGATAGTTGTATACATCAAACGAATCCCAACCGTAACCAATAACTTGTAACTGCTGCTTATGAACAGGGAAGCCCGGATCAATAAATAGAACCTTTTCTTTACCTTTTACCAAACGATTTACTGTTAGAAAAGCAGCAAAGCCACCTTGCATTGAACCCACGGTTGGAATACAACCCTCAGGTGATACATCAGCATTAATAAAGTTCTTTACAAATTTGGAAATTTCGGTTTTTAAAGGTGCAATTCCGTGAATATCAGGATAAATAGCAGCAACACCTTTTTTTAGAGCAGCTATCTCAGCATCAACTCCTACTTGTGTTGGTGGTAAACCTGGAATACCCATTTCCATGCGAATAAACTTTTCGCCGGTAGCACCCTCTATATTATCAACTAGCTTTTTAATCTCACGAATAGTAGCTGTACCAACCTCTGGTAGACCACTTTCATTAATCTTTTGACTTACAACTTTATTATCTATTGGTGTGTTATGTTCCATTATTCAGTGTTATTTATAAGGTTCGCAAATATCGTATTTTTATGCGACTTTACAAAGTTATAAAATTATAAAAATCTTATTTAGGGGATGATAAAAATCATGGCTTTTGGGCTATGAATATTAGTCTTAGGTTAGAGTGCTATTTAAGCGAAGAAAAGATAGTATTGCCAATGATTTATTTCGGCTTATTTTGCGGAGTTTCTATAGTGTTTACCTATTTTTAATAATTCTATAGGTGTGAAAATAAAGTCATTTGTTTTTAGCTTAGAATCACCTTTTTCTGTCCAAATGTTAAGCGGTATTTCCTTTGTTGTTTCTTTAAATTTATTTATGCCAACATTGTTTTTATAACGTATAAATATTTCTATATCGAAAAACCATCGGCTAATAAATTTTTCTTGGAATAAAGTGAATACATCAGCATTATTTCTAAAATATTTTGCTCCACATTGTGTGTCATAAATGTCTAGTTTAAGGAATAAGCTAACAAAAGTTGCGAATATTCTACCCAAATAGTGACGCTTTATGCTTCTATTAATACTACTTCCGTAAAGTTTTATTCTACTTCCAAAAGCAATATTATAATTCTTATTTTCGAAGGCAGAATTAATATGTCTTATTTCTGAAAGTGGGGTCGCTAAATCCGCATCAATGTATCCAAAATATTCTACTTCCAAATTAGCTTTAATCCACAATACTCCTGCGCGAATAGCTTCACCTTTGCCAAGGTTTTTTTGTAAGTCAATGAAGAAAATATTATTGTTGCTTTGAGTATTTAATTTTTTTAATATATCTAAACTGCCATCAGTACTTCCGTCGTTTACAAATAGTAGATAGTGATTTGTGTTTTGCTTCACAAATTCTAAAAACACATCATATTCAAGGCGTGATGCTTCATTATAAACCGGAATTATTGTGCAGATTTTGTGCATATAATATATGTTGATAGTCCTGGAATTTTAATACCAATTTTATTAAATAAGTTAGTTATCCCAAAGTCCAAAAGTAGGAATGTTTTTATTATTCCCGCAGTTTTTTTATTGTATTGTTTCTCATTTAGCCCTTTTTGCTCTTTTTTACCGATTAATATTTCTTTAATTTTTTCTAATACTCTAATAATTAATAGAGTGCTAAAAAAGTATCCTGATGATTTAATATCTAATCCTGCTTGTTTCGCAACTTTCTGTAATTCGTTATTATTATATCTTCGGTAATGTTTTAAGTATGTATCATGAGCCGAAAACAGTGAGTTGAAAGCGGGAACAGTAATAAGGAATGTGGTTTCTTTTGTTATAGCCTTATTTTGAGCCAAAGTTTTAAGGAAATCAACTTCAAATTCAATATGTTCTATCACATCCATTAATAATACAATGTCAATTGCTTTTGTGTCTATGATGTCGTCAACATTTTTTTTAAGTAAAATATTATTATCAGATTGGGAGCTAAATATCTTTATATCATCATCGGTAAATGCAGAATCTATAGCCGTATATAGTTTCTGAGGGAATTTATTTGCCAATGAATTTACAACAAAAGTATCGCCACATCCAATATCAGCAATATGTTTGGCCTGCAATAGTTTTGAGTCCTTTTGAAGCAGACGCTGTATTACTTCTAGCCTTGCAGTTTCCCAAGGATGTCTAACATCTGCACTATTGAGTTTATGTTCTAATAAGTCCAACTTATTTATTATTTAGTTTGTAAATTCCTAGTATACAACTTCCCTGTTTGTATATACTGTCTATTTTTTCATAATTATATTCTCTTGGATGAAATCTATAATTTGTGATAAAATAGTCAGCTTTAGATAGACTATCTACTAATACAAACTTACTATTATTTTCATCTACCAACTTACTATTATTAATCCCAGGTATATTTGCTACATATACTCTAATTATGCTCTTAGAATTTAAATTGTATATTTTTTCAAAGCCTTCTTTATAACACAAGCCCCAATAATCTTGTTCCCAATTTTGTCTTATACTGTTATTGTCATGTGATACTATATTGTTAAAATAAGTTTGTTGATATGGATGAAGTTTAATTATGTTTTTTGCCGATAAAATTATAAAAACGACAATAATGCCAATAAAGATAGTTTTTTTTGTATTAGTTTTTAAAAGACGATTTAAGAAGTTAATGCCATATATTGCCCCAATAACTATTAGCGGATAAAAGAAAAATAAATGTCGCCAACCATCGTAAAATACAGAACTGATGATTACAAATAATAGCCATAAATCAAATGGGATAAATATTAGTGTTAAAAACACGATGTTGTTGCTACTGATTGTGTTATTGTGGCTTTTTATGATGTTTTTAAATAATGAAAGACTTCCAGTAATATATAATGTAATAATAAAAAATGGTGTAGTTATCCCAATCCATGTAGGTATATAATACCAGGGTATTTCGTTAGCATTTATGAATATGCCATCAAAAAGATTTGTGTAACGCCAAGGAAAATTCGCCATTCTGAAAATGCTTTTTACAAATAGGAGAGGGTCGAACCAAAGGCTTGGCCAAAAAATAAATATGAATATTATTGAAAAAACTGAATATTTTATTAAAGCTATGCTATTGAAGGTTTTAGAATTACAAAATAGTTTCTTCATTATTGCGATAGAAAATGTAATTACAGTAATTAATATCCCAATTATTCTTATATCAATAAGGAAAGCTGATGCTAAGGCATGTATTATTATGCGTTTATTATTTGGCTCATCAATCATGCGCAGCATAGTGTATATGCTTATGATAAATGCCGACATAAAGGCTATGTCTTTGGTGTTGAAAAAAGAATGTGCAAATATCCGAGGGCTCAAATAGATAAATAATACTCCAATTATTGATAGGTAATATGATTTGAATAGTTTTAATAATAATTTGAAGAATATGAAAAGAGCAAATAGAAAGTATAGGTGAGTTACTAAATGCCGAATATATATCTGTGTTTTATATGATTTGCCGAAGCTTTGAATAAAAAACAAAGGTGTTTCAAAAGCGCTGCCATAATATTTGTCGTGGCTCTGATAAATGCTTTTATCGCCATTAAGTGCTAAATCTAAATTCTGCTTTCCGACAGCCGTTTGTAGCTTATCATCCCAAGGCACACCGTAATCGCCAGCTATATTTATTCCAATAACTATAAAAACAGCAAATAGTACAGCGAGTAAGCCTTTTTGATAAAGGTTTAATTCTGATATACTTTCTGAAAAGTCGGTATTGCTATTAGTCATTATTGATATTATTATTCAATATGCAATATTACTAAAATTGTAGCTATTTATTTTGATTATTAAAATTCATTAGCCTCGTTATTTATGACGAGGCTATGAATTAAATAGTGTATCTAATTTTGGTGAAATTTTTGAAAGCGTAGCCAAAAATTGTAACAAAATATATTGGCATTTATAATAGTATTATTTGAATAAAACAATAATTTTTAATGAGATTTATATCACAAAAGCTAATTATCAAATTTACGGCGATTGCTTTTTATTTACTTTTGCCTAAATTATTTTAAATAGATATAATGAAATTAATAGAAGATACAGTAGGAAGCATCATTTTTACACTACGAATAGGTAGTTATGATGGCGATATAATAGAGAAAGTGACAACAGATGAACCATTTGATTTTGTGTTCGGAAAGGGTGCAATGTTAGATACTTTTGAATCCAAGCTAGAGGGCTTAACCCAAGGTGATAAGTTTAAGTTTACACTATCAAAAGATGAAGCTTATGGCGATTATATGCCTGAGATGCAGATAGAAATGGAAAAACAATTTATCCTTGATCAGTTTGATGAAACCATTGACCCCGAAGAAGAAATTGTGCTTGATAATTTCTTGCCAATGCTTGATCCAGAGGGTAATACTTTGAGTGGAAAAATCACCTTTATTGATGATGATATAATAAAGCTAGACTTTAATCATCCTCTTGCTGATGCGGATTTGTTTTTTGAAGGCGAACTAATAGCTCTTCGTCCTGCAAATGCACAAGAAATCCTTGATGGCGAAATTTTTCAACCAATGGAGTTTAAGGATGCGGGTCCTGACGAGCCACCTGTTTGTACTTTTTAGTATGTAATATGGGCGTTATTGTCCATGGTTTATATAATACCAAATTAATACCAAAACACGCCATATAAATCGTTTATATTTCCCTATTACTGCGTTAAAAATTATTTCCATAGCTATACTTCGACATGCTCAGTACAGGCTTTTATGCAAGTAATTTTTGTCTTCTAATAGGAAAATATATTCCAATTTATTTATAGCGTATTTTGATACCAAATTGGTATTACTCACCTCTTTTAAATTTTATTAGGTGTTTGTGAAGTGCTTCGCCGTACTAATTCACATCTTCTTCGTTAAAAAAATTATTTAGTTCGATAATAACTACTAATGGTACTCATGATTGCTTCGCAATACCGTAACTACGGCTATGCAAAGAATTTTTGTCTTGAATATGTGAAATATATTATTCACAATTTATTATTTTTCAATGGTGCTCATGAATCGCTTCGCTTATTACCAATTTATTTATCACAAGTTTGAATTATAATAGGTATTACTATGAATTTTAGATTTATTTTGAGCTTATTTATTGCAATTTACAATAAACTTAAACAGCCGAATATTTCGATTAATATTCGGCTGTTTAATTAGGAAATATCATAAGTATTAGTCAATAAATAGCTTGGTATTTAGTGTTTTATATTCGTTGCTAATTCGCAATAAATAAATGCCCATCGAATAATTTGATACATCTACTTTGAATGTATTAATGCCTTTATCAATACTAAGTTTGTTACTATAAATAAGGCTACCTGTGATGTCATAAAGCTCAATAGACGTAGTGCTATTAGTGTTTGAATTTATTGAGATATTCATTACGCCATTATTGCTATAACTTTCAAGCATTTCAAATACGTTTGACTTTGAGTTAACTGAAATAATATTACTGTAAGTATATTTACCATCATAGTCAGTTTGCTTAAGCTTATAATATATTGTCTGAGATAAATCTGCATTCACATCATTATATTTATAATTCAGAATTTGATTGCTATTTCTTGCTCCAACAATTTGTACAATTTCTGCAAAATCTTTTGCATCATAAGAACGCTCTATAGTAAAGTAATCATTATTCTCTTCCGTGGCCGTTTGCCAGCCAAGGTTTACGATTTCATTGTTTTCTATTGCTGAAAATGATATTAAATTAATTGGTAAAACTTGATGTTCACCATCACTTTTATTGTTTTTAGTGCCTGCTGTAGATGTATTCCCTGATTCCCACGACCATTCATCATTAGTTCCAATACGACCAATGGATGTGGTTGAAGTGGATGTGTTATTTTCCGAAACGCCAACATCAGTTGATGTAACTCCATTTGCTGGCCCATCAGCAGCAGTTAATGTGCCTTCGTAGCTAATAAACTCTACTACCTGTATAGCTTTTGTGCCGTCGTTATATGTTAGTGCTATGCCTTCTGTTTCATTTTGAATTCCATTAACAGGGTAGTTGTAATAATAAACACTGACATTATCATAAGTTGTTCCTGCTGTAAAATTATCTACAGTTTTAGTATTGTAAGCTTTATTGTCTCCTCCATTATAAAGCGTAACGGTAAAATCACTCGAGTTGTACGAGCTAGCATTTAATATACATATTTCAACCATCTCATTTGCATCTGTTCCATCATTATCGTAATGAAATTCATTAATCCAAGCTTTAAAATTCGAGCAAGCAATAGTTACAGAGGTTTTATTTGTTAGGCTAGCAGTTTGTGCTTCAATCGTAAAGTCTTCCTCTGTATCATATTTTACATCAGACCATGAATAAACTCCCGATGATAGAGATTGGCTTAATCCTGTTGCTGAAGAAAGAATACCAGTTCCACTTGCTTTAGCTAATGTTATTGAATTAGTAGCGTCAATATCAGTATTTCCATTTGCATCAGTAGCCTTTACTTCCACCTCAAAATCAGTATTAATAGGAGTGGATGACGGTGGTTTATTTGTGGTAAAAGCAAGTTTAGTTGCTGTTACTATGATTTTATTGTTATCACCAGTATTGTCAGTTGTTGCTCCTCCTGCATTACTAGACGAGAATTCAGACCCTGCATTGTCTTCAGTAACAGCAGAAATAGTGTATTTAATATTCTGATTATCGGTTACAGTGGAGTTGAAAGTTGCTCTTATGGTGAAATCTTTTGTTGCATTATCTGCAGCCTCAAGTGTTAGGCTTGAGAATGAAACAGTGGCAGCCAAAGTGGTTATTTCTGCTACATTTGTACTTCCATTAAAAACGGCTATTGCTTTAATGTTTTCCCAATTATCAATGTCTATACTAAGATCAGTTAGTTTTGTTGATAAAGCATCAGCATCATTTGTGCCGCCACCATCGCGTATAGTAAATCCAGCAATTTCTAAAGAGTTTGATGTGGTAAGTGTGCTTGTAGCGCTATAACTGCCATAAGCTATATTTGTTGGTTCGTTCCATGCTGTGGTTTTTATTATATCAGAAGTTCCAATTTCCATAATTTTCACATCGTCTACTACCCATATCTCATCGGAGTGGTCGTTTAAGAATTCAATTTTAACAACAAAGTCATTGGAGAGGGGTAAATTTGTTAGTTTAATGGTGCTATATCCATCAGTTGTTCTATCACCACCGCTAGAAGGACCATATTCTATTACAGAATTGTCGCCATCATAGTCAAGAGAAATAATACCTGTGCCTGAAGTGAAAGACCACCTAGCGTTATTTCTTCCTTTAAGTTTTACTTCATCAGAAAAAGAGTTGCCTCCATCCGTGCTTATTTTTACAAGGATATAGTCATCTATATCGGCTCCATTTACACTTGGATCAGAAAAAGATGCAACACGAAACGATAGTGCTACATTTGCGTATGACGAGATGTCGATAGAACTGAATGTAATATCACCAGCTGTGCTTTTAAATTGATGTCCTTGCGAACCTCCACTATACATAGGGTCGCTAGGGTTTACACCGTTTCCACTAGAAGTGGTTCCATTAGTACTGCTATAAGTGTATGTTGGAGTGGCGGGTGAAGATTCAAAATCTTGTATTTTAATTATTGTTTGTCCATATACTGTTCCCGCAATAAATAATAATGCTAAAAGAGGTAGAAATGTTTTCATTTTTTTATTTTATTGGTGATGTACTTTGCTAAATTTAAATTGTTTCAATAACTGCAAACAACCCTACAAAGATACATTAAAATATGTTAATTGTTAAATTATTATAAGGGAATTTTATAAATAATATTAATTATTTATTTGTCGTGGTAGGCTAAGGTTCTTGGGAAAAAAATAATAAAAAAATAGCCAAATATTCATTGAATATTTGGCTATAATAACCTGTAATTGTATTAAACTAGCTTGGTTTTATTTAATAATAAGCTTTGTATTTAAAGTTTGTACATTATTGCCAACCCTAATAAAATAAAGGCCTATTGCGTATTTAGTTGCATCAATTTTATAAGAATTTATGCCTTTCTTTAGTTCAATTTTATTATTGTAAATAATACTTCCAGTGATGTCATATAATTCAATGGAGGCAGCATTTTCAACGTTAGAGTTAATCGAAATATTTATAATACCATTATTAGCATAGCTGTCAATTATTTCAAATACATTTGATTTTGAGTTAACTGAAATAATATTACTGTAAGTATACTTACCATCATAATCAGTTTGCTTAAGCTTATAATATATTGTCTGCGATAAATCTGCATTCACATCATTATATCTATAATTCAGAATTTGATTGCTATTGCCTGCTCCGGCAACTTGTACAACTTCTGCAAAATCTTTTGCATTATAAGAACGCTCTATGGTGAAATAGTCGTTGTTTTCTTCTGTGGCGGTTTGCCATAATAAAACTATACTGTTGTTGTGTACTTTTGTGGTGAAAGATAATAGGTCTATTGGGAGTGCTTGGCCTCCTTCTTTTGTTGCAGGAGTCATATCATCTGCATTAGCTGGGTCAGTAATAGTCCAATCAGCAATATCAAAAGCGTGTGCAGCCTTTGATCCGGATTTTTGAGCACTTGTGTTTCTAACGACTCTGCTATCTAAATACTCCCAAACTTTACCAGTTCCATCTACGTCAATAACACCATAAGCATCATATAATGTACCTGTTGTGTGATCCCCATCATAGTATAGGAAATAACCATCATTTCCATTGCCGTTAATTGCTCCATTTGCTTGGTCTGGAAATGAACCATAAGCAGAGTTATGATCGTTACTGTTCATTGCAATTATATACATTTCTCCTGCAGCAACAGTTCCAGTAAGTTGAATGTCT
>Ga0256842_1000148_pt1 | contig 59599 bp, 62 predicted proteins | sample 4559240metaG_FD_185973 | JGI IMG/M metagenome (GOLD analysis project Ga0256842, IMG submission 185973) | Hydrothermal vent microbial communities from Guaymas Basin, Mexico - 4559-240 | ecosystem: Environmental > Aquatic > Marine > Hydrothermal vents | place: Mexico: Guaymas Basin | collected... | reverse complement strand
ATAAAGCATAATTAAAGCCTCTCTATAATCACTCAAAGATTTATTTTTATCAAGTTTTATCTCAATTAATGCAGATAAACAGTTATAAATTATCTTTCTTTTATCATCTAAAGTAGCAATATCTACACACCAAGACACCCACTCTCTAGCCTCATCATAATCTTTTAAAGCCAAATATATCATAGCTTTAAGCTCACCTATTTGAAGCGTTTTATAAGCACTATCTTCATCAGGGATTACACCTATAAACTCCATCATATTTCGCATATCATCATACTCTTCTAAATTTTCCAACAAACCAACAAGTTCATCAGAAGATAAAGTTTTTAAAGACAAAATAGACTCTCTAAAATATGCACCCTCATTATTATTACTCCATAACAAATCATCCACAGGATAAATCTCCGACATTTTAGGAATAATAATCCTACAAGCATAGATATTAAGATGCTCATAATTAGCAATATAAATATCAAGATTCATATCATAAACTATTTGAGCTAAATATTCAAATTCAGATAAAGTAGTAGAGTCATAATTCCAATCTACAAACTCATAATCAGCTTTCTCTTTGAAAAACTTATAAGATATCAACCCACTAGAATTTATAAAATGCTCTTCTAAATTCTGTGGCGATGCTACGGCTTCTAAATCAAAAGATGGAGGTAAAAAATCATCCATCATATCAAGTTTACGACCTTGAAGGAGTTCTGTAACAGTTCGCTCTAATGCTATCTCAAAACAAGGGTGACTACCAAAAGAGGCAAATACCGAAGCATCTTTATGATTTATAAGTGTTACACTAATCACAGGATAAACCCCACCCAAAGAGGCATCACAAATTCTCAAAGAGTATCCATAATCTATAAGTTTTTCAATTGACTGCTTGATATGTGGGTATCTATCAATAACTATTTGAGGAATTTTTGGCAAAGATATACCCTTGGAAATAATTCTATTTTTAACAAACCTCTCAAAAATCTCACAAAGTGCTTGAACTTTTGCCTCGGCTTCTGTATTTCCTGCTGACATCCCATTACTCACATATAAATTATTCAAAATATTCACAGGAAAATATATCTCTTTGTTATCTTTTTGAGAGATAAAAGGCAATGCACAAATACCTCGCTCATCAATTCCAATATTAAAATCAAATAAATCTTCTATGGATAGTTCATTATTACAACTATAATATTCCCATAACTCTTTAGTAAGTAGCCCTTTACCCTCTTGTTTAAACCATTTTTCATTTGGATAATGAATAAAATCACCATTAATAATCTCTTCACCCAAATAATAATCAGCAAAAAAATAGTTACAACTCAACCGTTCAAAATATTCACCCAAAGCACTTGCCAAAGATGACTTTTCACAAGAACCCTTACCGTTTGTAAAAATCACATTAGATAACTCATTTTGAATAAAAGTTGAATACACAAAAGGTGCGGGGTTCAAAGATGAAACCTCTTTGACTTCCATATTTAATATCTCTAAATTACTTTTCATTATGCTAATAGAAGATTCTAAATCTCTATCTTTGCCTTTTATAATTGTTTTATTATTCACTTTTTTTATCCCTTTTATTTTTGGAGCTTGTGGATGTAATGGTGCATGTCATCCACCTGCTTGAATAGTAAAAGAGTGTTCATCCCAACCTCTTACACGATTTCTTGACATAAACATAGAAGAAAACCCAAATCTCTTTATCATACTCATTTGCCCAAATACTATTAAAACCTGCTTGTTTGAAACCTAGGTCTAAACCACCTGCTCCTGAGAATAGGGAGATTATGTTCATATTCTAGACCTTAAAAAGAAGTAATTTTAATTCCATCTCTCTAGCAGAATTATTGGGGTCAAATATATTTTCATCTGTAATAATAATTTCATCTTTACTCCAACACCTTAGCCAAAAAGATTGACTAAAGCGAAGTTTTGATAGTCTTTATCCACTATGACAAAAGAACTATATAAGATAATAACACAACTAAAAGAAGAAGTAACTGAAAGTTTTCTAAAGCAGATAGAATCAATAGCATCATCAATCCTAGCAATGACTGGAAGGGTCGCAATGTTAGGAATATTAAGATGGAATGATACTATTAGCTATAAAACGATAGAGAGATTTTTTGACAAGAAATTGAATTGGTTAAGCATAAATTATCAAATAATCAAACCAAAACTTGGCGAAAATATAATTTTAGTGGCAGATGAAAGTACAATTAGCAAGTTTCTAACATATAGTCTAAATGATATTAAATCTCTCTTCAGAACAGAGAAATATACTAGAAAAGTATTAAAATTATATGGGGAAAAAGTGGATGATATTTTAATTAATGAGGCAATTTGGAGAGTATCTGCATTTTCGATGATTTATGGAGATGTGGCTTGATAATTTGGGGTCTTTTTGTCTAAGGTGTTGTAAATAAATCATTAAAATATAATTTGATATTAAACTAGTAGAATAGAAAGTAATTCATATTAAGATATGACATTTATTATTACTTTATTTGTAACTAATCACCCTTAAAATATACTTTAATCTAATTTAAATATAAGACCACATAAATGAAAAATATAAAAATAAAGAAGAATTTAAATAACTCTAGTATTGCCCCAGCAACAGATATGACAACACCTCAAAAGAACCAGACTCTAAAGATTAAAAGAGAGAAGACAAATTTTAGGTTTGGAACTTTCACGAATAGAGACTGAAATAACGGAGTATCAGAGCTTTTCAAAAATATGTCCTTTATAACGGTTTTGTGAATGCTTGTTGTATAGTTCACGATAACTACTCATCTTATAACTCACTTAGAAAAGCTTATGAGCAAAATCAAATTCAGAAAGTTACCAAAATACCTATATCATCTCTAACTGCATAAGATATATATCTTCTCCATCAATCACATCAAACTCCATAGCATCACAGTTTGGACAATTAAAAATCCCCATCTCTATTTCTGAAGTTATTTTACATTTTAAACATTTTATAGTAATTGGTTGTATATTGATTATAAACTCTGCATTTTTACATATAGATACCTCTTTGAAAGTATCAAATGCCACCTCTAAAAGATGAGGTTCAACACCACTCATTACACCAATTTTGACTACAACTTTTGTAATCTCTGTTGAGTTATTAATCCTTGCGTTCTCTTCACAACTCTCTATTAATGATTGGACTATACTATATTCGTGCATTTTGAATACCTATTCATTTTTTAGTGTATTATACACTTTTAATCTTGTGGGTGTCTTTATTGGGCATATCTTCCAGACAAACTCTTCTCTGAGCTTATGAAAAGCTGAACTATCCTCCCAAATTTAAGTACTTAAAACTAGGAAAGGAAAAGCATAAAGGATTGCCACAACACCTTAAACCTAGAATTAATTTTATAAAGAATTTAATACTAATTGCTTTGCACCGCTAAAATCATTTTTTCCACTTGATAGTTTTGGAATATTATCAACTTTAATATATTTTGATGGTCTCATCATTGGGCTAATACTACTTTGTTTTACTATATTATATATATCTACATCATCTTGATATAATAAAACTATTTTTTCACCTTTTTTACTATCAGGAATATTAATTGCTAGTATATCAATCTCTTCATCTAATAAAGATGAAATCTTCTCTTCTATACTACCAAGGCTTACCATCTCTCCACCAATTTTTGCAAAACGGCTATATCTATCTACAATATATATAAAACCATCATCATCAATATGACCTTTATCTCCACTTTTATAATACCTTATTCCATCAAGTTCAATTATTACTTCTGAGGTTTTTTGTTTATTATTTAAATACCCTTTCATAACCTGAATACCACCAATTAATATCAAACCATCTTCATTTGTCTTTAACTCTTTGTAACTATTAGGGTCTACAATTTTTACAATTGTTCCAGGGATTGGCTGACCAATACTACCAGCTTTATCTCCTACAATAATATGCATTGAATCAGGCTCAAGAGCATCAGGCATATTTACAGAGACAACAGGAGCAGTTTCTGTTGCACCATATCCCTCATAAAGAGTTATTCCAAATTTATTTTTAAACTCATCTCTTACCTCATCTTTTAACTTTTCTGCTCCTGCAAATGCCATTCTAATTGTTTGAAACATTAAAGGATGTAGTTTTTTATTTTTTGTATATATTCTATAAAATGTTGTTGTACCAAACATAATAGTGGCTCTATATTTTCCTACCATTTTTCCTACTGCTTGTGCATCTGTTGGATCTGGAACACTAAGCATTGTTACACCTTCACAAAGTGGTAAAAGTGTTGTTGCTGTTAGACCAAATGAGTGGAAATTTGGCAAAGAGTTTAATATTACATCATCACTTTTAGAGTTAAACAGAGATGACATCTGTTTTATATTTGCTATCAAATTTTTATGAGTTAGTTCTATCCCTTTTGGCTTTGATTCGCTTCCACTACTAAAAAGTATTGTTGCTGTTTCATCTAAATTAATCTTTTTAAAATATAATTTTGTAATAAGTGAACTAGGCATTAAATAAGCTTGAAGAAGTGATCTTATTTTAGCTGATTTAGTAAAAGATGGTGATATATCCTCAGCATTTAATATCTTTTCTAAGATACTATCATTTAATTTAAAACCTTTACTATCAAGTTTATCTGTAAATTTTTTAGAGCTTATAATTGTTTTAATATTACAACTATCTACGGCACTATTTAAATTATCACTGCTTACTGTATAGTTAAGATTTATGGGGCGTTTACCTGTGATAAAAATTGCCATATTAAGAATTGCACCAATGGCAGAAGATGGCAAGATAATACCTATATTTTTTTCATCTTTGCATCTAACATTTAGAAATTTTACAAATAAAAGTACTGCCGTAATCATCTTTGCATTACTTAAATTCATCCCTAAAGAGTCTATAACAGCTTTTTTAAATAGGTTTGATTTAGCTCTTTGAATCCATTGATATTGTAAAGGTTTACTATTTGATATATAGTGTTCCCAAGTCACATAAGAGAGTTCAATAATTTTTTGTTTTAAAATAGGGGCTTTTGTATCTGATGCAAGAGGTTTTCCAAAAGCAACCATAATATCTCGTTTTTTATTATCTCTTGAAAGCTCTTTATATCTATCATCTGCTCTTGAAAATGAAGATCCCCACAGACCACGAATATAAAATGGCACAATTAGATGAGAGGTATCTTTAAGTATCATCTCATAGCCTTTTTTAAACTTACTAAGTTGCCCATTATAAGTAATATGACCCTCTGGAAAAAGTGCAACAACCTCACCATTATCCAATCTTTCTCTAATTGTACGCATAGAAGACCTACTCGCCCCACTTGATATTGCAATCACATCAAATAGTTTTAAAAACCAGTTTAAATACCTTTTGTTATAGATACTTCTTTCCATAACAAACTTAATTGCTCGTGGCGATGCTAATTGAATTATTAACCAATCAATCCAGCTTGAATGATTTCCTAACAATAATACTCCACCTGTTTTTGGTAAATTTTCAACTCCATCTACCATCATTTTATATTTAGTTTTTAAAATTGGATATAATAAAATTCTTATAAATAGATGAGGTAACTCTTTGATTGCATAAAATGCACCAACAAGCATAATCAAAGAACTTATTACAAATAATGTAGTAGTATCTAACCCAATATATACAAATAGTATAGAAAATAATAAAAATGAAATCATCACAATATTTTGAATAAAATTATTTCCTGCTAATATTTTTCCAATATATTTATCATCTGCAAAGAATTGAATTGTAGCATTAAGAGGGACAATAAAAAGACCACCAAAAAACCCAAATAATATACTTGCAATATACATATAAAACGTGGTAGAGGCATAAGCAAATAATAAAATAGACAAAGATAGACCAAGTGCTGATATTGGTATAAGACCATGTTCAATATGTTTTTTTGAATAAAACCCAGCAACTGATGCACCAATAATAATCCCAATAGATGATATAGCAAGGATTGATTGGATAGCCGTCACACTATCATCTCCTGTCATCATTTTGTAGTGAGCAGGAAAAGATGCGATAATAACTTGAGCAACTCCCCAAAATATGCTTAGTGCAAAAATACTAAGATATATATTTTTATCATATTTAACTCTTCTTAGATTTACTTTTAGATATGTTAAATTTAGATATTTTCTAATCTTAAATCTACTATTTTTATTTTTAGCTTCTATTATAGGAAGTTTAAATGCAAAAAATGCCTCAAGAGAACTCATTAAAATCAATATCCAACCAATAGGAGCAATAGAGGTTAAAATCTCATTTGGGGAGTTTGAGGTGATATAATATCTCTCAAAAGCGATAGAAAACAATATTGAACTGGCTAAAATAGCAGTAATTGTGATAGCTTGAACCACAGCATTAGCAGACCCTAAATTATTTTCTCCAACTAAATCTTTTATAATCGCATATTTTGCAGGGGAATATATTGCACTTTGAATTGCTAAAAATAGTGTTAAAATAAATGAGAGTATAAACCACCCTTGATAATACGATAGTGTAATAAAAGATGTTAAAATAATTGCTATAATAGATGAATAGCGAATAATAATTGTTTTAGAATATTTATCACTTAAAAATCCAGAAGGGGAAAATAAAAATACAAATGGCAAAAGTATCAACATATTAATAACAGCACTTAAAATTATTAACATATCACCATCAAAACTTTTAATAAGCACATTTTGAATTGTAATTTTATGTGCAATATCTGTCATTGCGTTAAATAGTAAAACAATTAAATATGCCGTAAACCCTTTTATTAAAAATAATCCTTTCATCATATACCATTTTTTTGATACTCACTAAGAGTGGTCATATTATATATATATGGCTTTAAAATTAAAATAGTATCAAATATCTTTTTAATTACATCATTTTTACCCTTACTTGTTTCTATCAAACTATTTGCCATCTCCACCTCTAACTTTGCTAAATCTCTAGCCTGTTTTGTATATAGTTTTAACAGTTTTATATCAATATCTAAATTCTTAAAATCTATAATAATCTGTATCATCTCTATCTCTTTTTGAGTAAAAACTCCATCTCTTTGAAATATTAACCCCTCTTCTACCATTAAATTAAGTTCTTCAAATGATATATTAAAAATATTTATTATCTCATCTTTTGTATATTTCTTTTGATGTTTTATTCCCATAATTGTATTAATCGCATCTAAAAGTAATTTATAACTATTATCTGTTTGATAGTGTTCACTTGAGACTATCTCTTTTATCTCTAAAATTGAACAATCAAAGTTTTTTTGAAGATACTTAATAAAACTTAAAATCTCTACACAATCTTGACTATAAAGATGTAAATTAGGTTTTGGTTTTTCTGGTTGAGGCAAAAGCCCCTCTTTTATATAATATAATATTGTTGCCTTTGGAACACCACTAAGCTTTGTTAATTGATTCATTTTGATAGACATAGATACTCCTTTTTAGAAATTATATCATAAAAAAGCTAAAGTGTATAGTACTACTTTACACTTTAGTATTTATTTTAATATAAGAAATTATTGTTATAATTAATAAAGATACTTAACTAGATAAATTTTGTCTAAAAAATTATCTATAATATCACTTATTAAAAAAGGATAAGTATGAAACTTATATTACTATTTTCACATAAATTAACAGACCTTCAAAAGATAGATGCAAAAGAGAGTTTAGATATTAATGATTTTATATATCTGCCATCTAATCTACAAAAAATTTGGTCTCAAATACCAGCTAATATTTATGATATATCGCCATATCTAAATCAAATTAAAGAGTATGTTCAAGCCAATACAAATCAAGGTGATTATATATTAATTCAAGGTGATTTTGGAGCTACTTATAAGATGATTGAATATGCAAAAGAGATAAATATTATACCAATATACTCAACAAATTCAAGAGAATCTATAGAGGAGGAAATTGATGGTAAAGTAGTGAAAAAAAGTATATTTATACATAATATATTTAGGAGATATTAAGATGAGATATTACTATATTAAAACAACAATTAATACAACACATAAATCATCATATTTTACAGGTTCAATGTTTAGAGGAGCTTTTGGATATGCTCTAAAAAAAGTAACTTGTATAAATCCATCATATCGATGCGAAAATTGCTTTGCCAAAGATAGTTGTCTATATTATAGTTTCTATGAAGAACAAAATATTATACATAATTATAGATTTGAGATAGAACTAGGGACAAATAATTTTGATTTTGGATTATATATATTTGAAGATACAACTAAAGAATTGCCTTATATTCTAAGTGCTTTAGAGATAATGTTAAGTAAAAATGGACTTACTAAAAATAACTATACATTTAACGATATAAAAATAGTTATAGACTCTACAATTGTATATAAAAATCAAAGCTTTTTAAATATAAATATTCTACCAACATATTTTCAATTAGATACTACTTATCAAGATGTTAAAATAAAATTACAAACTCCAATAAGAATTAAAAAAGATAATAAATTATTAAAAGATAATATAGATATAGAAGATATTCTCCGTTCTATCAATCAAAGATATATGAAATTAGTAGATAATAAAGATATATATAAACTAAATTATACACCAAATTATACAAATCAACTTAAAGAATTATATCATAAACCACTTTTAAGAAATAGTAATAGACAAAAGAGTAAAATGAATATGGATGGAATAATGGGAGAGATAATTATTAAAGGATTGGATAAAGAGAGTTATAGATTATTAAAGATAGGTGAGATAATTGGTGTTGGTAAGCAGAGTGTTATGGGATTGGGGCAAATCAAATTGGAGGAGATAGATGAATAGTTATTTTAGCAATGAGGAGAGGTTTCAATATTTAATTGAAGAGTCTAAAGATATAAATAGTTTATTAGATGATAATATTTATCTAATTAGTGGAGATTTTTATGGTATTCAAAAATTTATTTTTGATAGATTATCTACTAAAAATGCTAGTAAAGTTTTACGAGCAAAATCAGCATTTATTCAGATATTTACAGAGTATATAGCAAAATATATTTGCTATAAATTAAAGATAGGTGAAAATTCTATTATTTCAATAAATGCAGGGAAGTTTGAGATACTTTCACCTAAAGAGATAGATTTAGAAGATATTCAAGAAAAAATAAATAAGTACTTTATCAAAAATTTTTATGGGTTAAGTGGCGTTATGGTCTCCTCTTTAAAATGCAGTAGAGATGACTTTAAATCAAAAGAGAGTTACAGAGCCTTTAGAAAGAAAATTATAGATAGTGTAGAAGATAAAAAGTTTCAAAAATTTAATCTTCATAAAAATAGTTATGAGGTTTTAGAGTATGATACTGATATAGACAATCAATCACTTTGTAAAGTTTGTAATATACGAAAAATAGAAAAAGATGAAAATTGTAAAATATGTGATAATTTTATACAACTTGGTAAAAAACTCTCTTTTGAACATCAAGATGAGTTAGTTGAGAGTGATAAATTAGGGATTGATTTTGATGATAGTTTTATTATAGATATAAATTTAAATGCAAAGATAAAATCTTATATTTTATTTGATGGTGAAACTCCTGCTGATTTTACTAAACTTGCAAATAACTCTTGTAATAATCTTGAAACAGGAATTAAAGCATTAGCTATCTTAAAAGCTGATGTTGATAATATGGGTAAGTTTTTAGAAAAAAGTGATGCTACTGATAGTTTTGCAAATTTTGATAGTTTCTCTAAGAGTATGGATAGTTTCTTTTCTGTTTATATTCCAAATATGATGAAAGAGAAATACCCAAATACATATACCGTCTTTGCAGGTGGAGATGACTTATTTTTGTTAGGTGCTTGGGATGAGGTTTTGGAGTTAGCTAGAGATATAGAGAGTGAGTTTAAAGCTTTTAGAAAAAGTGATGAGCTTACTATCTCTTTTGGTATAGCCATTGCTAAACCCTCTACACCTATTAGCTATTTGGCTGATCATACTGAAGGGTTACTAGAAGAGGCAAAAGAGATAGATGATAAAAAAGATGCTATTTCACTCTTTAGAGAGACAGTAAAGTGGAAAGAGTATACAGAAGTTTATAAAAAGCTTTATAGTGAATTGGAAGATCTTAAAAATGAATTAAATACAGCTTTTTTATATAGACTACTAGAACTCATAGAGATGAGCAAAAAAGTCAAATATGAGGGAGACATTCTTTCCACAATGTGGAAGTCAAAGTTTAGATATAGTTTCAATAGGAATGTATTGGAAAAAACAAAAAACAAAGAGAGGGCAGAAAATATGCTGAGGCTTTTAGATAAGGTAATTAGTAATACTCCCAAGGAGACTAAAATGGTAGTGAATGAATTTATATATAAAAGGAGAGAGTCGTGATGAGTAAAAAAATTGTATTGGACTACAGGGCAGATAAAAATCTTTTTGATACTACAGCTAAATATTGGGCAGGAACTATTGATAAAACTAAAAAAACACAAGTAAGAAACTTTTATGATAAGGTTTTGGAGTTAGAGAGTAAAGCAAAAAAAGAGGAGTGGGAAGATATTTTACCATTTGTTAAGATGCTTAACTCTAAAGTAGCTTATGGGGTTACGCGTAATGTAGTAAGTAGTGAATTTGAAGATATGATAAATCAGTGTGTATCACAAGTGAAAAATATAGATGATTTAAAATTATTTAAACTGTTTTTTGAAGCAGTATTAGGATTTTTTAAGGGGAGTAAATAAGATGAAAATAATTAAACTAACAGGAACAGTAGAGCTTTTAAGTGGTCTTCATATAGGTGGTGGAGATGATACTATGAAAATAGGAGGAATAGATAATGGTGTAATTAAAGATATAAATACAGATAAACCATATATCCCTGGTAGTTCTCTAAAGGGTAAAATGAGAAGTCTTTTAGAGTGGAATGTTGGAGTAGTTGGCATAGGTGATGGTAATCCTTTTAACTCTAAGCTTATTAGTAAACTTCCACAAGATGAAGCATTGATTGAGAATGCCAAAATACTTTTAACACTTTTTGGAGACAAAGAGGGTGAGTTTGGTATTACACGCATAAGTGTAGGTGATTGTAAACTTATAGATGAAAATCTTATCATAAGTGAAGCAAAATATGAAAATGTTATCAACCGTCAAACAGGGACAGCAGAACACCCAAGACAGATAGAGAGAGTTCCTGCTGGTGTAAAATTTGCTTTTGATATTCGTATTAAAGTCTTAGAGGGTGATGATGAAACTAAGCTTCTAGATATGGTCAAAAAAGGTTTTGAACTTATTGAATTAGACTATCTAGGTGGTAGTGGTAGCCGAGGTTATGGGCGTGTTGAATTTCATTTGAGTAAATAGTTATGAACTTATATAAAATCACTATTACACCCACTTCAGATTTTGTCACAACTCTTAGAGGTGATACACTTTTTGGACACTTTTGTTGGGCTATTATTTATACATTTGGTAAAGAGAGGTTAGAAGAACTACTTAAAACATACAGAGAAGATAATCCTTTTTTAGTAGTGTCTGATGCTTTTCCCAGTGGATATTTACCTAAACCAAAAATGCCAAGCAGATTTTTGAACGAGAAGAGTGAAAATAAAAAGCTCAACCGTAAAAGAGTATGGCTTACACTAGATAATTTACTCAAAGCAGAATACAAGAAAGCTAAAAGAGATGATGAGATAGAAAATAGCAATACTACTATGTTAAATATGCATAATGCAATTAACTACAAATCATTTCATACAGGAGATGGATTTGACCCTTATGGAGTAGAGAGTAGTATTTTATCTAAAAGAGATATATATATTTTATTAGATGAGTCTAAATTTAATCTAAGTGAATTTAAAGAGGTATTTAAACTTTTATCAGAGATGGGTTATGGTAAAAAAACCACTATTGGTAAAGGTAGATTTGAATATAAAGAAGAGGATATAAAAGGTATTAAAATAGATAAAATAAGTACAACTTTTATGACCCTTAGCCCATTTTCTGCCAAAAACTTAGAGTGTAAAAATATATATTATGAACCATTTACCCGTTTTGGCAAATTTGGAGGCACTAGGACTAGCAAAAATGTCTTTAAAAAGCCAATAATTTTAGCAGATGTAGCCTCTGTAATACAATTTGAAAAAGAGGAGAATATGGAGTATATAGGCAAAGCCATCACAGGAGTATCAGATAGCCATAAAGATACAGTACATCAAGGCTATAGCATTGTTTTGCCCTTAAAGGAGTTGAGAGATGAATAGTTATAAAGTAAAACTTACAGCTTTAAGCCCAATACATATAGGAACTGGTGAGGTGTATGAGCCTACTAATTTTGTGATTGATGATGGGTATTTGTATGAGTTTGATGAGGTAGAATTTTATAAAAGTCTAAGTGAAGAGCAAAAAGAGAATATTAATAATCTTATGGAAAATTGGCTAGATTTACTTGATTTTTATCGCTCCAACATAGAGAGTGCCAAAGTTTTAGCCTTTGCTAAACACTCTATCACAAAAGAGGTAGAGAATAAATATCAAAACCTTATTAATAAAGATGGCACAAGAAATACAAACCAATTTCATATCTATAAAACATTTAAAAATCCAAACTCACATCAAGCTATAATCCCTGCTAGTAGTATAAAAGGTATGTTAGATACAGTATTTCAAATATACCCAAGTAAAATAAAAGATAATACAATAAGACAAAAGCTCATAATATCAGATGCTGTTATATTGGAGGGTGGCGTAGAAATAGGCTATAGTTACAGAGTACACAAAAAGCCAAAGAAAGAAGCCAAGAGTCCAATCCCCCAAATAGTTGAAGTCATCACACCAAATTCTACATTTGAATGTACTATCAAGACAGAGTATAGTTTTAAAGATATAAAAAAAATGATGAAAGCTTATTATGAAAAGAGAGATAATAATAGATATAAAGAGGAGACTTACTCATTTGTAGCAAGAGTAGGTAAATATAGTGGTAAAGATTATATGGTTGATGATATTAAAAATGCTATAAATAGTTATGAGAAACCTATAGCGACTCATACGGTTTATGAAAATAGCCATTTACCTTTTGGTTGGATAAAAATAGAAGACTCTATTGAAATAGATAAACAAATAGCCAAAGATATAAGAGATGAAGAGAATAGATTAAATGCTCTATCACCTTTTGAAAAGCTAATGGAAAAATATAGTAATGATATAACTAAGATTATTCAAGATATGAAAGATAATAAAATAGAAAATTTTGAAGATATTAAACAAGAGTTAGCATTAGAGATTAAAAAAGAGTTACAAAAGACTCCTAAAAGTTGGGATAAAGCGAAGAAAAAAGCATTGGATAGGAAAATATATATTGAAAGCTTATTGAGATGATAAAAAATATGAAAAATAAAATAGAGATATTTCAATCTTCAAATGGAGAGATAGTATTTAATAGTGATATGCAAAATGAAACTATTTGGGCAAATTTAGAACAAATTGCTAAACTATTTGGCAGAGATAAATCAGGTATATCAAGACATATAAAGAATATTTTTAATAGTGAAGAGTTGTCTAAAAATTCAACTGTTGCAAAAATTGCAACAGTTCAAAAAGAGGGTAATAGGGAAGTTATAAGGGATATAGATTATTTTAATCTTGATATGATTATATCTATAGGATATAAAGTTGATTCTAAAGAGGCAACACTTTTTAGAAAATGGGCAACCTCCATACTTAAAAAATATCTTACAGATGGCTATGCTATTAATGAGAAAAAGATAATAGAGACAAAAACTTTACTTAATAACCTAAAACAAACAATAGACTTTTTATCTCTCAAAGAGATAGGTCAAGAGAAAGAGATTTTGAATTTACTTCAAAACTATACAAAAACACTAAGTTTGCTAGAAAGTTATGATAAAAGTAATATAGATGATTTTAGTGGAGCAACTTCTAGTTATTTTCTTAGCTATGATGAGGTCAAAAAAGTATTAGCAGAGGTTAAATCTTTGCTTATATCAAAAGGAGAAGCCACAGCACTTTTTGCACAAGAGAAAGATGCACAGTTAGATGGAATTATTGGAAATTTATATCAGACTTTTGGAGGGGTTGAGTTATACCCTAGTATAGAAGATAAAGCCTCTCATCTACTCTATTTTATTATCAAAGACCACCCCTTTAATGATGGTAATAAACGAAGTGCCTCTTTTATGTTTATCTATTTTCTTGATAGATGTGATTATCTATATAAATCAAATGGAGAAAAAAAGATAAATGATAATGCTCTAACAACTTTAACACTTTTAGTAGCTACCAGTGACCCAAAAGAGAAAGATATATTAATAAAACTTATTAAACATCTATTATTTGAAAATGGAGAGAAGTGATATAAAAAATATCAAGGGGATATTTTAGAGAAATTAAATCTATGCTAGATGAAGATAAGAGCCAAAAACTAAAACATCACTATAATTATGTTTTATATTATTATGTAGGGAAACAGTATGTTTATAAACAGAATAAAAGAGTTAGAAAATTTAAATGAAGAGTATTATAAAAAGAGTAGTAGTTTTAGTGTGATTTATGGTAGAAGAAGAGTTGGAAAAACGGCTCTAATATCTGAATTTATTAGAGATAAACCTCATATATATCTTTATATAACATTAAGTGAATTAAACTCTCAGCTTGAAGCGTTTACAAATGAGATAAAAAAGTTTGTAGATAGTAGTTTAAGGAATCATTTGAAGTTTGATAGTTTTGAAGATGCGATTGAGTTTTTATCTTCGTTACAACTAGAAGAGAAACTTATTTTTGTAATAGATGAGTATCAATATTTAGCACAAAAAGATAGAGCATTTTCCTCTAAGCTTCAAAGACTTTGGGATATGAAATTGCAAAACTCAAATATATATCTTATACTTTGTGGTTCTGTTTTATCTATGATGCATTCAGAGGTTTTAAGCTATAATGCTCCTCTTTATGGCAGAAGAACTTCGCAGTTTAATATAAAACCTATTAAGTTTAAACATATTAAAGAATTTATCCCAACTCTTAGCAGATTAGAGCAGATGAGAGTATATAGTTCATTTGGTACAATTCCAAAATATCTTAATGAGTATGACCAAAATATATCATTTATGCAAAATATAGAAAAAAAGATACTCAATAAAAATAGCTATCTTTATAGTGAGGGGAGTTTTTTATTAAAAGATGAGATAAACGACGCTGTTAGTTATTTTGGTATTTTAAAATCTATCTCAAAAGGTAATAGAAAAATTGGAGCTATTGCATCATCATTAGGGGTAAACTCTTCGTATCTTAGTAAGTATATGTTAAAATTAATAGAGTTAGATATAGTGGTAAAAGAGATACCTATAACAGAAAAAAACCCACTCAAAAGTAAATTTGGGCAATATAAAATCAAAGATAAGTTTTTGGATTTTTGGTTTTATTATGTGTATAAAAATTATAACTATCTTGAGATAGAACAAACTCAAAGTGTATTAGATGAGATAGAGTTAAATTTTAATGATAAATTTGTCTCATTTGCTTTTGAAGATTTTGTAATAGAAGATATTATAGAACAACCTCAAAAATATATGAACTTTATACCTACAAAAATTGGCAGATGGTGGAATAATAAAGAGGAGATAGATATAATGGCATTTAATGATACAAATATAATATTTATAGAATGCAAATGGCAAAATAGCGTTAAGATAGAGAGTGTAAAAAACAGACTTATTCAAAAGACTCAAGGTTTAATTGGTGAGAGAGAAGCTAATTATTTAGTGGTTACAAAAGAGGATTATTTAAAAGAGAATAGAAATATCAAATATTATGCTAACTAGACACTCTTTGACCATATAACTCTCTATAATGCTACTAATAAAAGTTGGTAGGTTGATTGCTTAGTTTGTTTGATTTTAACTTTAAAGGAGTTTTTATGTGGGGTAAGATATTAATTGCAGTAATTATTATTGTAGCTGAAGAGACTGTAGAATTATTGTCGGAAGACTAAACCTTTATGGCTCTTTTGAGCCTTATTAAATAATATTATATAGGAGAAATATATGCAAAAAACAGTAATTTTAAATAGAGGAATACCTGCAAGTGGTAAATCTACAATTACTAAAAATATAGTTTTAACACTTCAAGAAGTGGGAATAAGTGCTATTTCACACTCTACTGATGATTTTTTTATGCTTAATGGAGATTATTGTTTTGATGTTTCAAAGCTTAGAGAATATCATATTAAAAATCAAAATGATTTTAAATCATCTCTTAAAAATAATATAGAAGTGGTAATATGTGATAATACTAACATTGAACCTTGGGAAGCTAAAGTATATTATGATTTAGCAGTAAAGTATAAATATAAAGTTATCTTAATTGATTTTGAAGCTAGAGATTTAGAGAGTCACTTAAAGATGCAAAATAATGATGGATATAAACATAATATTGCGATAGAAGTTTTAGAAAATATGAGAAGTTCATATCAAAACTATAAACCATTGATTCAAAAAAGTTCATATCCAACATCAAAACAGCCCAAAAGAGAGTATAATGAGAAAAGTGGAGAGGTTGAGGAGTTTGATGAATTTTCAGAACCATTTTATTACGATAGTCTAATAAAAATATCTCCAGATGATTATTTAAAAGTTAAAGATATTATAGGAAATATGATAGTTAGAAAGATTAGAGATTATTCACTCAATGAGATTAAACTTATTCCAAATCATTTTAAGATAATTATAAAAGAGTTTGAAAAAAGATATAATAAAACTTTAACTGCATATGATTTAAAAGATATTTTAAATAAAAGTCCGAAACAGATAGAGAGATATATAAAAGAGTTACAAAGTGAATTTCATAATATTATAGATATAAAAGTTGGAAGAATAAAAGGATATAAACTTATTGATAGATTTGATATTTTTATAGAAGTATTTAATGATACAGAAGATATTGATGAGCTATTTTATCTTACACAAGAGAGTAATCCTGAACTTTTTAAAAAGCTAGAGTATCAAACAAGTAAAAATGACGATATTTATCTCTTTCAAAGTAGTATATTTGAAACTATAGAGAATAGAGAAATTTTCAATAACTTAAAAAATGCAATTAAAAATAGTGAGTATAGAAAGATTAAATTTCTTGATAATAATATCATATATGAAGTAAAATGTATTAAATTAATTTTTGTTGATAATAATTGGTATTTAGCTTATGTTGATAGTGATGATATATTAAAATTAGGTAGAGTATCGTTTATAGAATATGTAAGATATGCTACTAAAAATTCATATCAAAAAAAATTAATAGAGAAATATTTAAAACTTTTAAAGAATAATATTCAAAACTCTCTCACGCTATTTGATAGAGATATTAAAATAGCCAAAATTAAAGCTACTCCAAATATTTCTAAATATTTTGATAAAGATATGAAGAAATTTTTATCCTCTCAAAACTTTAAAAAGAAATTAGAAGATGGTTCTGTTATTTTTACTCTTGAATATACTCAACCATTAGAGATTTTACCATTTATTCAAAGATGGCTTCCTGATTTGATTATCTTAGAACCACAAGAGTTAAAAGATGAATATATGAAAAAGTTAAAAAGTGCAATAGAGAAGATATAATATAAAAATATTAAGGAGATTAAGATGAAAAAAGCAGTTATTACTATTTTGGGGCTTATTTTACCACCAAGAGAAGGACAAGAGAGAGCTAAATATTATTTTTCAAATGATTTGAAAGAAAAATTTAACTTAAATAAAGATAGATATACAAATATGCTCCCACTTCTTGTTGATAATTTTCAAAAAGATAATATGAATATAGAGTGTATTTATACTAATTTTTCTAAAGATAAGCAAACAACAGTATTAGAATATGAAAAACTAGATTTTGATATAAGTAATAATGGTGTATTTATATCAGAAGATATTATCAAAGATAAAAAAGAGATAGAAGAGGGTAAATACTCCTATTTTTTAAATAAGTATAATGAGTTGATTGAAAGATATGATAAAGTTATTATTGATGTAAGTCACGGCTTTAGACATTTTCCTATTTTGGCAATTATTAATTTAATTATCCAAAATATTAAAAATCCTGAAAAGATAGAGTATATATTTTTTGCCAAAGAGATTATACAATATAAAGAGTATGAAATTATTGATTTAAAAGAGTATTTGGAATTAGCACAGTTATCATTTGTTTTGGCAAATTTTAATGAAAATTATACAGTAGGAAATAAATTAATTTTTAATAATGAAGATTATCAAAAACTTGTAGATAATCTAAGAATTATATCAAGTAATATTTTAGGTAATTCACTTCAAAGATTAATTGATGGAGAAGATAGTTTAATATCTATAACAATAGAACAGTTTCAAAATTTACTTAAAGATGAGAATATCAAAAACTTCTCTTTAGAAATAAATGAAATTATAAAACATCTTCAAAAGATTCAAGAGTTAAAAAATGAAAAAAATCATATTAAGCTATTTAAACTATCTGAAATGATGTCAAAAAGAGAGTATTTATTAAACTCTATTACACTTTTAAATGAGTCTATTGGATTATATTGTGCAGAAAAAATTGGAAATATATCAGATAAGATAAAATCACATATTGATACTTACTTGAAAGAAGATAAGAGTAATCTCTATGAGTTAGCACACCAATCAAAAAATATTATTAAAAATGAAAATAGCTTTAATGGTAATTATCTTTTTGAACCAAATAAAATAACACTTACCTCAGGACGAAAAACTAGCTTACAAAATAAAAAAAAGAGTTTAAAATCAAAAATATCAAATTCTATTCTAGAAGAAATTAAAAAAGCTGGATTAAAGATAGAATTTTCAACTATTGATATAAAAAAAGATAAGAGTATTAAAAGTGAGATTATTGAATATCTAAAAAATGAGGATAATTCTAAATTGATTGATATTATTAAACAAGCTGAACAGTTAAGAAATAATCTAGCTCACGGTAATAGTTCAGATGAAGTTGATAATGTAAAAGGAAATATTAGTAAATTACTTAGAAGTTATAAAAAAATCATTTAACTCTCCACTTTATGTCTACTTAAACTATTATAATCTCTCTATCAAAACAATGGAGAGAGATATGAAATACCAAACATTAGTAGCATTTGATAGATTAGAGAGTGATATGGTAACATCTATGGCAGAGAAGTCTTATATTGCAGATGATGTCTATACTCTACTTGATAAAGCTTATTCTACTGTTAAGGGTGGTTTGCACTTTGTAAGTCCTGATGAGCTTATATCTAAAACTTCACAATGGAGAGTTTTATATCTTGATGGAAATATTGTAGGTGTGATTATCTACAAAGCTAAACAAGGTTTAAAGATGGTAGCAATGGCTATTAGTGATTCTCTTAGTTACTCTTTTCGTACCCATATCAAAACTATGCTATCTCATATATTTCAAATCACTTTTAGAAACTCTTGGATGGAGGTGAGCGAGGGGGCTGAAAAGTTTATACTTAAAATTGGTGGAGAAAAATTTATAATGTCAAATACTCTAGCTTCACAACTTACACAAAAAAATATACTTTCATTAGATAGTGATGGAAAACACTATTATAGAGAAATCAATGGAGTGATAAAAAGAAAAATAATTATAGGAACATTTAGATAAATTTTATAAAGGTTAAATTATGAAAAACTACATTATTAGCTATGATATTTTGTGTTCAAAACGAGCCTATAAAGTTCGTAAATTAGTCTATAGTTACTCTTTAGGGGGGCAAAAAAGTGTTTTAGAGATACCTTTAAATTCAAGAGATTTAAAAGAGCTTACAAAAGAATTAAAACTTTTAGTAAATGATGAAGATAGTGTAAATATTATAGAGATAAAAAATGATGTCATCTCATTTGGCAAAGCAGATATATTAACTTATAACAAGGGAGTTTTAATAGTATGAAAATAGCATTGATAGATAAAAAAGGTGTAAAATTAAAAGTTGAGTATAAGAGTTTAAAAATTGATGATCAAAAAATCCCTTTACGACTTATTGATACGATAATACTTGCAACTGCTTCTACTTTAGAGAGTAAAGATATTTTAAAAATAACAAAAAGTGGAATATCTATATTACTTTTATCTGCAAGAGGAGATGATATGGCAATGATATCTTCAGCTGAAAGTAAAAATGCTGAATTAAAGATGGAACAATATTTAGCACAAAAACATGCATTGAAAATTGCCAAATATTTTATATCTCAAAAAGTTGAAAGACATGCCCAACAGTTACTAGAATATAATATAAACCTAGATATTTCAAAAGTTTTAGAAAGTATTGAAAAGGCTAAAAGTACTCAACGATTATTAGGTATTGAAGGAAGTTTTTCAAGTAGATATTTTACTCAATATTTTAAACTCTTTCCTAAAAAACTACATTTAGGAAAACGAAGTAAACAACCTCCATTAGACCCTGTTAATGCAATGTTGTCATTTTTTTATATGATAGTGTATAATTTAATTACAGTTAGACTTATCGCTTTTGGTTTTGAACCTAGCATCGCTTTTATGCACAAACCTTTCCGTTCTCATAATGCATTGGCTTCAGATTTTATGGAACTATTTCGTGCTGATATTAATACTTTTATTTTTGAGCTATTTGATAAAGAAAAAGTGCTGATAAGTGATTTTACAAAGCATAATGGAGTTTTTCTAAAATATGAAGCAAGAAGAAAAATTTGGAGATATTTTCAACCTTTTAATGATAAATTGCAACAAAAAATAGATAAAGAGATAAATATTTTCAGAAAAATGATAAAGGAATAGTTAATGATAAGAAGAAAAGATTTTTTAATATGTTATGATATTGCTGATAAAAAACGATTGGCAAAAATAGCAAAGATTATTGAGGTAGAAGCTTTAAGAATACAACGTTCTGTTTATTTTTATGCAGGGGTTACAAAAAAAGAACTTGATAGTTTGATAAGTAAAATTTTGGTAATTTTAAATATAAAAATAGATGACTTACGCATTTATACTATTCAAAATAATGGAATTCATCTAGGTAGTGCTATTAATTTAGATAGTCCATTTATTATAACATAATTAATCTTTTTATAAGATATTCTTAGCTATAATTTGAAAGTGATATTTAACATTTCAATTAAGGCATTAAAACACTTAAGTTTTTTTTAAGAAAAGAGAAGTCCTATATTGGGGGCTTTGAGACTATTACACTATGACCCGACTTTAAGGGGATTGAAACTTAAATAAATTAACATATTTTTAAAAATTGTATATTACACTATGACCCGACTTTAAGGGGATTGAAACCATTTTTAGATTTCTTTAACTTGGCGTCTGAAGATTACACTATGACCCGACTTTAAGGGGATTGAAACGTGCCAGGTATTAAATTTTCTAATCCAGATATCATTACACTATGACCCGACTTTAAGGGGATTGAAACAGAATTGATTCTTTGATTGGCGATAGTGGATACATTACACTATGACCCGACTTTAAGGGGATTGAAACCGAAGAGTTCATTCGTGTTCCATTTATTTTTCCAGATTACACTATGACCCGACTTTAAGGGGATTGAAACCATTCTATTGTTTTTAGTGGCTATCTTGTAAATATTACACTATGACCCGACTTTAAGGGGATTGAAACTCATTATGATGTTCTTTACTGACACACCTAACGTATTACACTATGACCCGACTTTAAGGGGATTGAATGCTATAAAAATCAAAAGCCTGTTGTAATTTTGATTGATGAGTATGATAAATCTATTCTTGATAATCTTTACAAATAACTATATAGAAAACTATAAGGGTTTTTATATAATTGGTGTAGAATTTGATAGTAATGTGGTAAAATATGAATAGGAGAGGCTAAAGCCATCTCGTCCAAAAAAAAGCTTAATTAATTGGCATTTGGGATTATATGGAATAATGAATTTTCGTCACCCTGAACTTGATTCAGGGTCTAGTAAATGGTAAACTTTATTTTCTCTTCCTATAAAACTCACTCTTAAACTCTTCAAATTTATTTTCTAATATCGCCTCTCTCATCTGTTTCATCAAATTTTGATAATAGTATAAATTATGAATAGTACCCAATCTTAGATATGTAGTCTCTTTAGAACGATAAAGATGGCTTAGGTATGCTCTGCTATATTTTTGACATACCATACATTCACACTCACTATCAAGTGGATTTTCATCCTCTTTAAACTTTGCACCCTTGATATTAATCTTTCCAAACGATGTAAATAGTGTACCATTTCGTGCATTTCGTGTAGGCATTACACAATCAAACATATCAACCCCACGAGCCACATTTTCTACTAAATCTTCAGGCGTCCCAACACCCATTAAATATCGTGGTTTATCTTTTGGCATAAACTGAGTTGTCCACTCAACCGTATCATACATATCTTGATTAGCTTCTCCAACACTTAATCCACCAATTGCAAATCCATCATAATCTAATGCACAAAGCTCTTTTGCTGATTTTTCTCTAAAGGCTCTATCTGTACCACCTTGAATAATTGCAAAGATATTTTGCTCTGTAGCAACTCCTTTAGCTTGATTGCCTCTATGATAATCAATTGACTCCTCTGCCCATCTTGTAGTTCGCTCAATTGAAGCCTTTATCCTCTCTTGCGTTGCAGGAAGAGCTACTAAATCATCTAAAATCATCATAATATCAGAACCCAAATTATACTGAATATCTATAACTTTTTTTGGTGTAAAGTAGTGTTTACTTCCATCAATATGGCTTCTAAACATAATCCCATTCTCATCAATTTTTACATTATCACTAAGAGAAAATGCTTGAAATCCACCACTATCTGTAAGAAATGATTTTTTAAACTGAGTGAAACCATGCAATTTTCCCATTTTTGCCACTACTCTATCAGTAGGTCTAAGATATAAGTGGTATGTATTTCCCAAAATTATATCAGGATTAAGATATGTTTCTAAATCTGTGCTATCAAGAGTTTTAACTGCTCCTAGAGTTCCCACTGGCATAAATACTGGTGTTTGTATTGTTGAATGAGCTGTTTTAATTGTAGTTGCTCGTGCTTTGTTATCTATATTGTTTATTTGAAATTCCATTTTTTGCCTTAAAGTATATTTTTGTATTTGTATCGTAGGTATGAGATGAAAGCTAGATTTTCTTTTAAATATATTTCATCTATATATCCATAAGCTCTTTCTCAAAAGCAATAACTACATTTTCAAAGTTTTTATATTTAATTATCTCTACTTTTTTTAAATTCATCTGCTCTCCATATAATATAACGCCATATTGTGTTATAATTGCTTTTAATATTAACGATATTGTATCAAATTAAAAAAAGAGTGTAATGAAAAATATATTAATTTTATCAGATGACCCTTTAGTAAAGGGATTTTTACAATGGGCAGACAGAAAAAGAGCCATAAATAATAAATATCTTGTTGTATCTTTACAAAAGAATATTTTGCCTAAGAATAGTAATATATTTTCTCAAGTTTTTATAGACCCAACAAGCTATAATAAGCTATTTAACATTGCAGACAATAAAAATTTCACAATTGCCTTTATTATTATGAATAATATAGATGATACAAATTTTGTCTTAAAAAATATTCAAACAATTGATAAAAAAATTAGAGTAGTATTGCTAGATAAATGGGGACTTAAATATAATCAAGAAGAGTATAAAAATAGTATAACTGTACTTAATGTAAATGATATAATTGGTTCTAATTTATATCACTATCTCCCAAATGTCCCACTTATAGCCCAAAATATTGGACTTGGTCAAGGTGAAATTATGGAGATATTAGTACCTTATGGTAGTAGTTTTTCTTATCGTCATATTGGATCTATTACTCAAAGAAAATGGAAGATTGTAACAATATATCGAGAGCAAAAACAGCTTATCCCAACAAATGCAACAATGATTAGACCAAATGATACTTTAATAGTTATTGGTAAACCTATTGTTTTAGATGAAGTATTTAAGATGATAAATAAAAGAAAAGAGCTATTTCCTCAGCCTTTTGGTAAAAATATTTATCTATTATTAGATTTTAAATTTGATCAAGATAAAGCGATTCAATATCTATCAGAAGCTATATATTTAATTAAACAATTAAAAAACAAACACTTAAAAATTAGAATTATTAATGCCACAAACTTTAAATTAATGGATGATATTAAAAAACATAGGTCTAATAATATTGAAATTAGTATCTCTTATGGAAAAAAAGATTTTATATCCATAATAGAATATGATATTCATATATCTAACATAGGTATTATTTTAATTAGTATAGATTCATTTCTTAAAGATCATTTGAAAAATAGTATTTATGAATTAAAAAAGATTGTATATCTATTTGGAGATACTTTACTTTATAATTTAAATGATTCATTTGTTCTTGCATCTGATGATAGTTCTCAAATGGAATCTATATCATCAACTGTATTTGATATATCAAATACACTATCTTTAAACTTACACTTTTGCGATTATGCTCCTGATGGAGATTTTAGCAAAAGAGATATGAGTATTGAACACTATGAAACTCTATCTCAAATTTTTAATACAAAAATTATTATAGAAGAAAAAATAGTTAATCCAATTAGAGAACTAGAAGATAAAGGTGGTATTATTCAAATAGTAGCATTTGAAAAAAATATAAAAAATAATATATTTCTAAAACTATTCTCTACAAATATAAAAGATTATATACTATATTCAAAAAAATATCCAAAACTATTAGTTCCAACAGAAAAAGCTCTTGATTAAATTAAGTATTTATTAATCTAAGATTTAAAAAAAACTGTTAATATAACAATGATTTTAAACTTAGAGGCTAAAATGAATTTACAACAGATTAAAAAAGACAATGAACAAAGAATAAATTTATATGCGTTAATATCTCGTCTAATGATTATAGAGATTGATGAAGATTTTCTAAAAATAATAGAGAGCGATACTGCTATTATGGATATGTTGCCAAACTTTAGAGATTGGTCAAAAAAAGATGAAATGACAAGTGAAAAACTTATTAGTGAGTATATTAATGTAGATTATACATCTCTATTTTTAATGCATATGGTGCCTTATGAAAGTTTTTATGTCAGAGATGATCAAATGATTGAAAGTGGTGGGGATAATCCTGTTATTGATTTATATAACTCTTTTGATTTTAGAGTAGATATATCAACGGCAAGAATTGTATCAGCAGATCATATAGGTGTGGAATTAGAGTTTATGTATATGTTGTCAATTGCATTAAATAAAGCAATTGATGAAGATGATATAGATGGTGTTTGCGAAATCTTAGCAGTGCAAAGAGGATTTATGAGAGACCATATTTTACAATGGGCTCCGATGTTTTTAATAAATATGAAAAATGAATCAAGAACACCTATTTATCATGATGGTGCAGAACTTACTATGGAATTTTTGCTAAGTGATTATGAGTATATGAATAAGTTAAATAGTGATATTTGTGGAAATAAAAAGTAGTGAGTCTAAATTTTGATTTAGGTTCATGTGTACGAAGTAGTAGCAAAGTTTCTGAATGTGTTAAGTGTGTAGATATTTGTCCTGTTGATACTATTAATATATCAGATACAAATCTACCTGCTTTTATTCCATCAGTTTGTATTGATTGTGGTGCTTGTGTTGGTGTATGCCCCACAGAATCATTCTCTTTAAATAATTTTTCTACTATTGAATTCTTTTTTTCATTTTTACAATCAAATGATGATTTAATTAGTTGCAAAAATAATATCCCTTGTATTAGTTGGCTTAGCGTTGAGACTTTAATATCTTTGGCATTAGCAAATGAAAAACCTGTAGAGTTAGATTTAAGCCATTGTCAAACTTGTGAAATAGGTGGTAAACTTTTTGATACAATCATATCTAATATACAAGAGGCTAACTTTCTTTTATCTAGTTTTAGTGATAAATCACTAAAAGAATCTTATATGTCAGAAGTGATGGATTTTACTGAAGAGATTCAGATAGAAGAAATCTCATCAAGACGCTCATTTTTATCTAATTTATCTTTAAAAGGTACTATTAAAAATAAAAGAGAATTTGATGAATTAGTTCAACAAGATGAATTAAAAGAGTTTAATATTGATAAGTCTAATATATCTAAAATTAAAGAAAAGAATATAACTAATAAAAGAAAGTTATTATTTAGCACTTTAAGAAAAGTAGAGAAACCATCTAAATATGAAGTCTTACCACAAGAGGAGTTATCTTTTATATCTCAAAAATATATAGATGATAGCTGTACAAATTGTCAAATATGTTATAGAGTATGCCCATCAGGTGCATTAAGCACTGATTCAAAGTTTTCTATAATTAATTTTGATGCAAAAATATGTTTAAAGTGTCATCTTTGCCATGATGTATGTGAGAGTGATTCAATTCATATTCAAGCAGGATTTGAAAATAGTGAATTTTTTGAACCGAGAGAAAGAACACTAGTTAAATTTAATATTAAAAAATGTAATGAGTGTGGAAATAACTTTGCCTATTTTGAAGGTGAAAAAGTATGTCCTAGATGTTTTGTTGAAGAGGATGAAGCTATAACTTTACATCAAAATGCAAAAAGTTTTAATTTTTAAGAGAGGTAGTTAATGAGACCAGAAGAGATTAGACCAGATACAAAACTGGCAACAATCATAGGATATAATGCTCAAACAGGCAGAAGTAGAAGATATTTTAATACTTTAATGAAAGAACAAAATATTAATGCAACAGCGATTGCACTAAATATAAAAGATGAACATTTTGGTTTTACAATGCAAAACTTGGCAAAATCAAAAGTTGATAAGATGATTCTTGAACCTGAATTTAAAGAGCTTGTATTAAAATATTGTGATAGTAGTAATAGTGATTTAAGAGTTGATATTATAGAGATAATAGATGGTAAAATAGTTGGAATAAACTTAGATGATGAGTTGAAAAATTTACCATTAGATATATCATTGTGGGATTTAAATATGATAGAGGTTGCTAAGATGATGATAGTGGCAAATCGTTGGTATAGTGCAAAAATAGAGCTTGATAATATACCGTTAATGATAAAATAAGGAAGATTATGAGAGATATAGATGAGTTAAAAAAAGAGTTTGAAAACTTTGACATAAAAGATAGTGGATGTATGGATGGAAGTTGTGATAGCGATGAAGGGGCGATGGATGACCTTAAAGATTATCCTAGTTATACTGATGCTCTTTATGCTAAATTAACAACTCCATATGTAAGTGGAATTTATATATCAAGATGGGATATAAAATATATTGCACTTGATGCTGGTGAATCTATGGCAATTCATCCACGAAAGAGGATGTTTGAACTTTTAATGAAATACGCTACAACGAAAGATAATATGCAAAAAGTACTTGATTCTTTAGAGAAACATATGAGAGAAAAGATGGATATTTATCAAGAATTTATAGATAATTTTCCAGCTTCAGCAGATATATTTCAAGATAAAATTGATAAGGCAGAAAAAACTATTGCACTCTTTCCACTGATTATTAAAGAGTATTTTGAAGATTAGACTCCCAGTCAAGCTGAGAGTGACAAATTTCAAATCGTAAATTTAGGGTACCTACAAGAGGCACCCCTACAAAATGACTGTCATTTCGTGCTTGACACGGAATCTCTATGGTAGGGGTAATCCTTTATGGTTACCCTTTGAAAATTATTGAACTTATATTATTAAAGGTAAAAAATGAATTTAGAAGAGATAGATAAAGAGTATGTAATTCATACTTATAACAGAGATTATACAAATTTTGTTAGAGGTGAGGGTTCAACTCTTTTTGATGAGAAAAATAATGATTATATAGATTTTGCATCAGGAATTGGTGTAAATTCTGTAGGACATAACAATAAAGATTTAGTAAATGCGTTATCAAATCAAGTTAAAAATATAATTCATATCTCAAATCTTCAAGTGATTGAACCTCAAGCAAAATTGGCAAAAAGATTAATGGAGCTTAGTGGATATGATATGAGAGCATTTTTTGCAAACTCTGGAGCAGAAGCAAATGAAGGTGCAATCAAAATAGCAAGAAAATATGGACAGATAAAATTTGATAATAAAAAATATAAAGTTATTACACTTGAACACTCTTTTCATGGACGAACAATAACAACAGTTAAAGCAACAGGTCAAGATAGTTTTCACACAGATAATTTTTCTCCATATCCTGATGGATTTAGCTATGAGAGTAATATTGACAAGATTTATCACTCTATTGATGATGAGACAATTGCTGTTATGATTGAATTAGTTCAAGGGGAAGGTGGTGTTGAGCCATTTGATAAAGCAGAAGTTCAGAAATTAGCTTCATTTTTGAAACAAAAAGATATTTTATTAATTGTTGATGAGGTTCAAACTGGAATTTATAGAACAGGTGAATTTTTGGCATCTAATCTTTATGAGATAGAACCTGATATTATCACTCTTGCAAAAGGTCTTGGTGGTGGAGTACCAATTGGTGTGGTTATGACAAAACACAAAGATATACTAATAGCAGGTGATCATGGAAGCACATTTGGTGGAAACTATCTTAGCTCAACAGCTGGTTTATCTGTAGTAAATACTCTTAGCAATCTTTATGATAGTGGTGCAATTGGTGAATCTATTTTATATTTTGAGCAAAAATTAGAAGAGGTTGCCTTAAAACATAGTGATAAATTTGAAAAATCTGTTGGTCTTGGATTAATGCGAGGATTAAGAGTAAAAAGTAATGAACTTTTGACTGAAATTGTTCAAAACTCTATGCAAGAGAGATTAATTGTATTAAAAGCAGGAAGAAATACAGTAAGATTTTTGCCGAGCATTACAATCACAAAAGATGAAATTGATGAAGGTTTTGTTAGATTTGAAAAAGCATTAAAGTCTATTAAATAGATATATTTAAAACTATAGTAATCTATGTGTGAACTAAGAATACTATGGTTACGAGGAGAAAATATTTAAATATTGATTACTAATTTGGGAGATATTATTAAATTTAACACACTATTAAATCATAATGAATATTGACTCCTGCAAATATAAGTATAATTACAGGAATTGGAATTAAAATTACCATTTATATTTTTTATTAAATATTTTTTAGTGTTTCGCTTACCATAAATGCTAATTCTAATGCTTGGTCTGCATTTAATCTTGGGTCACATTGAGTATGGTATCTATCTCTTAAATCATTTTCTGTAATGGCACAACTTTGGCTTCCTGTACATTCCGTTACATTCTCTCCTGTCATCTCCAAATGAATTCCTCCTGCAATAGTTCCTTCACTTTTATGAATAGCAAAAAACTGTTCCACTTCTGTAAGAATATTTTTAAAGTCTCTTGTTTTAAAACCATTAGAAGCTTTTTCTACATTTCCATGCATTGGGTCACAACTCCAAACAATATTTTTGCCCTCAGATTTTACTTTTCTCAGAAGATTAGGAAAATAATCTTCAACTTTATTTGCACCCATTCTTACAATAAGGTTTAATCTTCCCTCTTCATTATTTGGATTTAGTGCATCGATAAGCCTAATTAATTCATCCTCGTGCATTGAAGGTCCAACTTTACAACCAATAGGATTTTTAATACCTCTAAAAAACTCAATATGAGCCTCATCAAGCTTTCTTGTTCTATCACCAATCCATAACATATGAGCCGAACAATCATACCAATCATTTGTCATACTATCTCTTCTTGTAAGAGCCTCTTCATAGTTAAGAAGTAGTGCTTCGTGAGATGTGTATAGTTTTGTCTCTTTTAATTGAGGCGCACTATCACTATCTAATCCACATGCTTTCATAAATTTCATTGCCATATCTATTTTTGAACTTAACTCTTCATATTTCATCCCAAGAGTATGGTCTTTTATAAAATCTAAATTCCACTGATGAACTTGATTTAAATCAGCCAATCCACCTCTTGCAAATGCTCTTAAAAGATTCATTGTAGAGGCCGATTGATTATACGCTTGAATCAGTTTTAGAGGATCAGGAGTTCTTGCTGATTGTGTAAATGCAATATCATTTACAATATCACCCCTATAACTAGGAAGTGTAATTCCATCTATTGTTTCAAAGTCACTTGACCTTGGTTTTGCAAATTGACCTGCAATTCGTCCAATTTTTATAATCGGTTTTGAACCAGAAAATGTAAGTACCGCCGACATTTGAAGCATAAGTTTAAATAAATTTTGAATATTAGAGGCATTAAAAACATTAAAGCTCTCTGCACAATCTCCACCTTGAAGTAAAAATGCTTCACCTCTACCTACTTTTGCCAAATCATTTTTTAAATTTCTTGCTTCTCCTGCAAATATTAATGGAGGGTAACTTGCTAATTGTGATTCTACTTTTTTTAGTAACTCTTTATCTTGATATATTGGTTGTTGTTTTATTGGAAAATTTCTCCAACTATTTGGTGTCCAACTCATATTATTATCCTTGTTATTGTTTAACTTAATTATCATTTAAGCTAAAAATTAAATGGTAAAATTATATCTAAAGTATATAAAAAGATAAGATATTTTATTTTAAATAAAAATGATAGGCTATTTTTTGGCTACAATAGTTACAAAGTTTGCCCATTGAAAAATTGTATTTACACTTGTAAACCCAGCCTCTTTACACATTTGAATATTCTCTTTTATTGTAAAAGGTATCAAAACATTCTCTAATGCCTCTCTTTTTTGAGCAATCTCATACTCGCTATAGCCTTGATTTTTTTTATATTTATAATATATATCTATAATATTTTTATCCAATACTTTATCATCAAAAACCACTTTTTCAGAGAATATAAATAATCCATCTTTTTGCATATTCTTTGAAATATTTTCCACCAATTTAATTCTTTGAATTGGACGGATAAATTGTAGTGTATAGTTTGAAATAACAATATCCTCGCTATTATAATTATAATTTAAAATATCTCCAAATTCCAAATCAATATCTGCACCAAAAGCCTTGCACTTTGCCTTTGCTTGTTTTAGCATCGCTTCAGAGTTGTCTATCCCTTTTAAATTTATTTTGGAACCCATTTTATTGTGAATTTCAAGCAAAAATTCTGCTGTTGAACTTCCTAAATCTAAAACTCTAATATCATCTCTATTCTCCTGAAGGATATAATCAACAATTAAAGAACTATTTTCTTTGTAAAATGGTACAGAACGACTTAACATATCATCAAAAACTAAGGCAACAGATTCATCGAATTCAAATTTTTTATTAATTTTATGGCTAAAGATATTATCTTTCATCACTAAAAGCCTTTGCAATTTTTATATCTTTTTTTATCTGATTTTTTAAATCACTTAAACTATCAAATTTTTTATTATCTCTAATAAAATCAAGCCATTTAATTGTACATTTTTTACTATTATATATAATATTTTTATCTATTATATGAGTCTCTATAGCAAATTTCCCATCAGATGATACTCTATGACCAATAAAAGTTATGCTTGGTAGATATTGATTATTCATTAAAGTTTTTGTGGCATAAACTCCATTTTTTGGCAAAATATAATTAGAAAACTTTAAATTTATAGTTGCCATAATCTCTTTTGCACCTATCCCCTGCCCTTTAATTACAACACCATCACATTCATATTCACGACCTAAAAGTTTATTTACTATCTTTATATTACCATCTTTTAAATACTCTTTTATTTTTTTTGAATGGATAGATATATTTTGATAAAATATCTCATCTATCACCTCAACTTCCCAATGAAAAAGTTTTTGAAGTAATTTAGAATCACCCTCTTTCTTATATCCAAAAGCAAAGTCATACCCTACAACAATTTTTTTTAAATTTGGAAAATCAAGAACAATCATATTGATAAATTCTGAAGCCAAAAGAGATGATATATTATCAAAATGATAAAAATATATTGGTTTATCTATAAATTTAGTTCGTCTATATCCAGCAGTTAGAACTCCCAAATTTCGTTCAATAACAATAAGAGCTTCTACACGAGATATAAGATTTTGATGAGCAAGATGGATACCATCAAATGAACCTATTGCTATACTTTGAATACTGTTATCTATCAAAAAGATACCTTTAATACTATATTATTAAAAGTATATTAGCTAAGTTTTACTAAAAATGAGATAGAATTTATTGATTATAGTTAAATTGATTATAGTTGATTAAAAAAGGAGACTATATAATGGAGAATAAAACATTATATGCGAAACTAGCTGACTTTGGACGTAAATTAATAGCAAGACCACCATTAGCAGAAGGGATAGAACTTATAGCAACTTATGCAAAAGATATTACAGGAGCTTCAAGATGTTCTATTTTTTTACATGATAAAGAGAAAAGAATTTTATGGACAACTTTAGCTGATAACATAGATACTATAACAATAGATGATCATAAAGGTATAGCAGGGCAAACCTTAAAAGAGAAAAAAGAGATAATTGTGAACAGTCCATACAGTGATTCTAATTTTTTAACTTCAATAGATGTAAAGTCTGGATTTATGACCAAAAATTTAGCATCTTTCCCTATTTTTAATAGCAGTAAAGAGATGATAGGAGTTCTGCAACTTCTTAACAAAGAGGATGGATTTAATACTCAAGATGTTCGCTTTATTCAGTTTTTCATACATTATATAGGAAGTTATTTAGAGCTATCATTAAGATATATGGGAAACGACAGATATAAAAGTAGTTTAAAATGAAAATAGTTTTATTAATTGTTATATCTTTTATCTCTATATTAAATGCAGAAATATCCTTACCTAATAGCTTTAAAGCAGATTTTAAACAAACGGTAACAAATTCAAAGAAAAAAAAGATAGAATATAATGGTAGTTTATTATTTTCTAAACCAAATAGTTTAAAGTGGATATATTTAACACCCACACAAAAAGATGTTTGTACAAATGATAATGATTTAGTAGTAGTAGACCATGATTTAGAACAAGTAAGCAGGTATATTCTTGATAATAAATTTAACCTTCCTGCTATAATTAATAGTGCATCTAAACATAAAAATAATTTATATGTAACTAAATATAACGATAAAGATTATACAATACAGGTAGACAAAAAAAATCGTCTTAAAAAAGTGCTATATTATGATGATTTAGAAAATATTGTTTCTATAGAATTCTTAAATATAAAATATAGCAATAAAAATATAAAAAGTCAAAATCTAGAGTGTAAAATACCTAAATTTTATGATTTATTATAATAGATTTCTTTCAAAACTAGATTCTGAATCAAGTTCAGAATGACAAACAACCGTCACAAGATTTTGAATCAAATTCAGAATGACAAACAACCGTCACAAGATTTTGAATCAAATTCAGAATGACAAACAACCGTCACAAGATTTTGAATCAAATTCAGAATGACAAACAACCGTCATACTCAGCTTGACTGGGTATCTAAAAATAAGTTTTACAGGAAATCTGATAAATTTAAAAGGAATATAGTGAATAAAAAATATCTTTTTTTATTAACAACGGCTCTATCAATTCTACATGCTCATGACTATCATAATATAAATGAAAATATTATGCTAAAGTCATCTTTCATATATAATAATTTTGAAAACTCTAAGCAAAAGAACAGTGGAAAAGTTTATAAAATATTAGTTAATTATAAAATCAATAATCATAAAATTGAGATTCAAAATTCATACTCTGATGTAGATACAATCAAACCACCACTTAAAGAAGATTTGGAGATTAATAAAACTTTTTTAAGATACTCTTATGATTTTTCAAAAGAAAATAGTATCAATGTAAGTTATATCCATATAGTTGATAACATAGCTCCTACAGATGGTGGAAATATATATGGTATAGGATATATATATCGTAAAAATAATTTTCAAGTGGCTCTTAATCAATATAGAAGTGAATATGATGATTTTAGTGTTGATCAAAGTGATATAAACCTACAGTATCACAAAAAAATTGGCAAAATTAAAACGGATATTAATGTAATAGTAAAACATATATCTTTAAATGATTATTCAGATAAGATTTTTAATAAAAAAGCTTCTACTATTCCTGATGATGAATATCTTACAACAGGAATTAAACTTCACGCATCTTATAGTGGTTATCACATTGGAATAGGTGGTTTTTTTGGTAATAGATTATTTGCTGTGATGGGTAATGGCTCAAAAGTACAACACCATGCCATGAGATTTAATAAAACATATTTTACTAGTATTGGTAAAAAATTTGATAAATATAATGTAATATTAAAATACACATATCAAGAAGCAGATGAGTTACCTCAAAATAATCTTGGTGTAGAGATGGACTCTTTCTCTTTGAATGTTAATTATAAGTTTTAAAATATGCTATAATTACAAAAAAATAAATTAAAAAAGAGAATATTAATATATGAAAAAACAATATAAGTCATATCAAGAGAGTTTAGAATTTTTATATAATATGCAAAAGAGTCATCCAAATCTTTTAGAAGTAATAAAGATAGGGACAACTTATGAAAAGAGAGATATAGTTTTGGTTAAAATTTCTCAAAATGTGGAATTAGCAGATAGTAAACCAGCAATGCTTTATACAGGTAGTATCCATGCAAGAGAGTGGATTGGTAATGAATTAGGATTAGAATTTATTGATTTTGTTGCTAAAAATCAGTTTGTTGATCCAGTATTAGAAAAGAGTCTTAAGCAATCAACGATATATATGGTTCCTTGTCTTAATCCTGATGGCTATGAATATTCAAGAACACACTTTTCATTTTGGCGTAAAAATAGAAGAAAAAACCATGATGGCTCTTATGGTGTTGATTTAAATCGTAATTTTTCTATTGGATTTAAAAAAGAGAGTAATAGAGGTTCTAATGTTTATGGAGGGGAATTTGCCTTTTCTGAAGAGGAGACAAAATCTATAAAAACATTTGTAGATAATCATCCAAATATCACAATCTCTTTTGATTATCACTCTCAAGGTAATGTATTTTTTCCTGCTCATAAATTTAAGCATGAAGCAGAAATTAATGGTACAGATATGAATGTATTATGTGCAAATATGAATGATGAGATACATAAAATTACAGGTAGAAAATATGGTATTCATAGAGGTAAGCCACCAGCAGGGTTGATTGCAGGAAGTGGAAGAGAATATTATTATTCAAAAGGGATTATTGCAACAGTTGTAGAGGTTGGCACAAAAAATATTCCTGATTATATGAATAGTATGAGTTCCTCTATATTAGAGAATATTCCAGCACTTACAATGGCTTTTAATGAAGTTATTAACTACTCTTCTCTAGCTCCTTCACGAGTTGAAAATTTTACAATTGAATATACAGAATCTGATTCCTTAAAACTTATTTGGAATTATGAAACTAGGGATGATATATACTTTGAAATATATAGAAGTATTCACGATAAAGATGCTTGTAATGATAGAACAAGAGTTGCAATTGTTGGAGATAATTATTTTATAGATAAAGAATTAAATAGTGCAACAACATATTTTTACACAATTAGAGCTGTTAATAAAAAAAGTGGTTATAAATCACCTTTTACCCCTATTGTAAAAGTTAGAACTGGGCTTGAGTATGATGAGTTTTATAAAGTAATATTCTCTGGTAAAACTACAACAGGATATTTAGCAGAAAATGCAAAAGAGCAAAATAGAACTCACTTTGGGCAAAATTCATTATTTGCTGGAGTTAATAAATCAAAAGGGATAAGTAACAGTATTATGGGATTCTCTTTAGATACAATTCCAAAGAACGCTATCATTAAAGAAGCAAGATTATATTTATATCCAATGAATAGAGTTGGTGCAAAAATAGAGAGTTATGGAGAATGGAATGTCTCTTTATTAAAAAAAGATAGTTTTGTAGAGATAACAGATTTTGATGATATTGAAAATGCTAAGGCAAAAGGTACAATCGGTAATGCAATTAAATCTCAAAATTTAACACAAGGTATATGGAATTTTTGGGCATTTTCTAGCCATGAATGTGCATTACTTCAAGAAGAAATTAATAATGGGGAAGCTTTTTTTAGACTTGATGGACCAAAAAAATTACCTGATGGTGAAGATTCACAGATGATGCAATTTGATATTGGATATGGTAAGTATGGTGGTGGAATTCACTATAGACCGTCGTTAGATATTAAATATTCTATCAAAGAGATGGAGATAAAAATTAAACCAAATAAAGTACTTAGTATCTCTAAAGATGGGATTAAAGAGAGTTTAGAGAGTGGATTTGATAAAGATAGTAAAAGAGTTTATGGATATATGGAATTTAGTTTAGATAATCTTTCTGATTACAACTCTACTATAATTACACAAGCTGTTCTTAAAATTAAAAATAAGTTTAAATTCAAAAATAAAAAGAATACAAGATATTATGTTGAACTTATTGAAGTTGATGAGGTAAACTCTTATAGTGATATAAAAAATAGAGATAAAATAGAATATATTGGGTATGAAGTTGAAGAGAATACTCTTAGCACAAAAGAGTATAATTACTTTAAATTTGATACTCTTTCACGATTGAAATTGGTTGAACTATATAAAAATAAAAAGAATCTTCAACTTCTTATTAAAGCTACTTCTCCTGATAGTAAAATTAAAAGTAGAATCTTAAAATGGGATAATAATGCAGAACTAAAGATTAAATATATTAATAAAAGAAGAAAGCCTCTTAAAAAAGTTGAAAACTTTAGAGTCTCTAAATCAAATGGCAAGATTAAATTATCTTGGGATGAGATTGATAATGAAGATTTAGGAGGTTATTATGTGGTAAGAAATAGCTTTCATCCACCTGTAAATTTTTCTGATGGAGTTAAAATATACGGAGGAAAAGATAAATATACTTATGATACTTTTGGTTCACTTGATAAAGATAAATATTACTCTATATTCTCTTATGATGATGTTCCAAACTACTCGGAAGCTGTATCAGTAATTTATAATCCATTAGAAGTTTATTAAACTGTCTGCTCGTTACACCTCTAGTTCCCATCCTCTGAGATGTAGCGAGTAAGTAAAGGATAGATTATAATAAAAAATAAAAGGGATAAAATGAAAATTATAGTAAATGGTGAAGATAGAGATATAGATGATAATTTAACAGTTGATGCTTTGATATTAGTTTTGGGAATTAAAGTTAAAGTTATGGCAATAGCAATAAATATGGATATTGTGAAAAAAGATAATTGGAATACTCATATAATTGAAGAGAATGATAAGATTGAACTTTTACACTTTGTTGGTGGTGGTTGATAATTTTGGGTATAATAATAGTAAAAAAGGTTAGATAAAAATGGTATTTACAACTCCCTTACAAAAAGATGCAATAAAAATAATGTTGCTAGGTTCTGGAGAACTTGGTAAAGAGGTGGCGATTGAGGCTCAAAGATTGGGTTTAGAAGTGATAGCTGTAGATAAATATGAAAATGCTCCTGCCCATTTGGTGGCAGATTATGCTGTTGTAGTTGATATGCAAGATAAAGATGCTCTTTTAGATGTGATAGAAAAGTATCAACCAACTTATATTTTACCAGAAGTTGAGGCTCTTAGTATTGATGCACTTTTTGAAGCAGAGGCTAGAGGATTTAATGTAATTCCAAATGCAGAAGCTGTAAATAAAACGATGAATCGTAAAAATATTAGAGTTTTTGCCTCTGAGGATTTAGGTTTAAAAACAAGTGGTTATAAATTTGTTAAAAGTTTTAAAGAGCTTCAAAAGGCTGGAGATATAATTGGTTTTCCTTGTGTAATTAAACCTGTAATGAGTAGTTCTGGTCATGGTCAAAGCATTGCTAAAACTAAAGATGATTTAGAAAACTCTTGGAATATTGCAAAAGAGGCTAGAGGAGATAGTAGTGAGCTAATTGTAGAGGAGTTTGTCCCATTTGATTATGAGATTACACTTCTTACCGTTAGAACAGAAAATGAGACAATATTTTGTGAACCAATTGGACATATCCAAAAAGATGGAGATTATATCCTCTCTTGGCAACCTGTACAGATGGGTGATGATGCGTTAAAACAAGCTCAAGATATAGCAAAAAAAGTAACGGATGGACTTGGTGGAAGAGGAATTTATGGAGTTGAATTTTTTGTAAAAGATGAAGAGGTATATTTTTCTGAACTTAGCCCACGACCTCATGATACAGGGATGGTAACATTAATTACTCAAAGTCAAAGTGAATTTGCTCTTCATATTAGAGCTATTTTAGGTTTGCCTCTTGATTTTAAATTTTTTGGTTCGGGTGCAAGTGGAGCATATAAAGCAAAAAATTCTAATACTAATCCAACACTTGAAATTCCAAATAGTGCATTTACAGATAGTAGCTTTGTGAGAGTATTTGGAAAACCAGAATCTCATAAAGGTAGACGACTAGCAATATCATTGGTTTTAGATGAAGTTGAAGAGGCAAAAAAGAGAGCTTTAGGGATTGTTAATAGTATGAGTGATAACTAAAAGGCTAAGCAAAGCCAATATGAGATAATATTTTGTTAAAAATAAGAATATAAAGTTAAAGGTATAAAGATGAATATAGTTGAAGGTAATTTAAGCGTAGATAAGAGTAAAAAAGTAGCAATTATTAATGCAAGATTTAACCATTTTATTACAGATAGATTGGTTGAGGGTGCAAAAGATGCTTATGCAAGACATGGTGGAGATGCAAATAATTTAGATTTAATATTGGTTCCAGGGGCATTTGAGATTCCATTTGCATTAGATAAAGCTTTATCAAGTGGGAAATATGATGCTGTATGTTGTTTGGGTGCTGTAATTCGTGGAGCAACTCCACATTTTGATTATGTATCAGCAGAAGCAACTAAAGGTGTGGCTAGTGTGACAATGAAATATGGTAAAGCTGTTACTTTTGGTGTTTTAACTGTTAATAGCATTGAACAAGCGATTGAAAGAGCAGGAACAAAAGCGGGAAATAAAGGTGCAGAAGCTATGGTCGGATTAATTGAGATGATAAATTTATATAATGAGTTAGAAAATGGCAACTAGACATCAGGCAAGAACTGCTGTGGTTGGACTTCTTTATGCTTATGATTTAGGGAATGAGGCGATCGCTAAGTTTTCTGATGAAATTTTGGAAGAGAGTAAAATAAGAAATAAACAAAGAGAATTTTCTAATTCTTTATTTAAAGGTACTTTAGAAAATCTTGAAAAGTTGGATAAAGAGATTGAATTACATCTTAAAGATTGGAATTATATTAATATTGGAAAAGTTGAAAAAGCTATTATGAGACTTGCTACTTTTGAGATATTAATTCTTAAAACAGACCGTGCTATTATTATTAATGAAGCTCTTGAACTTGCGAAGAAACTTGCTGATGACAACTCTCCAAAGTTTATTAATGGTGTTCTTGATGCAATTGGAAAACCAAAAAAAATAGAAGAGAAAATTGAAGAAGAGACTCCAAAAGAGATAGAAAAAGAAGAGGAAGTAACAAAGGAACTTGAAGAGAAAACAGAAGAATCTAAGAAAGAAAAAGAGATAGTTTCTGTAGAAACTAAGGAAACTGAAATAGAAAAATAAAAGGTTGAATTATGCAAACAATACATTTAGAGATTGAAGATAATCAATTAGATATATTTTTAATCGTACTTAATAACTTAAAAGATGGTTTGGTAAAAAAATTTACTATTAATAATAGTTTAAATGATGATGAATTTAGATACCTAAAAAGTAAACAGTTCTATAAAGATAGAGAGTATTTTCAAAAATGTTTAAGTGATATTGAAAGTGGAAAGACTAAGTGTCTAAATCAAAAAGATTATGATTTAAAGATGGATAGTTTTAAAAAAGATTTAAAATTAAAATATGAAAATAATTAAAAGTATAGATTATTTAAATAAACTTAAACTTATTATGGAGTTTATAGCAGAGGATAATATTCATCAAGCATTAGCATTTGAATATAAATTAAATCAAGATATAGAAAATTTAATCTATATGCCTTATAAGTTTAGAAAGTCTTTTTATTTTTAAAGGTTATGTAATACCATATAAAGTAAATAAGATAAATAATGAACTAATTATTATTGGTATAAATAAGTATCAATTAGGATTATAAAATTTTAGAAAAAGAGTAAAATATGAGAATGAGTATTGATGAAGCTGTAGATTTAATACAAAATGGTGATTTAAAAGAGCTGGGTGAAATGGCTTTAAAGAGAAAAAGAGAGCTTCATCCAAAGAGTGTTACAACATTTGTTGTTGATAGAAATATAAACTACACAAATATTTGTTGGGTTGATTGCAAGTTTTGTGCGTTTTATCGTCATGAAAAAGATGCTGATGCTTATGTGCTAACATTTAATGAGATTGATGAAAAGATTGATGAGCTTTTGGAGATTGGTGGAACTCAAATTTTATTTCAAGGTGGTGTCCATCCAAAGCTTAAAATTGATTGGTATGAGGATTTAGTTGAGCATATTCATATAAAATATCCAACAATCACAATTCATGGATTTTCTGCTGTAGAGATTGAGTATATTGCAAGATTGTCTCAAATATCTATTACAGAAACACTATCTCGTCTTCAAGCAAAAGGTTTAGCTTCTATCCCTGGGGCAGGAGCTGAAATTTTAAATGATAAAGTTAGAGATATAATTGCTCCACGAAAGATTGATAAAGATATATGGCTTGATATTCATAGACAAGCACATAAACTTGATATTAAATCAACTGCAACTATGATGTATGGAACAGTTGAAGGTGATAGAGATATTGTTCAGCATTGGTCAGATATTAGAGATTTACAAGATGAAACAGGTGGATTTAGAGCATATATTATGTGGTCATTTCAAAGTGATAATACTGCATTAAAGGCTGAGTTCCCTGATATTTCTAAGCAGTCGTCAAATAGATATTTAAGACTTCTTGCAGTTTCAAGACTATTTTTGGATAATTTTAAAAATATTCAAAGTTCTTGGGTAACACAAGGGAGTTATATAGGTCAAATGGCACTTTTATTTGGTGCAAATGATTTGGGTTCAACAATGATGGAAGAAAATGTGGTCTCGGCAGCTGGAGTTAAAAATGAGATGAATCAAGATGAGATGATTAGACTTATTAAAGATTTAGATGAATCTCCAGCAAAAAGAGATACTGCATATAATATTTTGGAGAGATTTTAAATGAAAAAAATTATAACAATTTTACTACTATTACAAGGATTATTAATGGGTGCAGAGATAAAATATATAGATATTAAAGGTGTTCAAATACCTATTGTTTATGAGTATAGTAACTATATACCTGCTGTTTCTATACGATTTGTTTTTAAAAATAGTGGGTCATTAAATGATACTCAAAGAGGTCTTTCTAAATTTGCATCTTCTATGTTAAATGAAGGTACTAAAAAAGATGGAAGTACTGGTTTTGCCACAAAGATGGATAATGAAGCAATTTCAATATTTTCGTATAGTGGATATGAAACATTTAGTATAGAGGCAAGTTCATTAAAAGAGAAATTTGAAAGATCTATAAACCTATTATCAGAACTTTTAAGTGATCCAAATTATACAGAAAACTCTTTAGAGAAAATTAAAAAACAGAAGATTGCAAAGATAGTTAGAAAAGAGAGTGATTTTGGTTATATCGCTTCTAAAAAATTAAAAGAGATTTTATTTGCAAATACACCTTTAGAGAACTCTTCAATAGATACAAAAGAGAGTGTAGAAAAGACTTCAATTGAAGATATAAAAACATTTATTAATTCAACTCTGGGATATAATAATTTAATTGTAGTTATTGGTGGAGATATTTCATTTAAAGATGCAACAAAGTATGTTAATCAAATTGTAACATCTTTACCAAAGGTTTCTAAAAGCCAAATAGATATGATAGAAGCAAAAAATATTAAAAAAGTGAAAGTTATTAGAGAACAAACTCAACAAGCTCATCTTCATTTTGGAGCACCATTTAATCTAAAATATAATGATTCAAATTTATATATTGCAAAAGTTGCTTCTTATATATTAGGTGACAGTGGATTTGGTAGTAGGATTATGGAAGAGATTAGAGTAAAAAGAGGTCTAGCTTACTCCGTTGGTGCTTCTTTTATTAATTATAAATTTGCAAACTATTTTCAAGGTTATCTACAAACAAAGCTAGAGAGCATAAATGAAGCCAAAAAAGTTGTTCAAGAGGTGGTTGATAATTTTGTAAGAAATGGTGTTACACAAAAAGAGTTAGATGGTGCAAAAAAGTTTATCTTAGGAAGTGAACCACTTAAAAATGAGACACTCTCTCAAAGAATAAATAGTGACTATATTAATTTTTTATTTAATAGAGATGCTAATTACAATAAATTAGAATTAGAAAAAATTGAAGCTCTTACATTGAAAGATTTAAATAATTTTATTAAATTTCATCAAGAGATAAAAGATATTTCATTTGTGATGGTTGTTGCAGATGATACAAATATTACAAAATAAAGAAGGAATAATATGATTTTTAATCTAGATAATAATGGTTTAAATGAAAAATATAAATTAATGGCACAAACTATAATTCCACGTCCTATAGCATGGGTTGTAACAGAAGATGAGGGGATTATTAATATTGCTCCATTTAGTTATTTTATAGGTCTTTCATCTTCTCCTGCTACAGTTTTAATATCTATTGGAGAAAAATCTGATGGAACACCAAAAGATACTCTTGCAAATATTAGAAAAAATAAAAAATGTACAATTTGTATGGTAGATAAAAATAATTTAGAGTTAATGCATTTTAGCTCTAAAGAGCTTGATAAGGATATTAGCGAGACAGATATTTTTAATATTAAAATAGATAAGATATTTGATGAATATCCTCCAATGGTAAAAGATATATCTTGTGCATACTTCTGTGATTTTAATCAAGAGATAGATTTAGGAGATAGTTTGACTATTCCTATAATTTTAAATGTGAAAAATATATATATTAAAGATGAAGCTATTGTAGATAAAGAACAAATGGTAATAGAGTTTAATCCAGTGGCAAGAATAGGTAAAAGCTATGCTTATTTAAGTAAAGAGATAAAAGCACCAATAATACCATAAGAAATATTCTAAGAGGCTATTTTGCCTCTTATCTAAAATTATTATCTACAGTTTCTTCTTCCTGAATACCAACCATCTCTATAACTAGCATAATTATCAAATTTATATCTATTTTTTGTATATACACCATTAGCAGTTCTACAACCATGCCTTACACCAAGTCTATATGTACTGTTTCTGTTGTATCCATAATCATAACCATTATAATAATAATGATCTGTGTTAGTAGTATTTCTAGAATCTGTAATTACTGCACCAGCTACGGCTCCTGTCACTAAACCTTTTTCATAGTCATTACAAGAAGTAAGACTAAGGATTGATGCAATAGATACTGTAGCAATTAATAATTTTGTAAATTTCATAAAATCTCCCTTATTTCTAAAAAATTAAAGTATAAAATACTTTAATTTAGTATATCATATAAATAGTAAAAATTAAGTAAAATATCCCTATGAATGGCTCTTTCTTGTCATATCCCATCCATATCTATAATTTCTATTTGTAGTATATCTATAGTTATCCCTACTGTTTCCATCATAAGCATCTCTAATAGCATCTTCTAAATCCATGCTACCATTAGATTGAAATTGTTTATCTTTATATATAAAAATAGTGTTTAAGTGCAAAGGTTCTTTTGTTGTTGTTTTTACTTGTTGATTGTTTTTTGCTGGTTTAGAGCTATAACTTTTTAGGCTATAACTCTTGATTGGATTTGAACACGATATAAAAAAAAGTGTTAAAATAATCATATAAATATATTTTAGTAACAAGCTCTTTTCCCTGCTCTAAATCCTCTTCTATAACTTCTATAGTTATCATATCTATACTCATCTCTAGTATATCCATAACTTGATGTTTTACAACCATCATCATAACCTAAATCATAATTAAAACTTCTTCTTGAAGATACTCTTCTTTTACAAGCTCTACGCCCCTCTTTCCATCCATTTCTATAGTCCGAATATTTTCTATATGCTCTTTTATTTTTTGTCCATTTACCTTTAGAACTTCTACATCCATGGTTATAACCTTTTTCATAAGAGTTTAAATAGTGTTTTTTAACAACTCTACACTCTCTTCTTCCATGATTATATCCATCTCTATATCTATAACTATTTGTATATAATGTTTGGTCTTTATTTCTATACCCTTGTGCATTTTTACAACCATCATCATATCCTATGTTATAATCACCACCATAATGACCTCTTGCCTCAACAGAGGATAACATCATTATCATTATGCTTACAGCCAAAAATAATTTTGAAAACTTCATAACTAAATCCTTTAAAGTAAATTTTACTAATTATAACATAAATTTTCAATCAATTTATCAATAGAGTTTTTATTTGTTTTAACTATCCACTCAACACTATTAATTCCAAAATCTCGTTGATAGTTTTTAATCTCTAATTTTTCAATATGATAAAGAGTTTTTTGAATATTACTATAACTACAACTAAATTTATACTCTATCTCTTTTTCATAAATTTTTAAGTCTGAGATTGCAATAACCTCTTTTGTTGCAGAGGCATAAGCTCTTGCTAAACCTCCAACCCCAAGCTTTATTCCACCAAAATATCGTACTATTAATATTGCACACTCAATAAGCTCATTTCCTCTTAAAACATTTAAAGATGGCACACCAGCAGAACCTTTAGGCTCTCCATCATCAGAACTATTCTCTACAATTTGTTCAAACTCATTTAGACCTCTCATACTATAAACAAGATGATTTGATTTTGGATTATCTTTTTTTAATTTTAGTTGCAACTCTTTAAAGTTTTCAATAGGAGTTAAGTATGTAATAAATTTTGAGCGTTTTATCTCATAAGTATTTATAGTGGTATCTAAAATAGTGTGCATATTTTTCTCTTTTCTTTTATTTAATTTTCATGATTTTATAGTTTTTTATTTAATAGAGTTCTTTCAAAACTAGATTCTGAATTAAATTCAGAATGACGAACAACCATTGTAGAATGACGAACAACCATTGTAGAATGACAAACAAGCATTTTAGAATGACAAATAACCGTCATTCCGTGCTTGACACGGAATCTAAAAATGAGTTTTACAAGAATTTTAATTAAAAATACTTCTATCTTTTTTATCTTTAAAAAATCTAAAATATACCCATAGAGTTGTTCCATATACAAATATTGACATCATTACAACACCCACTGTAACCACTTCAAAAAGTTCTTTATGCTCAAAGCTATCAGGTATAATATGAACAAAAGTAATAGATAAAGCCCCTCTAAGCCAACTGGTGCGATATATTTGACTTTATCACCAATAAAAGCGAATTTTGCATTTAAACCCCTTGTTGATTAATTAATTCTAAAAGTGTTGTATTTATAAAAAAATCATCAATTGCACATCTCGGTTTTTCCCATTTATCATGAAGTATACACTTTTGTTCATAGTCACATGCCATATCATCAGCCAAAATACATTTTTTATTATCTATATCATCAAATACAATAACAATATCAATAATTTTAATATCTTTTAGCTCTTTAATAATATTAAATCCACCATATTTACCTTTGGATGAGGAGATAATATCACTCTTGGTAAGTTTAGTCATAATCTTAGTTAAATATTTATATGGTATACTTAATTCATCCGAAAGTTGTCTGGAAGAGTATCTTGTTGATTTGTTATTTGCCATTAATCCTAAAATTTGTATAGCATATTTTGTTGTTGCGCTGAATTGCATTTAATACCTTATAAATCTCTATTATAGTAGACAGATAATAGCATTTTTATCTTGAAGAGTTTCTAAATTAATGATGTTATTTTAATTTAAAGTATTTTGCTTTAATCTAGGAGGATTTAGCTAAAATATTTATATTCAATTATTTTTTATTAAATAACATCACCTTGGTTAAATACTACCTTTGAGTAGTAATTAGAATTTTACCATTATTTTTATTTAATAAATTGATATAAGTCAAGAAATAGGTGAATTTTAAGTTTATTAAAAGTTCTTATAGTATAAAAGATATATATTAACTGAAAAAGGAATATATATTATGTCAAATTTAAATAGCCTTATAGATTGGTATTCATGGGGTCAAGAGGCTTTAAATATAGCCAAACAAGAGAATAAAGCAATATTCTTATTAATAAATTCTAACACTTGTAATGGTTGCTATATGATGCAAAATGAGAGTTTTAACAATGAAAATATTGCAAAAATATTAAATGATAATTTTATATTAATTTTAGTTGATAAAGATGAAAGACCAGATATTGAAAAATATTATCAAGATGTTTATCAGCTAATGAATGGAAAAGTTGGTGGATTACCACTAAATATATTTTTAACAGCAGAGTGTAAACCTTTTTATTCTACTACATATATCCCAACTATTGATAAAAATGGTATGATGGGATTTGAAAATCTTTTAAGCACAATAATAAGTAAATACAAAAAAGATTTTAATACTTTAGAAAATGAAGCAGACAAAATATTATCATTTATAAATAAAGATAATCAAAAGATTCAAGCAACAAAATTAGATAAATCAATTATTAAAACTCTATCTATTCAGATTAAAACTCTTTTTGATTCAAAAAATGGTGGATTTGGCACATCTCCAAAGTTCCCTCATACCTCTACTTTAGATTTAATGTTAGATTTATATGAGACTAATAAAAATTCTGATATGTTAGAAAAAGTTGAGTTTACACTTGAATCAATGATTAAAGGTGGATTTTATGATAAATCTAAAGGTGGTTTTTATAGATATTCAAAAGATGAAAGTTGGCTTATCCCTAGCTTAGAAAAAACTCTATATGATAATGCACTCTTATCTGAACTTTTTTTACGAACTTATAATATTACTAAGAAGAGTATTTATAAAGAGATAGGATTTAAAACTATAGATTTTATTATAGAAAATATGAGTAAAGATGGATTATTTTATTGTTCTTCTAATGAATATGATAAAGAAATTTCGATTAATAAGAGAGTTATAGTCGCAGATAGTTCAATGATGATTAAAACTTTATTTTATGCAAGTGAAATTGATAACAAGTATTCGCCTCTTGCAATTAAGAGTTTAGAAAATTTAGTTAAATTAACAATAGTTGATGGAGTTATGTATCATTCTAGTTATATTAACGATAAACCACAAGTTAAAGCATTTTTTGATGATTATGCATATTTGGGAGAGGCGTTAATTCAAGCTTATAATACAACTAAGGATGATGAATATCTTAAAGATGCTGTGCAACTTTTAAATAGTGCGATAGAACAATATTATAATGGTGGTCAGTGGATATTTACCTCTTCTAATTCTAATTTTAAGACAAAAGCAGATATATCTGATATTACCTATCCATCTTCTGTAGCAACAATGGTACTATTTATTTTAAATATAAGTAAAATGCATGATGAAGTTTATAAAAAATTTGCATTTAGAACTTTAGAGATAAACTCTTATAAATTAATGAGACAGCCAATATCTATGCCTAAACTTAGTAAAGCTATGATAGAATATTTGCAAAAGTAGGGGTATGCCCTTGTGGCTACCCTAAATTTATGAATTGATAATTAAAAAAGGGCAACCATAAAGGATTGCCCCTACAAATATATAGATTTTTTATTTTTAAACTATCTTTAAAATCTCTCTTAAATCTTTAATATCAACTATATGAGTAGCCTCTTTTTTTAAGATTGGTTTAGCACAAAAAGCGATTCTTGTATCTGCATAAGCAAACATACTTAAATCATTTGCACCATCACCAACAACAAGAGTATTTTCTTTTGAGATTCCTAAAAGCTTCTGAAGTCTGACAATCATATCACCTTTAGAGTTAGAAAACATCATATCTCCTCCAACTTTACCAGTAAGAATACCATCTTCATCGTGTAAAATATTAGAAAAATCTGCATCAATACCAAGTTTAGCACAAGCAGGAGTCGTAGCATTTCTAAATCCACCAGAAAAACATACAACGGTATATCCTTTCTCTTTAAGTCCAGATATAACCTCTGTTGCCCCATTCATCATTGGTAAATCAGCGCATATCTCATCAACTTTACTCTTTTGCAAACCTTTTAATAAAGCTACACGAGTAGATAAAGAATCAAAAAAATCTAACTCTCCAGCCATAGCTTTAGCAGTAATATCAGCTACCTCTCTCTCTATACCAAGAGGGGATGCTAAAAAATCTATAGTCTCCCCATCCATTAATGTTGAGTCAAAATCAAATACAGCTAATTTTTTCATATCTCTCCTTTAGTTTAATTTTAATTTACTTAAATCTTTTTTTACACCATCACAGAACTCTTCTGAATACTTATTTCTTTTTTCATTAAACCCCGATACAACATGAGATGTATCTATACAATAAGCAATTTTTTCTTTTTTATTAGACATAAACCAATTATATTGATGTACAAACTCTGGTCTTGCATTATCCATACACTCCATCCACATATTAGCAGCTTCTTGTGTATTATTATTCTCTTCGTGAAGTTGAGCCAAAAAACAGTAAGCCATATTATTATTTACACCTTTACCTTTGATATTTTTATGTCTTTCTATTGCTACATTTAAATAAGCTTCTGCCCTATCATACTTTTTTTGTTCAAGTAAAGCCCAGCCCATATTTGTTCTAACTCTATATTTTAACTCTTCACTATTTTTATAAGTTTGTAATCTTTGAAGAGCCAATAGAAGATAACTTTCTGCCATTAATAAATTTCGTTCACCTGTAATTAGACTTTGTTTGTTTATGAATACTCTCCCTAAAGAGTTTAGGTCATAAAAATTACCATTTTCAACACTTTGAAGATAAAATTTACTAGCTTGATCTAAATTGCCAAGAGACTCATATGATTTTCCGATCCAACCATCATAATGTATTCCATTTGGATTCATCTCTTTTGCTTGTAACATATATGCAATAGCATCAGATAAATCACCTGATTTATATGCTTTTAATCCATTATTATAATAATAATCATCTAAATTATTATTAATATATAATGTAGTATACATAAATATAAAAGATATTAGAAATGTTACTTCTGAAAAGAATTTCTTTGAGATATGCATTTTAGATAAAATATTTTGAACTACTATTTTACCTGTATCAGTCATGGTACCACCACCGATTACAGCAAGACCCATAAGTTGTCCTATTGTAGATAAAGCTGTTGCAAAATTGGCATCACCCATAGATATAGCTGCATATATACTAATCATAAAACTGGCAGCGATTGCTAGAGATATAGCAGTCGCAGTATTCCAAAACCAATCAAATTTATGCCAGATAGAAAATTTATTAGCTTCATCTTCTAAAAACCACCACCATGCATCTTTTGATGGCTCTAGTTTTTTTATCCACTTGTCTAAATCTACACTTTTTGTAATAAATCTACACTCCTTAAGTAAGATTTTATCTAAAGATTCTATCTCTTTTGCTAATTTAATAAAACTTCGTTTATCTTGTTCAAAGCTATTATCTTTGAGTTCTTTTACCCAAAATCTTTCTAAAGAATCTCTATAGATTAATAATTCTAGTACTAATTCATGATCCTCTTTTGAACCTCTTGAAAAGTCTATTTTATTAAAATAATTTCTATACTTAGAAATTGCTAATTTTATCTCTTGATCTTTTCTAATCAAAGCCATATTTATCTCCCTATATTTTATATAAAAATTATATCAAAAAATACTGAATAAGGTCAGTCATTTAAACTTTAAGATATAATATATTATTAATTAATATATATTAGGAGAATTTAGTGAGTTTTAAAGATGATGTAAAATTTGTAAAAGAAGAATTAAGTAGTGATGAGAAGGTTTTAGAGAGTGTATTTAAACTTGAGAATATATATAAAAAACATAAGATAAAAATTTTTGGACTTTTGGCAGTTACTATTATTGGATTTGGTGGTGTTATAACTAATGATATAATTAAAGAATCTAATTTAAATAGTGCAAATTTAGCTCTTTTATCTCTTCAAAAAGATAGTTCAGATGCAGATGCAAAAGCTACTCTAAAGAGTAAGAATCAGAAATTATATTCTTTATATATATATTCAGAGGCTGTTAAAAATGCTGATATTAAAGCTTTAACAGAACTATCAAAAAGTACAAATCCTATTATTTCAGATCTTAGTAATTATCATTTGAATATATTGCAAAATAAAAATGCTGATTCAAAATACTATAAAAATTTATCAATAATTGGAGATGCTTTTGTATTAATTAAAGATAATAAAAAATCTTTAGCATATGATAAATTAACTCTTGTAGAACAAAATTCAGAATTATATAAACTTTCTACAATTATGAAACATCAGACAATAGAGATAACAAAATGAAAAAGCTTATAACTTTTTCTATAATTCCAACAATCTTACTTCTATCAGGATGTAGTTCAAAAAAATATTTTGATCCAGATAAAAGTTATAGTATAAAAGAGGCAAAAAGCTCTTTTAAAGGTAAAATTATATCTACAAATCGTAATGGAGCAACATTTAAGAGTGGGCAGTATCTTACAAAATCAGGAGATGGAGTTTTAAATTTAGGTGAAGGATACATATATATTAACTCAACGGCACAATATATTATTGCATCAAATAAATCTGGTAATCTAAAATTAATTAATAAAAACTCAAAAGAGACACTTAGGGTAATAGGATTACAAGCTCCTGTTATCACAGCAACTGTTAATAATGATTTAGTTGTATATCTTTTGGAAGATAATTCATTCGGCGTTTATCGCATCTCAAATAATCTAAAAGTTTTTGAGAGTAAATCAGAGAGAGTCTTTGCCATAGATACAAGAGTGGCAAATCCAATTTTTAGTAATAATAAAGTGATACTTCCTACTCTTGATGGAAAAATTCTTATATTTAATCCAAAAGATAAAGATAGTATAAGAACTATGTATATAAGCTCACAACAAAAATTTAATGGTGCTATATATCTTTCTAAAATAGGTAATAAGATTATTACAGCATCTGCTCATGCAGTTATGACAATTGAGAATGGTATGGAGAATAGACTTCGTGTAGAGTTAAGCGAAATTTTGATAGAGAATGGTTCAATTTATATCTTTACAAAATCTGGTGATATTATAAAAACAGATTTAAATCTTAATAAAGTAGCAAGTATAAATTTTGAATATATTCATTATAGTTTGGTTGGTGCTGATAATAATAAGATATATGCCCTAGACTATAAAGGCTCTTTAGTGGTGGTAGATAGTACTTTAACAAAAAGTAAAGTTTATAATTTTGATGATGTAGATACAAACTCATTTATTTCAGGAAATAAGCTATTTAAAAAGTCTAAAGTTGTTAATTTAGATAGATTAAATTATGAATAGTAATAGTATTTAGGATCTGTTATCAAAAAAGTAGTTGAGTATTTAAGTAGTAAAAATATTCTTTGTAAAGAACTTAATCCAATACCAATAAAAGAATTAAATAGTAGAAAAAAGATAGATATATATATTGGTATAGATCTAAAGAATTTTTACTCTTTAATCTTATACATCAATCGTAATAGTAGAATTTTACAAAAAGATGTTAAAGATTATCTGATATTACATAAAAAAGTAGAGATATATAATAGCAGTAAAATATATAAAAAATATATTATTACAAAAGCACCATTATGTTCTAAGGCAAAAAAACTACTTATTGATAATGGTTGGATTGTAGGAAATTAATATAAGAAAGGGGAGTTATATTATGAAAAAACAAATAATACTAGGTATTATATTTGTAACAACCGTTAATTTAATTGCAAAGGAATCTAATATAAATGGTTATGTAAGAGCAGGTTGATAAGATCAAGAACAACAAAATTTAAGATAGGAAGATAAGAACTAGATATCCTATATCTAAATACAGATGATGTAGGAATAATTCCAAATGTGTTTGAGGGGAGGGGCTTACAGTTGTTTTAAAAGATATATCAAATACAAAAATAGTATTTGGAATATAGATAGAAAAAAATTTGAGAGAATTAATGGAGATGATGGTATTCAAATTTTTAGTATAGTGTATCATGGTTTTGAAAATATAAAATTAAAATCATGGTATTATAATATGAAAGAGTTTGGGAAAGTTAATTATTTTGAAGTTAATTATGATTTTAAGATTAAAAATATAGATGTTACATTATCGGGACAATACTCAAATAAAAATTTTGATACAGGAGATAATCCTATGATATATGGATTATCTTTAAAGGCAATTTATTATAATTTAACTACAAAAATAGCATATAATAAAACTTCAGGAGAATATGCAGATAATCTTTGGGGTGGAGGACCATTTTTTACAAGTACAGAGAGAATGACTTTATCTAAAGCAGAAGATAATGGAGAGGCAAGTTTGGTTGGAATAAATTGGAATTTAGCTAATCTTGGTTTAGAATCATCAACTCTATCTGTTCAGTTTATATATAGTAATGTAAAAGATAAAAGTTATAGTGAAAGATCATTTAATAATGGGAGAGTTTTTATAAATTACTATTTTTAATATCAATTTTATAAAAAGTGTATAATTTATAGGATATAATGGCAGAAAAATAGAGAGTTAATATGTCATTTTCGTCATTGGGATTATCCCCAGAAATTTTAAAAGCATTAAAAGATAAGGGGTATAATAATGCTACCCCTATTCAAAAAGAGCTTATCCCAGCAATATTTAAAAAGCATGATATTATGGCAGGAGCTCAAACAGGCACAGGAAAAACAGCTGGTTTTGTAACTCCTATTCTTCAAGAGTTAAATAAAAAGTTTAACAATAGACACTATCCAAAAGCTATTATCTTAGTTCCCACAAGAGAGTTAGCCAAGCAGGTTTATGCAAATGTAGAGGATTATTCTAAATATCTACCAATCAAAAGCACAGCACTTCATGGTGGTATAAATATGACATCTCAAGCAAATAGGCTAAAAGATGGTGTTGATATTATTGTATCTACCTCAGGAAGACTCTTAGAGCATATCAAACAAAAAAATATATCACTTTTGGCAGTTGAGTATCTTGTATTAGATGAAGCAGATACAATTTTGGATATGGGATTTATTTATGAAGTAAATCAAATATTAAATCTATTACCACAAAAAAGACAAAATATTTTAATATCTGCCACACTATCTTCTGGGGTAAAAACCCTATCTCAAAAAATATTATACAAAGCCAAACTTATAGAGGTCGATAGTATGGGAACAACAGCTCATAATGTTAGACAGTTTGTATATCCTGTAGTAAAAGAACTAAAAAGTGAACTACTTTCATTTTTAATTGGTTCAAGAAATTACAGTAGAGTATTGGTCTTTGTTAGAAAAAAACAAGAGGCTGATGAGGTAGCAAAAGAGCTAAATTTAAGTGGCTTAAAAACAGCTATTATTCATGGAGATAAAAGTTCAGGAACAAGAAGCAGAGCATTGGCCAATTTTAAAAATGAAAAGATTCGTGTTTTGGTCGCAACTGATATTGCTGCACGAGGGCTTGATATTCCAACTCTAAAAGTAGTTATTAACTATGATATTCCTCATATTTCTGGAGATTATATCCATAGAATTGGAAGAACAGGAAGAGCTAATAATAAAGGTTTGGCAATAACTTTGATCTCTCCAAATGAAGAAGTTGCTTTAAAAGATGTAGAAAGAGTGATGGGTAAAGCGATACCACGAGAGATTTTAAAAGATTATGCACCGAAAATTATACCAAAAGCAAAAGGTGCAAGAAATAAATCAAATGAAAAGAAAAAAACTGCTGGAGCATTTGGTCGTAAAAAGAGTAGCTCTGCACCAACAAATAAAAAAAGAAAAACAACAAAAAGAGATAAATATAAGAGTTTTTAACTGAATATTTTTTGGTAGGGGTACCTCTCGTGGGTACCCTAAAATTATGATTTTTTTTGGACGAGATGGCTTTAGCCTCTCCCTAATATACGTAGTTAAAGCACCGTGTCCAAAAGCAGCATAATAATCCTTATTTCATTGACATTGAGAAATCGCCCCTACAGTATATTTTTACTCATTTCTTAAGACTGTTAATGGATCGGTTTGAGATGCTTTTCTTGCTGGGTATTTTGATGATAAAATAACAATAATAACTGTACCTATAATAATATATGTAAAGTCACTTAATGTTAAATCTATAGGTAATCTTGAAGTTCCATATACATCTTCTGGAACGGTAATAATATCAAATGTAGTTAATAGCCATATTGAAAATGTTCCTAAAAATGTCCCCATTATAATACCTGCAAATCCTATAATTGCACCAAGCCTAAAGAAAATTGATTTTATCTCATTTTTAGTAGCACCAAGTGTTCGCATAAGTGCAATTTCTGAGCGTCTACTCATAATTGTCATTAACAAAGATGATATGATATTAAGTGATGCAACTAAAATAATCAAAAATAGTACTAAAAATAGTGCTTTTCTCTCCATCTCCATTGCAGAAAAAAAGCTACCATTTTGTTCCCACCAACCTTGTATTACAATATCTTGAGGAAGTACTTTTGTTATATCTTTAATATCTTCCATTGGATTAGAGCTATATATATGTACTCCATCATATATCCCTTTTTCTCTTTTCAATAATTTTTGAAGAGCCTCAAGAGTTGTATATGCTATAGCTTTATCATAAGATTGTAAGCCTGATTCAAAAAGTCCATCAATTACAAATCTTTTTTGAAGGGGCATACTTCCAAAACCGATAGATTGTTGTTCTGAAAAATATAGTGTAACTTTCTCTTTTGAGTTAATACCTAAATCAATAGCTAATGCTTCACCTATAATAATTTTATATTTACCCTTTGTATCTCCTATAGCTTTTTTAACAACCTCATTTATCTCTGCTTCTTTTTTAAAATCAACACCATATAACAATGCACCAGATACGATACCATCATTTTTTGTGATAACTTGAGTTGTATAATATGGGCTAAATTTAAGCTTTGGAAATTTATTTTCTAGGTCTATAATTAAATTATCATCTACCCCATCTAAAGAGTATGAGATTAAAGTCAAAGGATAATTCATAACGCTAAGACGTTTGGCAAACTCTTTTTGTGTACCATTCATAATACCCATTGCCAACATAAGAACCATCACCCCAGCAGATATACCTATAAATGCTAGTAATGATGAGATAAATATAAATGGGTTCTCTCTATCATATTTTAAATAGTGTTTTATGATAGAGTTTATATATTTATTGTTTTGGGCAATTGCCATTATGCAAAAACACCTTTTTTAGGACCACTTACTCCACAACATTGCTTATATTTTTTACCACTTCCACAAGGGCAAGGGTCATTTCTTTTTGGTTTTTTTGCATAAAGTTCATTATTTTGAGTCTCTTGATTTGTGTTATTTTCTACAGCATCAGATACTTCACTTTCAAGTTCATCTTTTATCTTCTCTAGGCTCTCCTCTATCTCTTCTTGGTTTTCAAATTCAAACTGTACAATTTGAAGTTTTTTAACTGCTTCAAACTTTATTCTTTGAATTAAATCAGTAAATAGATGGTAACTCTCTTGCTTATATTCAGTTAATGGATCTTTTTGATTATAGCCTCTTAGACCAATTCCAGTTTTAAGAACATCCATCTCATGAAGATGATCTCTCCATTCAGGGTCAAGAACACTTAAATATAATTCACTCTCTGCATCATGTTTAGTTTGTTCATCAAGAACCGACATCTTCTCATCGTAAATCTTTTCAAGAGCATCTAATAATATTTCTTTTATTTCATTAGCATCTTTATCTTCAAAATAATCAAGTGGAATATCTGTATTTAAATTTTCTAGAATTAAAAGACTTAATTTTTTTATATTAAAATCCTCTTTTAAAGCACCATCTATAATATCAGATTCACCTAAAAGATGTTCTATATATTCAACTCTATTTTCTGAAATTTTATTGCTTATATCAAAATCTGCATCTAATAGTTGATTTCTAAATCGATAGATTGCTTTTCTTTGGTAATTTGCTACATCATCATATTCTAGTACATTTTTTCTTGATTCATAATGCATACTTTCAACTTTTTTCTGAGCTTTTTCTACACTTCTTGTTACAATTTTAGAATCAATATACTCACCATCTTCAACACCAAGCTTATTCATAATATTTCTAATCTTATCTCCACCAAAAATTCTCAAAAGATTATCATCAAGACTTAGATAAAACTGACTAGCACCTTTATCCCCTTGTCTTCCACTTCGCCCTCGCAACTGATTATCAATTCTTCGGCTTTCATGTCTCTCTGTTCCTAAAATATATAATCCACCAAGCTCTCTTACTGTATCATCAATCTGAATATCAACACCACGCCCAGCCATATTTGTTGCAACTGTTACAGCATCTTTTACACCAGCATTAATAATAATTTCTGCTTCTCTTTCATGATTTTTTGCATTTAGAACATTATGTTTAATCTTCTCTTTTTTAAGTCTTTCATGAATTAGTTCACTTTTTTCAATTGATGCTGTACCAATTAAAACAGGCTGACCAGTTTTACTTAATTCTTTTACTTTTCTTACAACAGCATCAAGTTTTTCTCTTTCTGTATTATATATAAGGTCATTTGAATCAACTCTTTGGATTGGAACATTTGTAGGAATTGAGATTACATTAAGGTTATAAATTTGGGCAAATTCTGTCGCTTCTGTTTGTGCTGTTCCTGTCATCCCTGCTAATTTTTTATATTGTCTAAAGTAATTTTGATATGTAATCTCTGCTAAAGTCTGAGACTCCTCTTGAATAATCACACCCTCTTTTGCTTCAAGAGCTTGATGTAGACCATCACTATATCTTCTACCTTCACTTAATCTTCCTGTAAACTCATCAACAATTATAACATCACCATCTTTTACCACATAATCTACATCTATTTCAAAAAGATAATGAGATTTTAAAGCTTGGTCTAGGTGATGAGATAAAATAGCATTTTCTAAACTATATAGATTATCAACTTCAAACAGATCTTGAGCTTTTTGTAAACCCTTTTCTGTCATAATTACAACTCTATTTTTTTCATCTACATAAAAATCACCTACAAATTCTTCTGGTTCACCAGCTTTAGTATCAAGCTTTTCACCTTTTTCCATAGCAAGTGCAACTTTATTTGCTCTAAGATAATAATCTGCTCTTCTTTGAGTTGGACCTGAAATAATTAATGGTGTTCTAGCTTCATCAATTAAAATAGAATCTACCTCATCAACAATAGCAAAATTAGGTTCTCTTTGAACTTTTTGAGATGCTCTAATCTTCATATTATCTCTTAGATAATCAAATCCATATTCGTTATTTGTACCATAAGTAATATCACTATTATATTGAGCTTTTCTATGCTCTTCATTATGAGCATTTTCACCAGAAGTTATACAACCCACACTGTAACCTAAAAAGTTATATAAAACTCCCATATCTTCGGCATCTCTTGATGCTAGATAATCATTTACAGTAATAATATGTACACCTTTGCTATTCATCGCATTTAATACAACTGCAAGGGTTGCCACAAGAGTTTTACCCTCTCCCGTTTTCATCTCAGCAATATTATTATCATGAAGAACCATTCCACCAATCATCTGCACATCAAAATGTCTCATACCTAAGACTCTTTTACTAGCTTCTCGTGTAATAGCGAAAGAATCATTTAAAACATCGTCTAAAATTTTCTCTTCTTTCAAAACTAAAGACTTTAAATCATTAAATGCTAGTTTGAGCTCATCATCACTCATAGCCTCATATTTAGGCTCAAGTTTATTAATCTCTTCTACTCTATTTCTATACTTTTTTACAATTCTATCATTCTCTGAACCAAAAATACCTAATACTTTTTTTATCATTGTTATCTATATCCTATATTTATGAGATTTAGAGTATTATTTAACTCTATAATTTTATTATAAATATTTTATCTAAAAATTATATAAAGGTTGTTGAGATGTTTAATTAATAAAGTTTATAGTATAATAAAAAAGAATATAAAAATATAAATATTAGGAAAGAAAATGACAAAAAGTGTAAATACAACAAATAATGGTATTAAAATATCTTTTATAGGTGAAGTAAAAAAGCAAAATATTATTCAAATGGTAGAAAATTGTGCAACTGGTTCATGTGAATGTATGAATGATAATACAAAAAAGAAGATAGAAAATATTAAAGTAAGTGGAGTTGATGGAGATGTTAAATTAGATTTAACTGGCAATATTACAGAAGCAGAAATTCAAGATGCAATATCAAAATCAAAAGTTTTAAATTAAAGGTTAAATTTTGATAGATGCAGAAGAATATTTTATATCAAAAATGAAAAATAGTGATATTGGTGATGATGGAGCAGTTGTTGATGAGTTTATATATAGTGTGGATGCTTTTTGTGAAGGAAGTCACTTTAAACGAGAATGGATGAATTATTCTGAAATCGCTACAAAGGCTATGCTTATTAATATCTCTGATGCAATTGCTATGAATGCTAAACCTTTATATGCTCTAATATCAATAGTTTTGCCAAAAGATATAACGACTAAAGAGATAGATGAACTTAGCAAAGCTTTTTTATCTGTTGCAAAAAACTATAACTTTAGAATTATTGGTGGAGATACAGTCGGTGGTGATAAATTAGATATATCTATTACTATTATTAGTAAAAGTGATAATCCATTGCTTAGATCAACTATAAATAGAAGTGATATATTAGCATATACAGGAGTTTTAGGTGAATCAAAAAGAGATTTAAATAAACTTTTTAAAGGTGAAACAATAGATAAAAATTCTAAATTTATCAAACCGATTCTTAGAGATAAATTTATTTATAGTTCAAGAGAGTACCTTACTGCTGGAATGGATATAAGTGATGGACTTTTTTGCGATACAAATAAAATTCTTGATATAAACTCATTTGGCTTTGAGCTAATAAAAAAAATTGATATAGATATTGGAAGTAGTGGTGAAGAGTATGAGATGCTTATCGCTTTTAATCCTAAAAATTTAGATAAAATATTACAAATTGCAAAAAATATAAATTTAAAAATAACACCTTTTGCAAAAGTGATAGATGGGAATAATAGAATGATTTGTAAAAGTCATCATTTTTAAGAAAAATATCTACAAGAGGATACTCAAATGCCATATAATCAAAATCAACATCTTATGCATATTGACTCCTTTTAAATATAAAACAACTAATCATAAAACTCCTCATAATAATCTTATGATTTTCATTAAAATAGTCCAATTGAGTCCCTCCTTCAAATAAAATTAAAACCACAGAGAAAAAATATGATAGAAGAGCATAATATAATGGTTTGTTAAGTGCAAAGAATATAGATTCCCAGTCAAGCTGAGAATGACTGACATTCATCACCCCTATAAACTTAAAGTAATATAATAAGAAATAAATATATATATTAGGAATATACCATCTGTTTTACAAAAATAAATAAAATAAAAACAAAAAAGTTAGGACATCTAGG
>Ga0256842_1000147_pt1 | contig 59631 bp, 65 predicted proteins | sample 4559240metaG_FD_185973 | JGI IMG/M metagenome (GOLD analysis project Ga0256842, IMG submission 185973) | Hydrothermal vent microbial communities from Guaymas Basin, Mexico - 4559-240 | ecosystem: Environmental > Aquatic > Marine > Hydrothermal vents | place: Mexico: Guaymas Basin | collected... | reverse complement strand
AAAAAAAAATAAAGAAGGAAGGAGGGGGAAGTATGGACACAAGAAAGTTTGCCCTATCAACTGAAACCAGAATAATTCCAATTGAAAACATCATCATCCTTAATGAGGATATGCCTTTCCCTGTTCTCCCTGAAGAAATGGTGGAAAGCTTGAAAGAATCAATAGTAAATCACGGGCTTGTGTATAATCCTGTAGTCATTCCCGTCCCGCAGGAAGAAGGCACGAAGTACTACCTTATTGACGGAAGGAGTAGAATACACGCCCTTGTAAAACTTGGATGCAGGGAAATTCCATGCACCGTGATAAATGCTCTTCCAGAGGAAAAGAAAGCTCTTTCCTACATAGTTGAATACTATCGTAGACACGTGCCTGAAGATGAGAGAAAGAAGGGAGAAAAGCAGTTGAAAGAAGCCCTGGAAAGTGCCAGAGTAGGTGTAAGGGAAAAACTGAGAAGTCTGTTAAATCGCCAGGGAGTTCCTAAGGGCGTTATTGCTCAAATTCTGAAAGACAGGACCTCAAGGGAAATATCGTCCCTTTACAGCATACTTGAAGAAAACATCCACGCCCTTGTTCCGGTTCTGAAAGTAACACTTTCCTCTTCGCCCCAGCTCAGTGAAGAGGAAGTATCCGAAACACAGGAGTTGATTGAAAAACTTGAAGAAGAAAGGAAAAAGCTCGAAGAGGAAAAGAAAAATCTGGAAAATAAACTCAGCGAAATCGCAAGAGAAAAAGAGAAATATGCATCACGTGTAAAACAGCTTGAAGAGAAAATATCCTACCTGGAAGAGGAAATAGAAAGGCGTGAAAAGGAAGTTCAGGAGCTGGAAGGAATTGAATTAACACCCAGTCATCCCAAAATAAAACAGCTTATTGAAAAGTATGCTGAAAAACTTGCAGAGGAAAAAGCCCATCTCAAGGCGGATGAAATCGCAAAGGAAGCAGTAAGACAATATCTCCGCGAAAAAGCAGAAATTGAAAAACAGGCAGAAATCTTCAAGAAGGAAAGAAATATTTACGTGAGAAAGTGCCAGGACCTTGAGGAAAAAAATAAGGAACTTGAAGAGAAACTGAAATATTATCAGTCAAGAGAACGGAACTGGCAGGACACTTTCAAGTATCAGAGAGAAATCCTTCTTAATATCCTCTCACCTGATGGAATCCTGAAGAGATTCGATGCCGTGATAAAAGAAGTTAATGCCATAATTTATCACCTCGTTACATTCAGAGACCAGGTTCTCGTTCTTAACCAGACTTCAACCCCGCTGCAGGAAAATTATCTTATTTCCCTTGAACAGAAAAAGGAAGAACTTGAAGGTAAAGTCACACAGCTTTCAGCTGTTGTGGAAAAAATCCAATCAATTTACAGAACCTCCCATGAAGAAAAACAATAAAAGCAGAAAAAGGGGCAAGTATGGTGAATACTGGGTTGGAGGCAAGCTAAAAGCACTGATTCCCGGTTCCTCCTGTCGCAGAATTCCTGTCTCGGGAACGGGAAGTTTTCCGGGTGACCTCCTCTGGGAATTCTCTCATTACAGAACACTCGTTGAGGTCAAGACAAGAGAAAAAGGCAGAGGAGTGAAAAGCTGTTTTAACTTCTTCAGAAACCTGCTTGATGCCCTCCCTTATCAGAATCTGCGTTTTCCCGTACTTATCCTTCTTTCCGGAATTTCAGTTCTTTACGTACCTCCGGGATTCAGGTCCTGGAAGGGAATAATTACATGCACCGTGAAGGAAAAACTTCCTCTCAAAACCCTCGTTCAGAAATGGTACTCATCTGTTGAAACAAAATGTAAAACTCTCAAAAACAGACACCTCCCCGTTCTTGTGCTCAAATACCTCACACCCGAAAAAAGCAGGGACCCGGATTTCAGGGGAGCCTTTATATGCTTCCTTCCATCGCCTGTGGGGAATTTTTTGAAAAGAAATACAGCATGCCTCTTCCCGCTGAAAAGAAAAATCAGTGTAAATCAAGAAATAAAGGGTCTTTTCAAAAACGGCGTGAAACTGAAAACCCTGAAAGTATTCACTACTGATAAAAATCTATAACATCACTTTCTTCCAGCCCTTCTTCTGCTCCCTGTATATCTGTGCTTTTACCTGCTTCAGCTCCTTTTTAAAACTGAAAACAATGTAGCCCAGCGAGGAAGCAGTTGTGAGCATGTAAACTTTCTCTTTACCCCTTGTAAGCATGGTGTACATGATATTTCTATCTATTTTGTTTTTCAGGGCTATGAATATGAAGCAGTCATACTCCTCCCCCTGAACGGTTCTGTATTCAACAGAATAGGCATGACTCAGCCTGTCAAGTGGTACTCTTGCTATACCGGTTGGTGTCATAACACACGCCTCTTCACCCTCAAGGGATATGACCCTTACCTCCTCCTTGTTTGCAAGTTTCAGACTCTTTGTTTTTGAATCAATGGTGTTATCCACAACAAGAGCTATCTCCCCTTCAAAGAAAGGCCTGCTATCTCCGGTGATGAATTTCCTGATGTAGGTGTTAAGATACTGGGTTCCCGTGTATTTCTGTCTGTGACCATAGGTTGCCACTTTCCACTTCTGAAAGTCCATGAGAATACCATTTTTCCTGAGAAGTGACAGTATAATCTCCGGTATCCTTCTAACATTCTGCACCGCAATCACAAAAACCTTTCGTTCTGAAGAAAATCTGTAATTTCTCTCAAGCTCAAGCAAAAGAGGAGTATTATGCAAAAATCGTACAACCGTGAGAAAAACATTCTCAGTCCCTATCGGTTCAAGCTGTTCCGGATCACCCACGAGAATAAGTGTCTGATTCTCAGACATTATTCTGTTTATCCTTGAAAGTCTGTGCATGTCAAGCATGCTTGCCTCATCAACAATGAGAACCTCTGAGGTAATTCTTTCAACCCTGTATGTGCCGTCATACCTCTGTCCCAGCTCACGTGCAAGCGTTCTTGCAAGCGGACCGATACCGGCTTTGATGAGCAGCTCATTAAGACGCCTCACACTCTTCCCTGTGGTTCCGGTAACGGAAACACTGATGCCGAGATCGTGAAACTCTGAAACAAGACGTGCAATAAAGGTTGATTTTCCTGTTCCCGCACTTCCCGTTATTACAAAAACCGGAGGTCTTTCCCCGGCAATAAAACGGGCAACCTTTCCTGCAAGACCTTCCCTGTCATCCGCATCCTTCCACCTTATTCCGCTACCTTTCAGAGATGCAGGTGCTTCTTTAATTCTGGCCAGGGCACTTTCCCTTAACCTTCTGTAAAAATGAGGATAAAGAACGTGCTTTTCCTCTGCGTTATCCCCCACCTTCCTGATAACAAACCACGGGGATAGATAGGAACGAATCTTACCTACAAGTTCGTCCTCCCTGCACACCAGAATCCCTTTCTCCCTTGCATGCTGCAGAAGTTCCTTGATTTCATCACTCAATACTTCCTCACTGAAAATGAAGGGAAGATTTTTTACCGCCTGAAAAAATGCATAGTCAAAAAACAGACCGTATCCGTCCTTTTCCGTGTAAAAAAGTCCTCTTTTTCCATTCATGAATGACTCCCGGAAAACGTGAACGAAATACACTCCAAGCACCTCAAATGAGACAAGATTCCGTGATATTCTAACCTCAGGACTTCCCTCAAGCAGTTTGTAAACCGTGTAACACATGTGAAAATCTTTCAAAAACCCCGTTCTCACCGGAAGAAAGGGAGACTTCAGAATTTTTCTCATCTGCCCTTCCGTGACTTTTGAGCGGGTGTTGAGATTTTTCATTATTTCAAGAAGACGCTTCTCCGTCCCCGGTTTTTCAGAGAGCCTCGTTTTCCAGTGGGAAAAGGACAGAACTTCACTCACATAAACAAGCCTTTTAAACTCCGATCCGTAGTGTGGACGATATTCTCCCTTAACCCTGATTGAATATCCAAACAGTTCATAAGGATTCTCTCTGAAAAATCTGTAAAGTGTTCCACTTTTCTCCTCGGTGGAAATCCATACTGTCTTTGAAAAATCTTCCGGAAAGTAAAGATATGTGTCCATCCTTATACGCACCACGTGACCCTTGAGATATGGCACCACGGACGTTATTATTCCCTCACGAGTGTACCTTTCACCCATATCATTTCTCCTTCTGCAATTATGTTAATAACATGAAAACCTGCCTGGAACAAATTCCCTTTTTACTTTTTTTCCTGAAAAACTCAGGGGGGAGAAACCGTTTAAATAAATTAAAAGAAGGGAGAACTCCGGAAAGGAGAAGGGAAATGATAGACCTTACCCCCGGAATGGTCGTTCCCTGTACGATTGAGAAGGCAAATCCGGATATGGAAGCATACTTTGTGAGAATCCACGTGGATGATCTCATAACGAACAAATTCGCAGTGCTTCTGAAAAAAGATGCCGTCCGGCAGTACAGAGCAGGTGAACCCCTCTTTGCCGCGGTGAAGAAAATAACAAAAAACACAATTTTTCTCTCCCAGTACATTCCTCACTACGCAATCGCCATGCTGAACATGGTTTATAGAGACGAAGTAAAGCAGTACGATATAAAGTTCTGCAGGTTTGGAAGAATTGAGGCCGGAAAAATAAGATACTGCAAGGTCGGAATATTTGGCAGAGCCGGTCTCATGAGCTTTGAGTTTCTGCAGAGCATAGCTCTAAAAAGGATAAACGAGATAACAAAATACATTCCAACACCCTACTTCATCCCCGGGCACCAGATTGAAACACCTAAAAAAAGCATACCTCCCAATGAAAAATTTGTTATTGAAGCACTGAGGCCTGCACCCGTTGAAAAAATCATAAAGTATGAATACATTCCCGTTCCTGCAACGGAAGGATACGGAGAGATAACCCTGTGGGTTCCTCTGGAATACGTCCCCTTTTTTGCAGGGAAAAGACTCAGCAACATGGTCACAGCATTCAAAATGACATCCGTGATTTACACGGTTATTCCCGTTGATACCTACCTCGGAAGGGAGGAGAAACCCGTAAGCATAAGACGTCTCGTTGAGGAAATGCAGAGAAAACCGGAAAGTTCTGTGCCTCCCGGAAAGCCGGGGCAGAAAAAAATTGTGGAAAACCTTGAAGAACTGTGGAAATAAAAGGAGGAGGGGAAGATGGAAGAAATAAAAGAACTTGAAAAACTTGATCTTGAAACAGACAGAGAAACTGAAGAAAAAACTGAAAGAAAAGGGGAAAACAGAAGAAGACTCTCAAGGGAGGAGATACTGAGAATAAGGGAAAAGAGAGCAAGACGTGATTTTTCAATGATTATATTCCCTACAGGAGATAGCGGAAGGAAACTCGTGGACAAGGTCGGGCTTCTTCACAAAATTTACAAACACCTGCAGAGGGCACTTCTCAACAGGGAAATTACGATTGAAGAAATTACTTCCTATGAGAAAAGGGTAAACGATATCGCCGAGGAGACATGGAAAGCTCTGGGTACTTTCTTTCCTGCAGTTGCAAATATAGACCTCAGCCAGTGGAGGAGCCTCACTGAATCGTACGAAGAAAAAAGAACAGTGGTTCCCCGTTTTTCCGCCCTTATAGCCGTTCCCTACAGCGATCTTCACGGTAGATTGCTTACGGTCGTGAAACATATTGAAATGTATAAAAGAAAACTTCTGAAACACTTCACATTTGACCCCTCTCTCTGTGAGGCAGTGGCAGAAATCGGTGAAAAATTTGAAAAAGAAGTTGATGAGATTCTGAAAGAATATCTTCCAAAAACGGGTATTGAAGCAAATCTGTAATATACCGAACTTCCCCTCCGGAAACTTTTTCTGTCTACAAATCAAAAAAAGAAAAAAGGAGGTGCAAAAAAATGAAAGAGACAAAAGAAACAAAAGCAGTGGTACCTCGTGAGGAGACAGCAACCCCCGCAGTCTCACTTGAAACACTTGAAAAAGTGGCAGATTATGTTGTAAAGAGCAAACTGCTTGGTGTTAGAACCAAAGAGGAAGCAATAACACTCATGCTTCTTGCCCAGGCAGAGGGAACCCACCCCATGAACGCCATTAAAGAATACTACATTGTCGGTGGAAGACCCGCCCTGAGAGCAGACGCCATGCTTGCAAGATTTCAGAAAGCAGGTGGAAGGGTGAAGTGGATAACGCTCAGTGATACAAAAGCAAAGGCAACCTTTTATCATCCATCAGGAGGTGAGGTGACAATAGAGTGGGACCTTGAAAGGGCAAAAAGGGCTGGGCTCGTAAAGGAAGGGAGTGCATGGATGAAGTATCCAAGGGCAATGCTTCGCGCAAGAGTGATTTCTGAAGGAATAAGAACCGTTTACCCTGCAGTCATAGTTGGAATCTACACTCCAGAAGAGGTGCAGGACATGGCAGAGGAGATGGATAAAGAAGTGATTGAAGCAGAGGTTCAGGAAGAAGAGGCAACAGCAGGAGTAACGGTAGACACTCAGGAGGAACAGAAAGCAACAGACAAACAGATTGGATTTATCAGACAGCTCATGGAAACAAAAGGATTTAAAGATGAGGACTGGCCTTATATCATAAAGGAAGTGCTTGGTGAGGAAAAGAGCATGGAAGCTCTGACTTCTTCCGAAGCAAGCAGGGTGATAGATTTTCTGAAAGAGGTAAAAAGAGTAAATCTAACTGATAGCCAGAAAAACGTTCTCAGACACCGCCTTGAAAACCTCAAACTTCCTGAGAAAACCGTGGAAAAAATTGTTGAAAATATAAACCATGAGGATTTCGTAACACTCTCAAGAGCCATCCAGAACGAAGACAGGGAAACGTTCATTGAGATTCTGCGTAAGTATGGAATAAATGTTAGAACCAGAAAAACCGAACCTGCCAAAGAAAGTGAGGGGAAAATTCCCGAAAAACCTGAAAGTGCTGAAGAAAACATTGAAGAGGATGATATGGCAAAAATTCCCTTCTGAAAAGCCGGGAGAATCCCAGGTTGAAAAAACCGGGGCTCTCTGGCCCCTACTGTCTAAACAATAAAAAGGAGGAAGAAATGAGCAAAAAAATTACTCTATCCTTTTCAAAAATTTTCACATACAGCCAGTGCGGTATAAAGTATGAGCTCAAGTATGTTAAAGAAGTACCCGTTCCATGTTCTCCATTTTCCTTCCTTGGAAGATCCGTTCACAAAGCTGTGGAAAACCTTTACAATGCCAGAATTGAAGGCAAAGAGGTGAGGATGCAGGATGTGAAAGACATTGCGGTTGAATCCTTCAAAAATGAGTATGAAGACATAATGAATTCCCCTGCTCCCGGGCTTTTTCTTGATGATAAGCTTCCTGATGAAAAGAAGGTCCTTTCCCTTATTGAAAAAAGTGTTGTGAAAATGACGATGCAGTACTTTGACACAAGAATCAAAAACACCACACCACTGATGGTGGAGCAGGGATTTTCTCTGGATCTTCAGGAGGAAGCCCCGAAGTACTGTGAGGACTATGACGGTTCACTTGATGATGTCCTTGTGATAGGCTACATTGACTTTGTTGATTCCGGAGAAAACATAATTGACCTGAAAACCTCAGCCAGAAAACCCCAGTCCGATGCAGCCGACAGGTCGGATCAGCTGACAATGTATGCCCTGGGATATGTTGTTGAAACAGGTCTTTTCCCGAATCAGGTAACGCTTGATTACATAGTGCATGACTGGATAAACAATCCCGAAAAACCACCTTTGATAGTGACCCTTTCCTCAAAAAGGTCAAAAAGGGATATTGAGCGATTTCTGAACAGGCTCGTGAGAATAATAAAGGGTATAAAAGCAGGGGTCTTCCTTCCCCCGGATCCAAACAGCTGGGCATGTGCATACTGTCCCTATAGACACCTCGGATACTGTAAACTGGGTTATTAAGTCTTTTCAAAAATCACAATCCGCCTAACACTTAAAAAACCAGAAAAGGGGAAGTTCGCCATGCAGGGCTACCTTCCGGAAACACCCCTTTGCAGAGACTGTCCAATAAGACTGCACCGCAGCATGCTGAGAAGAAAAGGAGTGAAATTTGAGGGTGAATACCTGAGAGACTATGCAGCTGTTCCTGCAACTTACATACAGGGAAACAGAAAACTTCCCCCGGTTCTTTTTGTTGGAGAAGCACCCGGTGATGAGGAGGAAAAAGCCATTGTTCCATTCATAGGTACTGCAGGACAATTCCTGAGGAGGGTGATTAATCACGTTCTTGCCGAGAGTAAAGTGATTGACAGAATCAAAGAGTACCCCGACATACCAGCTTCCAGCTACAGAATAGCACCCATTCCCATTTATTTCAGCAATGCCTGTAAATGCCGCCCTGTTGGAGAGGACGGGAAATTCAGAACTCCTTATGTTCATGAAATCAAACACTGCAACCACAGACTCATGCAGGATATAAAAGAAATCAACCCTCTTCTGATAGTTGCACTTGGAAAAAGTGCTTCAATTGCATTGAACATACCTGAGGCAGGGAAAAGAAAATTTGATGATCTCAGGGGCAGAACCTTTAACGTTTACTTTGATGCAGCTGGAAGAACCATCCCTGTTTTTGTTACATATCATCCGTCCAAGATTAAAAGAAGCAGAATGAAACTTGCAAAGGTATACTATGATGACTTCAGAAACATATTTAACCTCTACATAAATCTTCTTCAGGGAAAGGAAAACCACTCTGTGAAAGTGAGCGGTTCTGTTGAAGACCATCTTCAGGTATTGAGAAAGACAGAGGAGATTGAAAAGTACCTGAAACAGACTCTTGAGAGAAAGCCTCTTTACGTTGCACTTGATTATGAAACCACTCCTCTTCCCTGGGATTTCGTACCTGAAGAAGTTCAGGATTTCCACAGGGTGGGCCTGGATGTTCACAATCCTCTTTCTGAAATATGCTTTGTTTCACTTGCACTGAATTTCAACGGAAAGGTTGAGGCTGTCTCATTTCCTGTAAGGGAAAAAGAAGTGCTTGAAAGACACCTTGAAAAGACAGAGGAGCTCATAGGGTTTTACACCTCCTCCAAGGAGGCCTTTCTGAAAGATGTGAAAGATGCATATGAAAAATTTCTGAAAACCGGTTCCTCTCACGGCAGCCTCTACAGGGTAAGCAGAAAGTACAGACTTGCAGGACCCGTTGAAAGGGAGGTAACACAGAAAAGCATAATACACCTTCTTGCAAAGAAGTTTGAAGAACTGGAAGACACCCCTTATGAAAAAGCACATCTCTTAATCAGACAGTACGCTCTGAAAAAACTCAATGAAACCATCTCCCGTCTCAGAATCTATCAAAACGTTCTTGAAAGAGCCATGAGGGAATACAGAAATACCTTTGAGATTGACCCTGAAAGGATTCTACCGCTGCTGAAAAAACTTGTCGAAAGTAAAAACATATTCAAGGTTGTGATGAATCCCGTTTTTGAATACAAGTTTTCAAAAACAAAGCTTGGAGTGGAAATGCCCTGCTTTGTCGGTATTGACATACTTGATCATCTTCTCGGAGCAATCCAGCCCTCCCTGGAAGACCTCAAAAGAAGATACCTTCCTGAAGTGGAAACAGGAAAAAAGGAGCTTCTGCAGTCCTCCATGACATCAGGTGAGACTCTCAAAAAATACGCTCTCTACAATGCATTTGATGCCTTTATAACATACAGAATATTTGAGAAAGAGGTAAAAACAATTGAAAACCTCAGGAATACGACGGTTTATGATTTCAAAAAAGAGAGGCCTCTTTCAGAATGCATCTACAGGGCACACAGATTCTACAGAGAGGTCATAGTTCCTCTCGTGGTTGAAATTGAAATCAACGGCATCAAATACAACGTGGAAAAGTCCCTTTCCCTTGCTCTTGAAATGAAAAATAAAGCAAGGAAGCTTGAAAAAAGAGGATTTGAGCTGTTAAAAACCTATGTCCCTGATATCAATCCGGAAAAGGCAGAACTCCGCAAAAAAGAAGGTAAAGAGATACTTTATAAGGCATATGAAAAGGAACCGATACTCACGGAAAAGGGAGAACTTTCCATCTCTTCCTCCGCACTCAGGAAAATTTATGAAACCACTGAAAGAGAAAACCTGAAAAAGGCCGTTCTTTATTTCCACTCCATGCTGAAAATTGAAAAAATAATTTCCACATATCTTGAAAAATATCCCTACCACGTATCCCTTTACACAGGCAGAATTCATCCCTCCTATCAGATAACAAGAACAGCCACAGGCAGGCTTGCGGCAGCAGGTCCCAATGTTCAGCAGGTTCTGCGTGAAGGCACAAGAATATGCCCTAAATGTGAAATTTTCCCGCTTACGGAAAAGGACACCACATGTCCGCTCTGCGGTTCTGAGTTTGAAGAAAGAATCTTTCTCAAGGAGCTTTTTATTCCTGAAAACGGAAACACCCTCATAGTGGCCGATTATTCCCAGATGGAGGTGAGACTCCTTGCAGAACTCTCAGGAGATAAAAAACTGCTTGAGGCAATTTCTCAGGGTCTTGATTTACATTCCTACAATGCCTCAAGTGCTTTTGGTATACCCTATGAAGAAATTTATGAAAAAAAGGATACAGACTCTGAAATAAAGAGGCTGAGACAGCTTGCCAAAAAAATAACCTTTGCCATAGTGTATGGTTCAACACCTGAGGGGATTGCTGAATCAGTCGATATCACCACTGATGAAGCAGGGAAAATGATAGAGAATTTTCTCAGAAACCATCCGAAGGTGCGGGAATACATAGATTTCTGTCATAAACATGTTGCATCAAAGAAGTGTATAGCAACACCCATCGGGAGGGTGAGGTGGTTTATACACTGCACTGTTGATACCACCACAGGCAAACCAAAAGAAGCTTCCATACGCAGGGAGGCACAGAACACTCCCATCCAGAGTATTTCTTCAGATATCAACCTTACTGCAGCAGAGCTTGAAAGAAGAAGAAATTCTCATGTGAAACTTGTTGGTCTTATCCACGACAGCATAATACTTGAAAGCCCTGCGGGGGAAACTGAAAGAATACAGAGGGAACTGAAGGAAATTATGGAAGAAGGGGTGAAAAGCTTTCTGAAAGATAGATTCGAGGTGAAACTTTCGGTAATGCTGAAGGCTGATATCGGAGCGGGAAGGGACTGGAAAAGTGCTTCACCTTAAAGACACTTAAAGAAAGTAAAAAAGTTCTTCTTCCGCTCCTCCCTCCTGTACCTCCCTCTGCGGGGTGGAAACACCCCGGAGGGATTTTTTGTTTTTCTCCGGCCCGGGATTCTCATGAATCACGTACTATTTCCTTCAGATCCGTTAAAACCTCCTGAGGCAGGGCGATTTTTCTCCGTCTGAGTCTGCTTCTCTCAACCGCCTCCTTTTTTGATCTTGGTGTTACGAGAAGGGGTCTGTATTTTCTTTTCATGATGTCAAATATCCCTTCCTCAGGAAGTTCGGGATGGCTCTTTTTCAAACGGAACATTCTCAGCTGCAGACGCTGTCTCACACGCTGTGCCACCTTCAGCAGATAGGGAAAATACCTCTGGTCTATCCTGTGTCCCTTTCTTCCAAGATACCACCTTGCATACCTTGCTGCATCTGCCGGCAGCAGGTTTTTGAAAAACTCAAGGTCTTTTGAGAGATAAAGGAGCTCCATGTATCTGTCTGCAAAACGGTTAAGATTCGGATGACTGGCAACGGTGAAGTAAAAACCAAAGAGGTTCCTTACTTTTTCATCCGAGAAAAATGACGGAAGAAGTGAGCATATATAGCGAAGTGACGGTACATGAATACCATCAGGTCTTTCCGGAAACCTTTCCCTGAAGGCAGAATGACAGTAGTTTTCAAGTGCATCCACAAAATCCTTCCATTTTTCCAGAATAACCTTTATCTCCGGGGAAATTTCTCTTTTTTCAGCCATTTCCCTTTCTCTCTTTTAAAGAATTTAAAGGAAAGAAACAGAACCGGAGTGAGGATAATCATGCTTCCTGTCAAATACAGAAAAAGGGAACCTGCAGAAAAAAGACCTGTTCCCGTTAAATCTGTAGTTTCTTCTCTGAGGGAATGGGCGGGTAAAGGAAAGGTTCAGAAAGGCATAAATGCACTTCACATAGCGGATGGTGTTCCTGCTGATCCCAAAAAGCTCTATAAAAATCCATCTGTTGTTCCTGTTGTCCTGCCCTATCATGAAAGGGGGCACCATCTTGGTGGATTCGGTGCAACCGGAATGGGCAAAACAAGGGAAATTGTCCACCTCATCGTTCAGGACATTCTTGCAGGAAATAATGTGCTTCTTATTGATCCAAAATGGGACACGTTCGTGCAGGAGAAAATAATAGAGGCAGCCATTGCTTCGTCAAGACTTGATGAGCTTCTCTTTTTCTCTCCCCTTCTTCCGCAGTACTCAATAAAACTGAATCTTCTGAGGTATTACCAGATTAAAGATGAGATTGTTGACCATGTTATCTCGGGTGTCAGGGCAAGGGAGGAATTCTTCGTGAACGTTGCCTATGAGGTAACCCTTGCCATCGTCAATGCACGCTCCCTTATTGAGGAAACAAAGGGAAGGAAATACATACCGAACTTTGCGGATATGAAAAAATGGTGCTCCTATGAAGGATTGAGACAGCTCAAGAAACAGATTGAGGTGCTGAAATTCAGTGATGACAGAAGAATCAGGGAGGAGGCGGAGGAAACGGACCTCATCCTCTCACAGATACTCATGTCCCCACAGGATTACTTTGCAAAAGTCTCATCAACACTGAGAACGGTTCTGACCTCCCTTGCCTCATCAACCGTCGGCAGGCTTGTTGGTAAGGCAACGGAAAACGAGCTCATAAAAAGACTTGAATCAGGTAAAAGGTTCATCGCGGTGTGCACAACAGGCTGCCTTCTTTCAAGAAGAACGGCACATACAATCGGAAAAATTCTTCTTTCCATGATACAGAGCACAATGGGGCGTTTTCTTGCAAGAAATGAAAAATTCAACCCTCCCCTTGCTCTTTACATAGATGAAGGACACAATGTTCTTTACCGTGGTATAGAAGAGCTTTTTAATAAAGGAAGGGCAGCAAACCTCTGGGTTCACTTTTTCACACAATCACTTGCCCAGATGATTGAAACCGTTGGTGAAAGCACGGCATACTCCATCATTGATAACATATCAACGTGGTTGTACATGAGAGTTAACTGCCCCACAACCGCTGGTTTTATAGCAAAGTCAATGCCCTCAATTGTAAAGAGAAACAAAACACTCATTCCAACAGGAGAGGGTTTCATGACAAATCTTTCAGACAGGCTCTCACCCGTTGTGGAGGATGAATGGCTCATGCAGCTTGAAAAAAGGAAAATGGTGGTAAAGCTCCCTGGAGGCAGGGTATATCTATGCACAACACCGGAAGTTCCCGATGCAAAAACGAGAATATCCTATACCGGAATAAAACGCCTGATTGAAGAAAACGAAAACATGTGGGGGGTTCATGAAGAATAAAAAAATACTCACAATCCTTTTTCTCTTTCTTGCCGTGGCAGGATGTTATCTTTTATCTGTCCCATCCACAAAAGCAGATCCGGGCAACTGGAAATACGAAAAAAGCAGTGATTCCGGAGTGACTGAAATTCTTAAAAACTGCAGCTCAATTGAGGAGAAATATGAGGAATATGCGCCCAGACTTTATTACACACTGCTTTCACCCACCGCAACGAGAATCGTTACCACCGTGTCACTTGCCGTTTCCTTCATCCTTCTCATACGTACCAGGAATCTCAGAATCTTCCTGCCTTTTTTTCTTCTTGCACTTATCTTTGCCTACATCGTCCCCTTCCTCCAGAAATTTTTAACAGCAAAATAAAAACGCTTGCAGGGGTGAAAAATGCCACTGCTCGAAGGTCGTGGTGGAGAGATGATAAAGGAATCTCCCACGGTTATAGGGGGAACGGGTTCAATAAAACCAAAAACACTTTTTCATGCAATAAGTGAGATTGAAAGATGGAGCTATACAGAAAGGGAAGCAGGAAATTTACCAGAAGATATCATAACACAACCTATCTACTGGAGTTTTATGTCTGTTGGATGGGGTAACACATTCATGACATCCCTTGTCATGTTTCTTACCCTTCCCCTCAGTGTGGGTGTGATTTCCAGATCCTTTCCCATCTTCGGAACAAAATCCCCGGGTCTCTTTGACAAGATAATTGCCCTTGCCATAAGCGTGGGGCCGTCCGTTGCCACAGCTCTTTTCATAACACTTCTTTTCTGGAATATTTTCCTGGGAAAGGCAACAAGAAAAGCCGTCACCTCCCTCGTAATTCACGGAATAGTGATCCCCAAAATACTCTTCACGTTCGTTGCGGTCTTTCTCTACCTGGGAGCAGCGGAAATACTGCTGAGCCACGAAAACTGTGTCTCACTTTCATACACTCTCAGCTCGGCTCTCAGCCATCTGTGGATTGTATCTCCCGATGAGGTTTACCATTTTCTGCTGGAATTCAGAAAAATTCTTATTAAATCGTCATTTGTATTTATAATCTTTACGGTGATAAAAATCGCCATTCTCATGCTCGGTTACATAAGAGCAAGCTGGAAAACAAGGAGGTTTATAGAACTATACACCAAATACTTCCCGGATAGAGATAAATTTCTGGAGGTGGCATAATGTACCTTATTGAAGGCTCCAGTGCCGTGCTTTCTGCAGTTGAAAAAGAATACGCCAGAAAGGAATTAACGTGTGAAAGAATCACTCCCTACTTTCTTCTCGTTTTTGTTGATCCGCTCAGTGTCCTGAAAAATAACCGGACTTTCTGCAACCTTCTTGCAGGCGGAAAGCTGAAAATAAAGAAACTCCACCGTGAGGAAGTGACAAAGATCTTTGATTTCGGGGAAAGAGTAAAGGTGAGAGACTCAAAAAAGAGAAAGAAACTGGTTGTAATAAGAAAGAACCGGAACGGAGTGATTCAGGAAGAGGTGGATTTCAGCAGGTGGAAATCCGCAGAAGACTCACTTGTTGGAAAGAAGGTGAAAATCGTGAAAGGACATCTCTCCGGTCTTAAAGGCATTGTACAGGAGGTTGATTCAAAAAATCAGATGGCAAGGGTAATGCTCATGGTGTTCAATATTCCCCACGTGGAAACTGTCAGATTGAATGAACTTGAAATTCTTAATTAAAAAAATCAGCACATAAAGCACATTCCTTTTCCTCTGTTAACTCAGAAAAAAAATCAGTCTACCTGTAAAAAAACATAAAAAGAAAAAACAGCCATGTATGAAAAAAGTCTTCAGCACGCACTCCTTTACCACAGAATGGGGCTCAATGTGATACCCGCTGCAGGAAAGAGACCCGTTATACGCTGGAGAGAACTTGAAAAGAAAAGACTTTCCCTTGAGGAAACAAAAAATCTTTTCCTGCGTTATAAAGGGGCAAATATTGCCCTTATCACGGGAAAGGTATCGGGTGTTGTCGTGATAGACGTTGATGACAGGGAAAAATATGCATCACTCGTTGAGAAGCTTGAAAGGATAGAAACCTGGAAGGCAAAAACAAGAAGGGGAATCCATTACTTCTTTGCCACCGACAGGGAATATCCATCGAGAAAAAAGGCAGGTCTTGATTTCCAGGCAGAAGGAGGTATCATCATTCTCCCCTACAGCAGACATCCCGATGACCCTTCTGTCGTCTACAGATGGCTTCATGATTTCAGGGTTAAACCAGCAGGTCTTCTGAAAGGTAGAAACCCCATTCCAAAAGAAGCTATCCTTCCCCGGCTTTATCCCTTTGAAAAACTTGATGACTCAATCAAAGAAATTGTTCTGGAAGAGGAAAACCACCATCCGGAAAACTCCTCATATAATCCCACTTTTATCGGAACTCCTGAGGGTCTCAGAAACAACACACTAACCATCTTCCTGGGAACACTGCTTGCAAGGAAACCATCAATGAGCGAGGAAGAGTTGCTGCATCATGCCCTTCTTATAAACAGAACCTTTGCTCCCCCACTCTCAGAGGATGAGGTTAAAAGAACCGTTGCCTCCATTTACAGGAGACATGTAAGGCAGAGAAGCATTATCAGAAAGGTATATAAACTCATCAACAGATACGTGAATGGAAAAGGACTGAACCAGGAGGTGGCACTGCAGCTTGCATCCCACATAAAACATGTAAGCTCATCGTATAAGGAATTTTTCCACATCCTTCTCAAAACAGGCCTTTACTGGCACATACCTGAAAAGTGTAGAAAAAACTTTCCTGAGTTTTATAACAGACTGGCTTCAGGTGAAAGAGCAGAGGAGGTGCTCCATGAAAATCCTTCCACTCAAAGGACGGTTTGAGGGTTTCACCTATGAGGTGAAGGGAAATGACATCCAGGTGGTAACACTCAATCTTGAGAATGAGGAAACAAAAATTTTTGCTGAAGCGGGAAGTCTTTTTTACATGGATAGCTCGGTCAAATTCACCGCAGGAACCGGTGTGAGAAAAGGAGTTTTCAGTGCCGTAAAGTCCATGATAAAAAGAAAAATGGCTGGAGAGAGTGCTTTTGTTCTGGAATTTTCAGGAAAAGGAAAAGTCTCCTTCACCTCAAACAGAATAAGCAGAATCATTCCTGTAAGACTTGACAATGAATCCATTTTTGCCCAGAAAGATTCATTTCTGTGTGGAGAAGGTGACCTTGATATAAGCTTTTTCGTTGAAAAGAGCTTCATGAGGGGAATATTCGGCGGGGAGGGCTTTGTTTTTCAGAAAATTTCCGGCACCGGCGTGGTTTTTATCTCAGCAACGGGTTTTGTGGAAGAGATAAAACTTGAAGGCAACACAATCCTTGTTGAAACAGGAAAGGCGGTTGCCTGGGACGGTTCTGTTAACTACTCTGTAAGCATGATAAAGAGCCTGAAAACAGCAATCTTTGGTGGTGAAGGGCTTTTTCTGACGTGTTTTTCAGGTTACGGAACAATAATAGTTCAGTCAATAAGCTTTGAAGCACTGAGAGAGGAAATACTCAGAGATTTCAAACCGGAAAAGTAAAAACCTTTCAGCAACACCCAGAGCCTGAATCCAGGAAAACTGGAAATATTCTGTCTAAAATAAAAAAATTTTCAGAAGGTGAAAATCTGTGGGAAAAAGGATTTCAAAATGGAAGAAAAAATCACTTCGCTTATCCGGAAACTTCAGTCAAAATGGAGTCTTCCTGAGGAGAGAAGAAAAACCCTTGACAGGATAGTGGAACTTTCCACTCCTCTCATAGAAAAAGCAGCTGCCAGGTACCTGAAAAAATACCCTCAGTTCGAAAGCTCCGACCTGATTCAGGAAGCCCGCCTTGCCATAATAAAAGCAGCAGAAAGATTTGACTTCAGGAAAAAGAGCAGTTTCTCAACATATGCTCACCACTGGATAAGGGTTTTCCTTGAAAGATATATAGCAAAAAACAGACTGATTATCAGTGCACCGGTAAGTCTCGTTCACGTATATTCGAACAGGAATAAATCAGGCAGCAGAAGAGAACTTACCAGAAAATACAGAATAGCGGAGAAATACCTTGAACGTCTCAGGGAATACGAAAAAATCAGGGTGTACAGCCTTACCGCTGATAATCCGGATGTTCTGCAGAAAGTGTTAACCATTCCTGCTCCTCCCTGTTACTCCCCGGAGGACATACTCTCCAGAAAGGAAATGCAGAAAACGGTTTCAACCATATGCACCAGATTCGCCGCGAAACTGAACGAAAAGGAAAAACATGTGTTTTACACTTGCATTTACACGGACAGTCCCCTCAGCATGAGGGATGCGGGAAGTATGCTCGGCATCAGTGCTGAAAGGGTGAGACAGATTAAAGAAGAGCTCAAGCAAAAATTCAGGAACTTCTTTTATCAGAATGTGCCGGATGCTGAATGTTACAGGGCGTTTCTTTAGGAGGAAAAAATGCTTGAGGTGAGGTTTCCCGTCTCACCGTGGGAAAACAACTACATTGAACTGAGAACCGGTTCCATCAGGAAGGTGGTGGGACCACCAACGGCTGTCCAGACAGTGCTTTCCTATTCCTTTCTTGAAAAACACGCCTCCTCCTCAAGAGGAGTAAGATGGTCAAAAGACAGCTTCTCCTTTTTCATAACCTCAGAAAAAATCCTTGAAAAATTCACCGGCATCATATCAGAACCGGTATATATCATACTTGCAGGAATGATGAAGGAACATAGGCTTGCAGGTATAAAATACCTCAATCCGGAGAGAGACGTTCCCTTCATCACAGCCTTCAGAAAAATAAACGTTGAACCGGGCTGCCTTACACCCCGGGAAAGAAAATTTTTCGTAATTCAATGCAGGAAGTTTTCCAGCAGAAACCCTTACAATGAAAGCGACCTTATACTGAGTGACCTGTGCATTATGGATGGAAGTGGTGAATCACCTGCAGGTATCTCTATAGAAACCATCAACTCCATACTCTCCGGCAGAACCATTACCTTTGATGTGGAAAAAACGGTAAGAAGTTACCTTTCCTGCAACATATTACCCGTAAACTTTCTCTTGATGACAGCCCTGCTTTACCTCTATGAGAAAATGATAACCCTCTCTCTGTATCTCAGAGTTCCCCGCTTCAGGGAAGCTGTTCGCCTTGTCACGGGGTGCAATGCACCGGATGCTGAAAAATCAGAGACTGATTTCTCAGCTCCCGGTCTGAGAGAGTAAAAGCCTGAACGTCTAAATGTAAAAAAAAACAAAAAAGAGGTGATTTCATGTCCGGTGTTACCATTCTTGAAAATTCCCTCTTTGATCCACAGAGAGGACTGAGTGCTGCATCCATCCTGATTAAAGGAAAGTCATACACCATCACCTCAAAAAGCCTTGAAGTGCCTTCCTTTCTCAGGAAAAAGTTCAGCCTGCTGAATCCACTTCAGCTCGTCTTTTATGCATGTCTGAAACAGAAATTCAAAAATAAACCATTCTCCTCCATCATTCTTTCACCCACCTCATCAGGAAAAACAGGTGTTATACTGCTTTACATAAAACATTTCCTCTCCCTTTATCAGAGTAACAAAAAACCGGCAATCATCTATGTCTCTCCCCTCAAAGCCCTCGCACGTGAGAAATATGATGAGTTCAGGGAAGTTTTTGGAAACGTGGTGGAGCTGAGAACGGGTGATAATCTGATAAGAAGCCTCTCCGGAAAGGACATCCTCGTATGCACTCCCGATTACCTGAGCCTGGCTGTAAGAAATAACCTTTACTTTCTCAGCAACGTAAAAACCGTTGTTGTTGATGAGGTCCACACAATTTTCTCCTCGGGCGACAGACCCGTCATGGATGAGGTGCTGTGGTATATCAAGGAAACAAAAAAGCCATTTCTCGTTCTTTCAGCAACAATCCCCCTTGTTGAAAACCTGATAGAATTTCTCCAGCCCGACCTTTTTGTTGAATGCAGATGGAAACCCGTTAAAACCATCAGATATGTGAAAAGCCTATCAGCAGGAGGTTCAAACACCTTCTCCTGCCCCTTCAAAAATAGCTGCACGTGTCAATGCCCCATTTTAAGTGGAAAGCAGAAATTATCACAGACGGAAAAGTTTGTTCATGCAGTCATAAGAGAAACCTTCAGAACCATAAGTGATAACGGCATTGAAAAAACAATCCTCTTTGTGGGGTCAAAAAAGGAGGGATGGAAGATACTTGAATTCCTGAACCACTTCTGCGGTTTCAACATTCTCAACAGTGAGGATGATATCCCGTTTGAAAGGAAAGAAAATCCCTCCACAAAACTTCTTTCTGCCTTCTACTGTGCGGATATAGATCCGAAGGACAGAGCCCTGATAGAAACAAGGTTCAGAAAAAATCCGGATTTCAGAATACTCATCTCAACACATTCTCTTGCCTATGGAGTTAATTTTCCTGCAGATCTTTCGGTTGTTACGGTAACCAACAGAAAAACCCGCACCGTGGTTGAGCTCTGGCCAAACATCATTGACTGCATACAGATGGCGGGAAGATCGGGCCGTTTTGGCTACTCCGATAAAGGCCATGTTCTCTTTCTTCTGAAACATAAAAAAACCCTTCCAGAGGCAAAGAAATATCTTGAAAATCCCGAAACCTATCCTTTTGAACCCGCAGGAAAAAACATGGACAATCTCTGTGCAAATGCCCTTCTTTATGCTGCAAAAAGAAATATCCCGTATACCTCCTGCAGGGAAAACAGTTTTCTTCTTTATCTGAGTGATAGAAGTTTCATGGAAATCAGGGAGGTTCATTCGTTTCTTGTTGAAAACAATTTCATCACGGACGGTGGACTCACAGAAAAAGGTGATTTCTGCTTTCGCTCGGGTGTTTCACCTTTTACATACGGAAGAATTGAAATGTTTTACAGTGAAATAGAAAAATCAATCTCCGAAAACTTCACCAGAACCCTTTACAGATTTTTCCTATCTTCCCCTCTTGCCTCCACATTTGAAGCAACGTATGATTTCTTCACCGGCACCTTTTTCAGCAGATCTGAATCTCCTGTTTTTGTAAAAGCAGAAATACTGAGACATCTCCCCTCCTGGCATTTCCTTCGCTCTCTTGAAAGGTTTTACTTTCTTGACAGAATGGTGGATTCAGAAATTTTTCCACAGGGTATCACGCAGCAGGAAAAGGATGCAAGAACCATTGCCAGCATTTCCTTTTACGTAACGGGAGTTTACTTTCTTTTCGGGCTGCCAAAGGTCTTACCTGATCTCGGCTATATCCCTCCCTCTGCCTTCATTTTCTATACAAGGAACCTCAGAAATCTTGCCCTGAACCACGGAATGTTCAGAATGGTGGACGTTCTGCTTTTCACGCACATGCTTGATCTTGGTGCCCTGCCTCCTGTTCTCTGCATATGTCTTCCCATTAAAACCAGAAAACTCATAAAGGGACTGGGACCGCTGAGAGTTGCAATGCTCAACCTTCTGATTCAAAAACTCGGCATCACACAATTCAGGGCAGAAGACTTCATTTACATGCACAGAACCTTCAACCGACTGAGGGAAGAAATCCTCTCAAAAAGAAGAGAATTTCTTGAAGGGGTGGAGGAAATACTGAGTTCTCACCTTTCACGCAGAAAGGTTTTCAGAAAAAAGGTTGATGAGAAAAGAATAATGCATGAGAACAGAACCTTTTTCAGGGAATTCCTCAATGTTCTTGAAAAATTCACGGCTCCTGAGGACGTTTATTACAGACCCTCTCTTCTTGAACTTTTTCATCCCTCAACAGAAGAATACCTTGCAAGAGGCGATAAAAAGGGATTGCTCAATTATCTGAAACTTCACCTTCTTGTCTGATAAAAAAACCTCCGTCTAAACACAAAAAAACACGTAATTAAGTAAAAAGGGAGGAAAGAAATGATTAAAATCAGGTCTGAAAAGGATTATGAAATAAAGATTAGAGACTACAAGGGAAATCTCATATCACAATTCAAAATGCCTGAAAGAAAGAGGGATTTTCTCAAAGCAATGATTTCACTTGCAAGACTCTATGAAAGGGCGAAAAGGCACAACTTCTTAACAAAAGACCTTTTCATCGCCATCAAAACATACGCTGAGGCACTCTACAACAGGAAGGATGCACTTCACCTTGCACTTAAGTTTCCGGTATTGCTGAAACACTTCAAAGAAATTCTTAACACACAGCCGGAGGACCTTGAAGAGGAAATTATCTATGGAAAGGTAAGGGAACACGAAAATGCCTTCTGCTCCATCTGTAAGGTTCAGCTTGTTTACCCGGCATACGTCGTTTTCAAGAAGGGGGGAATTGAGGTGAAAAGATCGGCTCCAATAGGAATAAAGTGCCTCAACAGCCTTTCCGAAAAGCTGATTGAGCTTGCAGAGAAAATAACAGGGAAAAAGCACGAGGGAGAAAGGAAAATAGGCAACCTTACAGAGGTTGAAATAAACTGGGAAAAAGTGAGAAAAAATACAGAACGGATTAAAAACACAATATCAACTCCTGAAATATCCGGAAAAATCCAGCTGCAGATTTTTTAATCAGGAGGATGTCATGGAAAAAGAAAAGGTTCTGAAATCCTGGAACGACTTTGAAACCTATCTCATACAGACAAGATACGCCGTAAGAAACCCGAAATCAGGTGAACCAGTTGAAAGTGAATGGAATCATCTTGTTAAAAGATTTGCAGGTGAACTTAAAAAAGTTAACAGCCTGAAAAAAGTTCTGACCGAAAAAGAAACTGAGGAAATAATCACCGCGATAAAACACAGATACATAATCCCCGCCTCTCCGTTCCTCATGACATTCGGCAATCCTTACACGAGACGCAGGGGCTACTTCTCATGCTACCCCCTGGGTTACGTGCAGGACTCAATGGATGGAATCTATGAAATGTGCACAAAAATGAAGGAAGTGTACATAAGAGGTGGTGGCGTTGGAATAGACATATCAAAGCTGAGACCCAGAAACTCACCCGTTGACAGCAAACAGGGTATATCAAGTGGACCTGCAGGATTTCTTCACCTCTTTGATGCGGTTACAGGAACAACCAACCAGGGTGGAAGAAGAAGGGGTGCCCTTCTTGTTCAGATGCACTGGAAACACCCTGATATTGAAAAGTTCATAAAGGCAAAGTCACTCGTGCCACAGCTCTCAGGTATCATCTACTCCGCACCTGAGGAGGAAAGAATGGATGTTCCTCTTCAGAACATGAATCTTTCCGTTGCTGTTGACAGGGAATTTTTCAGCTCGGAAAGAGGAAAAAAGCTCTACCAGGTTATTGCAGAACAGATGTGGAAGTCAGGAGATCCCGGTCTTCTTTTTGTTGATAACATGAGAAAATACTCACCCTTCAACCCCGCTTTCTATGGAGAAAGTGATGATCCTGCCTTTTCAAATCCCTGTGGTGAATACCTTGCACCGGCAAACACCGCATGCAATCTCATCACGGTGAACGTGGCAAAAATTGCATATGAAACCTTTCTCGTTAACGGAAAGGGAGTGAAGGACTTCTTCTCGGAGGTTGCAGACTATTCAGGACTTGCACTTCTTCTTGGAAGCCTTCTTGTTGAGGCAGATGAAGGCTATCCACTTGAGGAGATAAAAATAACCACCCAGAGGCTGAAACCTGTTGGTGTGGGAATGACGGGATTTCATACAGCCCTTCTTCTTGCCTACGATGGGAACGTTTGCTATGGAGATGAAAAAGCAGTTGAGTTTGCAAAGGCAACACAGGCCTCCCTCACACTCGGAACTCTTACAAAATCCGCCCTTCTCACTGAAAGATTCAACCACGCCTACAGATGGAATGAAGACTTTCTTGAACAGCACCTTCACGAACTTGAGGAAGAAACCGAAAAGCAAAAACTTCCCTTCAGGGAAGAAATCAGGCTGGTAAGAGAGACGGCAGAAAAGTTCAGGGGCTTTTACAACGCAGTAACAACCTCCCAGCCTCCCACAGGCTCCGTTTCCCAGTTTGCAAGGGTTGGAGGGGATACAGGTATAGAACCAATGTATGCCATAGAGCTCAAAAGGCGTGTAAGGGATTTTTATACCTCAACCTGGAAGGAGGTCACGGTTGTCACGCAGTATCTCATTGAAAAACTTCAGGACAGAAACTTCAGGAAAAAGCTGGAAAAGCAACTGGCTTATAACATTTCACCGGCTGAACAGCTACAGATGGTTGAAGCCTTTCAGAAGTTCATACACACAGGTGTCTCAAAAACAATAAATGTTCCTGAAAGCACCACCGTGGAAGAAATCAGGAAACTGATTGAGTATTCAAGAAACGCAAGATTGAAAGGTTTCACCGTTTTCAGGGAAAACTGCAGGGTTGACACCGTTTATATACCCGGGAAAAAAGCTGAGGAAAAAGAAGAGCTTTCACCTGTAAGAAAAGCTTTTGTTTATGAAGTCAAGGGAACAACAAATGTCTACATCACCACCTCCTTTGATGAGAATGACCGCATAAGGGAGGTTTTCATTTCAGTCGGTAAGGCAGGAACAACACTTAACGGAATGTTTCAGGCATTCGGAAGGGTGATTTCAGTTGCCTTAAGACATTCCCCTGAACTCATAGAAAGATTCATCAGAACACTTGAAGGAATAGAAACAGGAGAGTTTTACGTATGCAACAGCATTCACGGAAAAAGCATCCCTGATATCACCGCAAAGATTCTAAAGCATGCTCTCAAAACAGTAAAAAACAGAGGACCGGAGGAACCGGAAAATTCAAAACAGCCACACGGTGACCTCTGCCCTGCCTGCGGAAGACTCTCCCTTCGCAGGGATGGAAACTGTAAAACATGCACAATCTGCGGTTTCACAACCTGCTAAGCGTCTACCGTGAAAAAAACTGGAGAAGATAAGAAATGGAGAGAGAAATCCTTGAAAAGATCATCCGTGATTTTGCCCATCTTGATTCCAGAATCCTTGAGCTTCTTTCAAAGGCAAAAAATGTGAATGATCTCAGGGAACTGCTGAAAGGTTTTTACTGCCGCAATTATCTCAATGAAAAAGCACTGAGCTTTGTTGAAAATTATCACTTTCCTGATTCTTACACTGAAATTTCACTTGATGAAGATCACCGCTATCTTTCCCTTCCTCCGGTATTTTTCTTCAGAAATCCCCTCTGCTACGGAAAAATAACGGATTATGAAAACGTTCTCAGGTTTTTTGCATACAATCCGGATAGATTTGTCCATCTGTTCAACTCACACAGAGAACTCTTCCAGTTTCAACCGGAGCTTCCGGTGGACTACAGGGCTTTGATGCCGGCAAGGCTTGAAAATGCCTCTCCTGAAGTTCTGCAGTTTTATGAAGAATATGTGATAAAACCCGGTATAAAACTCATGCTTGAACACTGGGACGGGAGTTCATATCTTTCATCCTTCATAACCGCCCTCTCCAGGAACCGGATTCCTCACGAAATAATCTCAAAATACGTAAACGATTTGATTGCAATAATTGAAAGGGGAACCTCCACAAAAACCAGGCTTTCAGATTTCGTGCATACAGAAAATGTCCGTCTTTATCTGAAATTTCCGGAACTTGCAATTGCTGTTTTAAGGAGGGTGGAAAAAATCTCACCCCCAACACCTGATTTCTTTTCGGGGCTTCCTGAAGAAGTACTCGACTTTCTTGAAAAGGAATATCATCTCATTCTCAGAAAGATAACGGATACCTGTCTTCTGGGTCAAATTTTGACAAATCCCTCTCTGTCACCGGAAAAACACAGAAAACTTTATAAAGAGGCACTCAAACAGTTTGTGAAAAAAGACGAAAGAGTACTGAAACGTCTTGAAAAACCGGTGAGGGTTCCGGAAAATGCAGTGGAGCTTTTCGGCTTCAGGGATGCATTCTTCATTTTCAGAAAGGCAGTATACCTTTACAGAACATACCTTGATTTTCCCTGGAGAAGCTTTCAGAAAAGAGCCTTCATGTTTGTCATAAAAAATCCCTCCTACATGAAGGAATTTCAGGAGCTCGTTAGAGAATATCAGGAACTTGAAAAACCCGTCAATTCAAAAATTGCAAAAATCATGTTTTATGAGTTCTGCCTGAACAGGCTCAGAAAATATGGAGAAACTGCCTCCGTGCTAAGAGAAATTTACCGCACCTTTGTCCATGCAGGAAGAACAATAACAGTAGAACTGATGGAAGAATTTCTCTTCACAAAGTCTCTATATTCGGGTCTGCGTGAGTTTGAGGGATTTTTATACTACACAAAAACAGAACTGCCATACAGTGAAATTTTTGAAAAACATGCAGAAACAATAGTTTCCTGTCTACAGGATAAAAAGGAGAAAGAACAATGAATGCCCCTGAAAAAGTGATAGAAGATTTGAGAAACAGATTCAGGAATTATCTTCAGGATAAAGTGGATCATTTTTCTGAGTATGACCCTGAGACAAGACTGAGAGAAGTTTACAGAATACTTCTCAGAAAGTGCTTCAGCGAATTTATCAGCTTTCTCCAGCACTACACATTTCCCGAACAGTTCATCTACCAGTTTTCATTCCCCCTTGCGGAAACAGAACCGGAGAATATGGAAATTCTTAAACTTCTCAAACTCATTGAGGTAAACGTATACGCTCTGGGACAAATAAGGGATATCAGCTCACTTCACTTAATCCTCTACCATACACCTGAAACCTTCAAAAAAATCGTAAAACATCATCCTGAAATCATTGATACCGGAGATCATCCTGCAGAAAGCCGGTGTTATCCTGTATATCCCGACGACAGAGAAGCAACAGAGCTTTTCATAAAAAAATACGTCATGCCTCCGGTTCTCTCAAAAATCTCACCCAGCAGAACCTCATCAACCACAAAGGCATACAGCCACTTTCTGCACTGGGCATGGAATCTTGAAAAAGAAATGCTGAAAGAGGTCTTTGTGGAAGTTTCAAAAAACACAGGAAAAAAGAACCTGTGGTTCTGCATATCCACACTGTATCCACTCATTGAAAAACACCCCGAACTCCTTCTGATTCTCATCAGACATTCCCCTGCCTTCAGAAAAGGAAAAAAGAAATCCCGTGCAGGAGAGGTCATTCCGTGGGAAGTGAAAAATACAGTAACAGAGGAAGTATTCAAGGCTTTCAGTAAATTTCCTGAGAAGGTAATTGAAGCCCTGATTAAAGAAAAAATCCATAATAAAAATCTTCACATCCCGTCTCCCCTCTGGATACCCTTTCTTAACAGGAAATGCTTTGAAAAGTATCCCGAACTCACAAGAGAAATACTCATAAACATTGCGTCCGGACACATGAATCTTCTGGAAAAGGCAGGGTGCAGAATACACGTGCCTGAAACCGCATTTTCCGTGATGACTGAAAAAGAAATAAACCACTTTCTCTCACTCGTTTATCCCCTTTACGGAACAAAAGTTTTCTTTTCACTTAAGTGTGTCCCTGATAGAGAGAGGAAAAAATTTGAACTTATCTACAGAACCAAGTGGCTGATGAAGGACATGCTCAGAAAGTACTGCAGGGACGAAAAAGAAGCAGCACACAATCTGTTTGTTCTTATTGACGAGGCCTATGGAAAACGCATGAATGACGAAGAGGTTGACACCCTCATCAAAATTGCCCTGCGGTACTGGGGTGTATATACCACGGGGTGCAGAATACGCACGATAGACAGAAATTACATGCTGAACCACATAGACACCTCCTTTCTATCACCCGGAGAATGTGAAAAGTACTCTGCCATTCTGAAAAAGCTCCTTCACGACGAAAAAGACGAAACCGGAAAAAAGCTCCATCAACTGCAGTTTTTTGTAAACCACAAAAGTCTAACTGAAGTGAAAAAAAGAAAAAGAGGAGGAGAAAGATGATTAAGGGAAACTACAGAACAGTTAAGGAACTTGCAAAAACCGCCCTTGATGCGGGACTTTCCGTTCTCGTCCTGGGACACCCCGGAGTGGGAAAATCAACACTTGCAAGGGAACTTGCAGATGAATACGGATTGAAACTCGTTGACATAAGACTTGCACATGTTGACCCTTCTGAACTTGTCGGGGTTCAGCTTCCTGATAGAAACTCGGGGAAGCTCGTAACCTACGTTCCTGAATGGGTACCCGTAAATGAACCCGCCTTCATCTTTCTTGATGAGTTCAATGCAGGAGTAACAAAGCTTCATCAGGCTGCTGCATATCAGATCGTTCTTGATAGAAGAGCAGGAAAGGTAAAATTTCATCCCGACACCAAGGTGATGGCAGCAGGAAACCTTGAAGAAGATAATGCAATTGTTACCCCGCTTTCCCAGGCACTCAATAACAGGTTCGTTCACTTCATACTTGAGCCGGATGTTGAGTGCTGGCTTGAGTGGGCAAAAAGAGCAGGTATATCCCCTGTAATGAGAGCCTACATCCACTTTCGTGGAATAAGAGGGCTCTACAACAATCCGGGAGATGCACCTGCCTTTCCATCACCAAGAACAATAGAGTGGGCTGACAGGCTTTATCAGAAAGCAAAAGAGCAGAAAATGAAAAAAGAAAAGATAAAATACCTCATAGCCTCCTGCATAGGTGAGGGGGATGCGGTGCAGTTCATGCAGTTTGAAACACTTTATTCGCAGATAGATGTGAAAAAGGTCGTAAGAACAGGAGAAATCGGAACAGAGGATAAACACAGAGAACCAAGCTTTCTCTACGCATTGACATATGGAGTTGCTTCATACGTGAGGGAAAACATAAAACCCTCGGAGCTCAAAAACTATGCTTCCGGTATCCTGAGATTCCTGAAACAGATAAGCTCCGAATATGTTGTTCTTTTCCTGAGAGAAATAGTTGATAAGCCAAAAACCTTTCAGGTGATTGCAAGCATTATAGCACAGGATCCTGATCTGGGACATACCATAGACAACGTGATTGAGGGAATAGGCATGTACGAGTAGAAGGAGGACTGCCATGTCGGATCTTAACAGAAGAATACTTGATACAATTGTCGAGGAAACGGTATCCCTTCTCATCAGAAAAAACAGGGATTACGGTGATAGCTACTTCAACCTGAGACGGGAATTTGGACCCGTTGCTTTTGTCGTAAGACTTGCAGATAAGTGTGAACGCCTTAAATGTCTACTGAAAAACGAACCTCAGGTTAAGGAGGAAAGGGAGGAGGACACAATAAAGGACATAATCGGCTACTGCCTTCTTGAACTGTATTTCAGAAAAACACATGGAGGAAAAAATGGAGAAAATAAACAGCCTTGAAGAAAAAATATCAGCCCTCAAGTCACACTTTCTTGCCGTGCATCCGTTTTACGGAACAATAATAGTCAACCTCTCCTACGTGATTGATGAAACCCATTTCCCGGCAGCAACCGATTGCTATAAAATCATTTACATTCACCCCGATGCAGATAAACTCTCCAACTACACGTTCAAGTTTGTAAACCTTCACGAACTCCTGCATGTTGTATTTATGCATTCCCAGAGAAAAGGCTCAAGAAATCACTTTCTGTGGTGCATTGCGTGCGATTATGCTGTAAACTCGGTGCTTATTGATGAAATGAAAATGGAACCTCCGGAAGAATTACCGTATCTTTACGATAAAAGGTTTTCTGGACTTCCTGCCGAAAAGATTTATGAACTTCTCCTTGAGGAGCTCAGGGAGAAGGGAGAGATAAAACTCTGTTTTTCCGGTAATGCAGAAGGTGGTGTAAAAATCCGTGTATCAGAAAACACAGGTCTGAATGAACTCCCCATTGATGAAAAAACACTTGCCCCCGGTGATATAAAAGAAAGCAAAAACCCTGCAGATGAACAGGAAAGAATCAGAGATATAATCATTCAGGCACATATTGTGTACCAGAAACTCAAAGACAAAACAAGAGGCGATCTTCCGGGCTCTGTCGTTGAATACATAAAACAGATAATAAAACCCGATATCCCGTTTGAAAGACTGCTTGTAAGATATGCTTCTGAAATCATTTCGGGAAAGGGGGAATACACCTTCAATCCGGTAAATAAAAAATATGCATTTTACTACGACCTTGTCATGCCTTCTGTTGCAAAGGAGGAGGTTCCAAAGGTTGTTGTTGCCGTTGATTCTTCGGGAAGCATGGACACACACGAACTTCAGCTTGCAGCAGGAGCAATTAAAAGACTTGCCTCACTTACTCCTGAAATAACCGTTATCGTGTGTGATGCACAGATTCAGCAGGTTATAAGAACAAGCGAAATTGAAACATTCCTTCGTGATGTGAGATTTAAAGGAAGAGGTGGAACATCACATATTCCTGTTTTTGAATATATAGACAGAAACATAAAACACCCGGACGTTGTCATATGCATCACTGATGGCTATTCAGAATATCCGGCAAAAAAACCCAGATACCCCGTTATATGGCTCCTTACTGAAAACCACAGAGAACCTCCATGGGGGCAGAAAGTTATAATCAAGGAGAAGGATAGATACAGAGAGTAGGTTGAGGAGAGGAAATCATGAGGTGGTTTGTCATATTGAGGGAAGGGAATTCGCTTTATAAAATTGAGCTTGACGAGAATTTCGTCTCTCTGAAAGAGGTAGAAAAATATGTTGAAAACCTTATTAAAAAAGAAACAGAAAAACCCGTAAAACTACTTGGCATTTACTCAACACCTGTTACTATTGATGAAGAAAAAAATTTCAGAGGAGGTGAGACATGACAAAAGAGGAACTCGTTTCCGAAATTGCAAAAAGAGCAGGCTTGCGTAAAACCGATGCAAAAAAGGCTCTTGATGCAATGATGGAGGCTGTTGAGGCAGAGCTGAAAAAAGGAGGAGAGGTAAAACTCGTAGGGTTTGGAACCTGGAAGGTAATCAAAAGAGCTGAGAAGAAAGGAGTAAATCCCCGCACACGTGAGAAAATAACCATTCCTGCAAGGAAGGTCGTAAAGTTTGTCCCCGGAAAAAAGCTTGAACTCTCCTGATAGAAGGTCACAACCCCTGCCCCTGAGGTCCTGATTTTCACAACCCTCTGCCTCAGGGGCTTTCTTTATGCTTAATTCATCCCGGATGAAAGGTTTCTCATTCAGTTAAAGATGAAAAAAAAAAGAATGCAGCACGAATTAAGCCGGAAGCGGGGGTTAACGTGAAATTCGGCGACTTCCCGTTTAAAACAGAACCTCATGTTTTCATCTCAAAGGAAACGGATGCGGTTGTTTCCTTCATCAAAAAGCAGAACTGCATTTTAAATGCTGTTATCAAACCATTTCCTGACATCTCAGAACTCGAAAAATTCGCAGTATATCACTACTGGTCTTTCAGTGAATCAGTTAATGTTTTTCAGGTGGTGGGTTCAGCTTCTCCCGATTGCACAGGCTGCACGTGGATAGATATGCTGAAAACCGGAAAGAAGATGCCTTTTAATCTTAAACTGCTCTCTGAAAATCCGGAATACTACTTCTCAGGCGATAAAAAGGAACCTGATATGCATTACACCAGAATTGATGATGAAATTTACATCTCAGGAGAAGGAAATCACAGGACAGCCATTGCCAAGGTTCTTTTTTTCTTCATGGGTCATCAGATTCTTCACGGTATAGAGTTTAACGAGTACAGAATAGATTACGAAGCAAAAGAACTTTACAACCGGACCAAAGAAATACTTCTCACGCACGGCTATCCCGTTGATGTTGAGGTGGTTAGAAAGATTGTTAAAAGGGAAGATACGGCAGGATGGAAAAAGGACTATTTTGATATTCTTTTCAGAGTGAAAAATTACAGATACCACAGGGAAAAAATTCTCACAAAAGATGAACTGAAAAAGCTCAGTGAAGAAGCCGTTAAAAGAGGAAATTTTTTAACCCGCCTGTTTTTTCACAGAAATTCTGCGTTTTCTGATATTCTAAAAAAATGATTTTCTTCAGAAAAACAGGGCTACTTCCTCCAATCTTTTTTATCCCGGATTCGTAAATCAGATGAGGTGAGGACGTGTTCTGCTTGTTTTAAACTCTGATTTTTGTATTCAGCCTATCTTAAATGAAAAAAATGTATCCTCAAAGGAGAAAAAAATATGTACTGCAGCACACCGGTTTCCAGGCTTTCATCTCATAAACTAACCACTCAGGAAGCCCGTGTTCTTGTAGATCTCATAATGTCAAATAGAATTCCGGAAGATCTTCCTGAAGATATAAAATCATTCCTGACAGAGATGAAAATTTATGCCACCATCAAAGGAGAGGAAAAGGCGGTAAGCAAAATTCTGAGAAAGCTGAATGGATACGGAAAAAATAAAAAACATCCGGTATTTCTCAGAACCCGCATCCTGCGGTATTTTTATGAGGCAATACAGGAGAAAAAAGAAAAACCTTCCACGCCTGAAAAAACAATATATCTTCCACCGGGAGTGAAAATACATATATTTGCATACAGAAAGCCCTTTTTCAACTTCAATGAAAACGTTCCCGTAAGAAAAGTAAGAGTCAACTACAAAACAGGAGCAGTATATCTTGAAACCATCAGGCAGGGGTTCTACTCCTGTTACTCACGCAAAAAATATCAAACTCAAAGTGTGAAAGGCAGCATTCTTACCGTTCAATTTGAAAAACTCATCGGAATATTCCTTAAGTACCACATTATCAATTATCACAGGTATTACTCCTACAACGTTCACTCAGAAAGTGATTATACAAGAATTTACGGAGTTTTCATTACACTTATGGATTTCAAAAACACCGGAGACAGGAAAAGTGCAAGATACGTGGTATTCAGGTTCAAAAGAAACACCATAGACAGCGAACTTGAAAGGAGTGAAACCCTTGAAGACATACTGAATCTCCTCGGTAAAGACCGCAAAGCCGTCAAAAACTTTCTGAAACATGCGGGACACAACCTGAAAGACAGACCGTTTGCAAAGGAATCAGAGGTAATACCTTACGTATGAAATAACTTTCAGAAATTATCACTCCGCCCGGTCTAAAAAGTAAAAAAACCTTACAGGAGGATTCATAATGCCATCCATAAAACTGCCGGAAATTGCAGTAAGAGCAAGTGGAAAGCCGGTTGACGTTTACATCCTTGAGGGAGAAACCGTTTTCGGAGACAGATGCAGCGGGAAAATGCTTCTTCTCAGCAGCTACCCGAAATTGGGGGTTTTTGCATGTTTTGATAAAAATATTTTACATCCTGAAAAGGTGATTAAGTTTCTCCAGAAAAGCGGTATTCCTTACCGGTCTGAACTTCCCGAAACAAAACTACTTGATGAAATTGAATACAGATACAGGGATTCCTTCAGATGGAGATACCTTTATCCAAGAGACTTTCTCTCCTACCTGATTGCCTTTCTCATTCTGCTTGACCATGCGGTTGTGGATAGGGATACGAAGGAAGAAATAAAAACAGCCCTGAAACGTGCAGACTCAAGCGAAAGGGTGGAAAAACTCAGGCTGAACTTTGATATTAAAAAAGCAATACTCAGTAAAAAACAAATCAATCTGCTGTATTTCCAGTTCCTGATATCACTTTACGAATACACCATTGAAAGTGAAACCTTCTTTCACCATCTCTTTACAGAAGAGGAAATCAGAAACCTGATAGACCGCCTTGCCTTTCCCGCATTTAAAAACTGCAAATCCGAAACACTATTAAGTTTAAGCTGGATTTATCTTTTCTGCAGAGCCGCAGAGGATGAAAACACCTTTTACAAAAAATTTTTCAAACCCTTTGAAAGGATAGTAATCGACACCAACTGTTTCTTTGCTTCCACAGCCTCATGGATTACGGACCACTGCGAAAAAGCCATGATGAGAGCATTCTGTGAAAAGAAGGAAATAACTTTCATTCCCCCCGCTCATGATTATTATTCTCTCGGAGGAGTAAGAATCTTTAACAGAGGAGAAGCATGCATATCCACAGGTCTGCTTCTGAACCACGCACTTTGCATGCATGAAACCCTTTCATCCAGAAATAGATTCTCCGGAATCACAGGTGGTGTTAGAATAGAGTCCATCTCTCCCGAACCGCTTGACTGCCTGCTGAAAAACCTTTCATCATGCCTCCTTAAACGACTTCCTGATTCTCCCTATATCTTTTTCCTCTTTCTCCTCATTTCAAAACATTATCTACCACTACAGGTGGTGAAAGACGGGAAACTTCGCAGAATCCTCATGAAACACATGTGCGGGCTTCTTTCAGAAATTTCACCCGGTCTTCTCAAAAAACAGAAGTTCAGAAAATATGACCCCCTCTGGAGGTGGCTGCTTACCCTGTTTGTCAACAGCGGTGCGGATGCAGAGGACATGGAATTCATAGCAGACAACTGCATGATGATTGAAAACTTCCCCATAAGCGTCTTTCTCTTTTATCCCTCAATCAGAAAACTACCACTCTACGAGAAAATACTTTCAAAAACAGCCTCCTCAGCAAGGGAACTCACCCACTACATGTTCTTCCACAATATCATCGCCTCTGAACCCTTCATACCGAAAAATTACAGAAGAGAATACGATAAAATCACTGAAGAGGTGTTCAGAAAAGTATCACCCGCCTCACTGAAAAACCTTCTCAAAAAGGGATACGTGCCTCCAGGTGTTGAAGAAAAAGTGAAACTTCTTGCAGCACTCTCAAAAGAAAACTTCACATACTACAAACAGTATGCAATGCTCAGAAAAGCAGGCCTTACGCACGGAAATCTTGCAACACTTCTTGACCACTTCCTTTCCAGAAACAATGCACTCTACTCTCTATACAGACTTCTCAAGTTTACAGGAAAGGTTGCCAGAATAACAGATGAAAAGGAATTTGATATTTTTGCCAGAATGGTTGACTTTTTTGCCGCTTCGGATTTTTTTGGACATTTTCACATTTCGGATAAAAAGAAGGACATTCCGTCCTTCCTTGAAGACATAAATCTGGAAACCGCCCTTTCTCTTGTGGAAAAACTCAAAAAGGTTACAGAAAAGTAAAAGTCTATTCTTAACAAATCACTTTAAAAAGGAGGAAATCAGTGTCTGAAGAAGTAAAGGAAAAAGCAAAAAACGTGGTTGAAGTACTTGTAAAAACCTACTTCACGGAAGGCTACACAGGATTGAAAAGAACAGTTCAGCAGGAAGATGTTTTCAAAAAGTTTTACAGAGAAGTGTTCCTAAAACTTAAGGAGAAAGAAAACGCAGCAAAAAAGGCAGGTGTGGTGTTTCCTCCATCCGCCTCCTACACATGTGAAACGATTTTCAAGCGGATACTCTATAACATAAAACACTTTTCCCACCTGATGCGGAGCTCAGCCATCGTAAACTCACTTTACAACACACTTGCCCTTGCCGTATCCTGCATTCCCGAATACGAAGAAGCAATGCCTGTTTCTCTTGGTGAGCATCCTTTCTTTCTGATGTCCTCCATAGGACTGAGAGAAACAGACGGTGAGGAATTTGAAAAAGAACTTGATTCTCTCCTCTCAGACATCACGCAGTTTCATCAGAAAAGAGGATTCCGCACGTATTATGTATCCTATGCGGGAGCAATAATGGAGTTCATGGAGGAATGTGCAGAGGCCGCAACCCTTTCCGTTAATAAAGACGTATTCGCCCGGCTCCTGAAGAGAATGGAAAAAACAGATACCGGTCTTCTTCCTTTTCTGCTCTTTAGAAGCGACGTCCCTCTTTCCGGAGACAGCAGGAAAAGGGAGAAGGAAATAAAAGAACTTACAGCGTTTTTTCACGGTCTCACTTTCCTTGCAGTGGCAGTATTCCTTCTTTCTGAAAAAACGGTTTCTGAAATGGAAGATGAATATGCATCCTTTCTTCAGAAATTCATCAGGAAAATAAGCAGAAACGAATTTGTTTTTGAAAAAAACGTTCTTTACCCTGAATCTCCCATCATCCCTCTGTTTTTTACGGTCCTTTTCGGCTCGTTTCCGGGAAGTATAAGAAAACTTGATGGAGAAATCCTTGAACTGGTAAAAACACCCTTCGGAAGATCCCTTCTCAGCTTTACAGCAAGATTCTACCCCTCCCTGCTGAATGAAAAAACTCTTGTTTCCCTTGTTCAGAACATTGAAGATAACGGAAAAAACATCAGAACGTATCTTCCCGTGTCTCTGATGAAAAAAATACCGGGAAATGTCCTTTCCGGTGTAAAAAATAAAGCAAGGGTGCTGAGAAGTCTCATCCATAACAGAAGTCCCGTGAAAAAACTGCCTCTTGACGGAGACATCACGGATGTTCTTCTTGAACTTACACCAAAAGGTGTTGTATCATTCGTTGACTTTGCCCTCCACAGTGTCTCTGATCTTTCAAACATCAGCTTTGATTCTGACAGGATTGAAAAAATCGTGAATCTCCACGTGGTCTCCACCGGAGACACTTCAGCAAAGCACAGATTTGAACTTCTCAAAAACTTTGCTGGAAAAAGCGAAGATGCAATCATACTCACCATTCTCCGGAAAACTGATGAGGTTATCAGAAAGAAGATTAAGGAAGTCAATTCCAGAAAACAGCTGAAAGAAATAATTAAAAAGGTTCAAACTGTGGTGGGAAGTTATAACTCCTTCTTCAGGTACCTTTACTGGCTGTCTTCATGTGAGGAGCTTCATCTTCCGGAAAAAGACGGAGTCCTCAAAGGAATGATTGACCCTCAAAAAAGGACACTCCTGATTGACATCTATCTTGACATACAGGAGAGGCTACAGGAAAACCTTTAAAAAGGGAGGAAAAGAAAGCAATGTTTTCGTTACCCGATGAAGTAACAGAAGCAGTTACAGAAATAACCGAAACACTCCTTCCCGTTTACTTTGACAGAGGTTACACCGGAGTCAAGAAGGAGATACGGAAAAAAGATGAAATACTCAGAATATTTCAAACTGAAGAATCTTTCAGTTTTGACATTAAGTACGCCTGCTGTGATGCATTGTGGAAGTGCTGGAAAAGGCTTAAAGGTATAGAAGACTCCTCTCCCCCTGACCGGCATCTATACTGGGGCTCCTATCCTGTCACCTCCCTCTACAACACGCTCATTCTTGCCATAGGTACTGCAGGTGGAAATGATAGAATACTGTCTCTTTATCTTTCAGATGCCTCCTTTTTCCTCCCTTCTTTCCTGGGACTGAGAAAAACAGAGGAGAAGGATTTTGAAGAGGAATACACCTCCCTTCTGAACGATTTCATACACCTTCACACCAAATCCAGGGAGTATCAGATTCCCAGTTATCTTTCAATCAATGAGTTTCTTCACTGGTATCCATTCCTTGCAGAACACCACGTTGAGAAGAACATTTTCCTCACGCTCCTGAAGGATGCAGGGAAGGACGTTGAAAAACTTGATTCTGAAGTCTTCCTTCCACTTATCGAAACAGGTAAAATCATCCTTTCTCAGGATGGGAAAAGAAAGGAACTCACAGTAACCTCCCTTTACAGAATCTTTCTTCTTGCAGCAGCACTGCCCCTTCTTTCAGAGGAAATAATTCATCAGACGGAGAAAGAATACGCGGAGTTTCTCAGAATACTTATTGAAAAACTAAAAGATGATGAAAAGCTTGCAGGAACGGATGCTTCCCAATTCAGCTCATCCATCATTCCCGTTCTCTTTACACTGCTTTTTGGCTTCTTTCCCGTTGAAAAACTTGATAGAGAAATCTCTGATTTTGCCGGAAAAACCTTCAGCAGATCCGTTCCTCCGTTTTTAACCAAATCTGTCTATTCTTAATTAAATAGACAGATCTGGCACGGAGGATTGTGGGTGCGGAAATCAGCACCCAGCCTATTCTGGGGTGGAGTGCAAACGACCAAGCACTCTACTGGTGGCTGAGTGCCCAATCTCCTCCACCCTTCGGCTACACCCTGAGCCACCACAGGGTGAAGTTTACGCTTCAAACCTGCCCTGATGGCTATATTAACAGCCGCCACCACATCAGCATGGTGCTTAAAGCCACACTTCTTGCACGCGAAATCGTCACCGTTTCTGTTCTTTCTGCTAATACAACCACAAACCGGGCAGGTTTGTGAAGTGTATTCAGGAGAAACCCTCACGGTCTGGAAACCTTCCAGAGCTGTAAGGGTCTCCAACCTCCTTGCCAGACATCCATACGGAATATTCTTCGTATCTCTCCTGAACTTTTTGCTTCTGTTTCTCTTCCCTTTCAGCTCCAGCCTTTCCAGCGCAAAGTGACATTCGTAAGTATTTACCAGCTCCTTAGCCAGCTGATTAAACTTCTGCTTGAGTGGGTTGTTTCCGTCCGGATACTTTCTCCACTTGGTTCTCTTTCTGAGATCTTCCCACTCTTCAAAAAACCAAACTTTTCCGGTCGAATCAACTGCTCCATTTTTGTAATCTACATCTATCCCCACTACTGTTTTTTCCTGATGTTTTGTTGGTGAAGAATAGTTCAGGTAAACGATAACGTACCAATTTTTCCCAATCTTTTTGAACTTGATAGACTTGCTAAAGGTGGCTCCTCTGTTAAGCCAGTAATTCACTCTTCTGTGCTTTTTAGCTGGAATGACTATTCTTTTTCCTCTCTGCCCGCTGTAGCACTTTATCCAGACGTCAAACTCTTTCGTGGCCCAGTCTCCAAAGGTGAAAAGGGTTTCGTCTAACTCCACTTCGTCCTTTTTGAATTCAGGTTTTGCAAGGACCTTGATTCCTTTAGACCTTTCGTGCTTCTTGATTGCACTTTTAACGACTTGCCATGCTTTTACGGAGGCAAGATTTTCTAACTTGGTTCCTGAACCCCTAAACTCCTTAGGTGGTTTGCTATTGGAAAATTCCCACTCAGGTAGTTTCCAGTAAAGGTCTATGTAATAGTTCACCAAAGTTCTCCAAAGAGCACAAAGAGCCTTTATAACTTCAAGCTTTCCTCTATTTGGATAAATTCTTAGCCTGTAACTTAATTTCATTCTTCAGTTCCTTTGTAAGCTTTTTTAACTTATGACTCCTTAAACCATAAAGTTTTCCAGCAAAGGAAGTTAAAATAGCTATTAAATCCTCTATCAATTCCTTCTCCGGTTCTTTTTGAGACTCTCCGTTCAGAACAATTACTTCCACGCCAAAACCTTTGAAAAACTCTTTAAAAGCCTCAAAGCAGAAACGGGTTAATCTGTCTGGATAGGTTATTACAACAGCCCTGATCTTCTTAGTTTTGGCTAACTCTATAAGTCTTAAAAGACCTTTTCTGTTTCCTTTGATTCCACTGGCTATATCTTTGACTTCGTAAACCATCTCATACTTACCTGCCACTGCTTTGCGTAAGAAGTCTAACTGAGTCTCTAGATCTTTCTTTTGATCTTTTGAAGAAACTCTGGCATATATAGCTACGGCGTTGGATTTTTCTTGTCCCATGAGTTTAAGCAATAATGACTCTGGGTATAAGCGGTCTCTGCCTAAACGGATCGGCTTAAGTTTCCCTTCCCTGTCCCATCTTCTCAAAGTAGAAGTAGATACACCTAAAAACTTTGCAGCTTCACCTATGCGATATAACTTTTCCATATAGATAAATATAAACAAGTATAGCTAAAAAGTCAAGGTACAGTTGCCAACCCTTTTCAGATTCGCAAAGGAGAAGTGTCCTTTCCTGATAAATAAAAGAGTCACATGTTTTCTTGCCAGAATCGCTGAAAAACACGGAAAAAACATCTTCACCTACCTTCCCCTCTCCCTTGTAAAAGAACTCCCCGAAGATACACCTTTTTCACTTAAAAACAGGGTGGGGATACTGAAAAAATTCATCAGACACAGAGAACCCATAAACAGTCTGCCTTTCAGTGGTGACATTACAGAGGTGCTTCTCAAACTATCCCCGAAAGAAGTGGTTCTCTTCATCAATACCGCTCTTTACAGGATAAAAAACCTCTCAAACATAAGCTTTGACTCTGACAGAATCAGAAAGATAGCAGAAGTGTATGTTATGGCAAACCACGACTCTGATGAAATGTTTCTCATAAATCACAAACTTGAACTTCTTGAAAGCCTCATCGGAAAAAACGAAACCGAAATAAGAATCACAATTCTGCAGAAAATAGATGAAGTCCTCAGAAAGGGTATTGCAGAGACGGTATCAGAAGAACAGCTCAAGGAAACAATACAGAAAGTATGTTCCCGGACAAAAAGCAGTTTCAAAGCCATCTTCACAATCCTTTACCTTCTTTCCCTCTGTAAGAATTCCCATACTGCCGGATTTCTCAGCACGATAGAAAAAGGAACCATGATAAAACCCATAAGGGAGGAGATGGTTGACTTTTATCTCAGCGTTCGAAAAGTCGCAAAATAAAAAACCCGTCCGGGTCTAAATAAATCAGAACCCTGAAAAATAAGATTCTTAAAGTAATCAAAAATGCCTCTAACCATACAGTTCGGAAAGGATAGAATCACCAGCTGGTGGGTGCCGTTTGAAAGGGCACTCTCCATCGTTAAATTGACAACAGGGAAAACGTGGGATAGAAGAAACAAAGTCTGGAACATCCCCTTAAGCAGGGAAAATTACGAAAAAATAAAACCACTTCTCACACTTGATAGAATCAGAACCTACGAAAAGCTTTTCAACAGAACCCTTTCTGAAATCAGAAACAGCTTTCCCTTTCTGCGTCCCTATCAGGTTGAGGGTGTTCATGCAGCTCTGCAGGGAAAAAGGCTTGTTGCACTTCCTCTTGGTTCGGGAAAGACCCTCGTTGCCCTTTCATGTCTCAAGCTTATAAATGCAAAAAAATCACTCATCATTGCCCCGGCATCCCTTCTTTATCAGTGGAAGGGTGAAGCAAAAAAACATTTCAATCAGGATGTCACCGTTCTTGAAGGTGATAAAAAGGAACGCTATAGAATCATTTCAGAGCTGAAAAACACACCCTCCTACCTTCTTGCTCTCAACTACGAAAAAACAATACTTGAGGACGTTAAGTCCTTTCTTCTCTCAACTCACTTTGACCTTGTTATTCTTGATGAAGCACATAAAATAAAAAATTCATCAACAAAAACACACAGAACACTGAAGAAAGTTAACTCAACCTTCGTGATTCTCCTTACAGCAACACCGCTTGTTAACTCACCGCTTGATATATTCAACCTTGTTAACTTCATCTATCCCGGATTCTTTGACTACCACGAATTCTGTGAAAGGTATATTGAATGGAAGGAGGTGGAGATAAGAAAGAAAGACGGAACCACAAAAACAATAAAAGTTCCGGCAGGAGCAAAAAACCTTCAGGAACTACACGCAAGACTGAAACCCGTGGTCTTTTTCAGAACAAAGGACGAAATTCTCAAAGACCTTCCTCCAAAAACCGAACAGGTCTACTGGGTTAAACCCACAAAAACACAGGTTGAACTCTTCAGGTATTACTATGCTCTCCCGCTTCAGAAAAAAACTGAAGATAAGGGAGTATTTCTTGCCTGTGCAAATCTAATGAAACAGATTGCCGACTCAACAGAACTCCTTCTCACGTCGGATTCTCCCTACAGAGTGAATCCTTCCCGAATTGAACACCCGAAAATCGACCTTCTCAAGGAAGAAATACTTCCATTCGTTGAGGGAAAAACTATCATATTCACGGAATACAGAAGAATGGCTCAGATACTGCAGAGAGAACTCAGAGAGTATAAACCATTTCTTCTGACTGGAAAAACAGGAAACAGCGAAAAAATTGAAGCCATCCTTGATGAATTTGAAAAGTCGGATTCAAAGGTTCTCATATCAACGGATGTGATAAGCTCGGGGAAAAACCTTCAGTTCGTGGATACCCTCATTCACTATGACCTTCCCTGGAGCCCTGCTACAGCTCTTCAGCGTGAGGGAAGAATACACAGAATAGGACAGAAAAATCCCGTTACCATCATCAAACTGATTACCCTTCACTCAATTGAGAAAAAAATATTCGACGTCCTCTACGGCAAAACAGAACAGTTCAAAACAGCTCTTGCAGGTGGAAAAAATATAGACGTAAAAAAGGTAATTGAACTCGTATGGGGGAGGAAATTAAAGAAAAAAGTCAATAAAAGAGGAATTTCCAGAAACTTTTACCAGAAACACTCCATACCTGGCATTTTTTCTTCTTGACCTGATAATAAAGTGCTCTAAATCTTAATAAATATAAATTTCAAAGTCTAAAAAATAAAAAAATTTTTCATGTAAAAGGAGGTGCCTATGAAAACAGTTACAAAAATCATAGCAGGATGTCTTTCCATTATACTTGTACTTCAGATTATGGGCTGTGCAACAATTCCTGAAGCAATTGAATACAGAAACCTTTACACAAACTACAAGATGAGCGACACCATCTTTCTTAACGTGATGAAAAGAGGAAAATACAGAAACATTTTCATTGACGTGAAAAACACCTCACAGTTTCAGGAGGTTGATACAGAGGCACTGAAAAATGCAATAGCTGAAGAACTTACAGAGAAAGGGTACAACATAATTTCCAATCCTTCCGGAGCGGATTACATACTTCAGGTCAATGTCCTTTACTTCGATTACTTCAGAAAAACAGCGGCAAAGGAAGCCGCTGCTGAAGGGGCAATAGCAGGTGGTGTTGCAGGAGGAGCAGCAGGAGGCGATGACACAACAGCACTCATACTTGCAGCACTTGGAGCAGGTGCGGGTTACATGGGAGGTGCATTCATTGGTTCTGCAGTCAAAATTGAAACATTCGCAGGCGTTGTTGATATACAGATAATGGAAAGGGCTGAAAAGCCGGTAAAAGGAAAAATTGTAACTGAAGCACCTCAGGGAAGTGCAACAACAATCAAAACCGAACAGGAATATAAATCAAATTATCAGATTTACAGAACAAAGCTTGCCGTAACCGCAACACAGACAAACCTCAAAAGGGATGAAGCTGCAAGAGAAATAATCAAAATGACCGCAAAGCAGATTGCAGGGATTTTCTAAAAATTCCCGGCAGGAGGAAATCATGAGGTGGTTTTTACTTGCCGTGATAATTCTCCTTGTTTTCCCCCTTCCTGTTTTCAGTAAAAAAGTGGATGAAAAAGCCTGTCTTGAAGCTTTCAACGGTCTCGTTAAAATCATCGTAAAAAATCTTGATAAAAGTTACGGAGAACTTACGAAAAAGGAGCAGGAAAATCTTAGAAAGTACTGTAACTATTTTGATGAAAAACATATTGACTTCATACTTGACAGAATGAATATCCCTCATTCAAGATTTGACTGGTGGTGCACATGGAGGGTGGCAAGAGACCCGCTGTGTAAGATAAAAAAAGACAGATTTACTCTTATACTGTTTCCTGAAGGCAGGTTTGAGGCTCCCATCATAAAGAAGATTTACGGAAACTCACTTGACGTTAAGGTTTTCTGGTCCACTGATGCACCCGGTATGAATATAAACAAGATACTCAAAAAGCTCGAAAAAGAAAGAAAAAAGCAGTTCTGTTACATATGGTATGATATAGGATACAATACAGACCGCCATATAGTTTCATGTCCACCATTTCACCTTGAAAAGGATTTCCTCCCGATAGTGGAAGACAATTGTGAAAGAGTGGTAAACGGAAAAAACTATTGCAGGTTTTATGAGTTTATAAGAAACGTCATACTGTGGATGAATAAAGAGTTCGGAAGAAGGGGTATTATTCCAAATATCTCCACTACCAATCCACGTTGAGAAATTCTGTCTGGTTGCAAAAATGAAACCGATGAGGAGGTGAAACTTCTCTCTGAATACGCTCTGGAAAATGCCCGTATGCGACATTTTAATCTTTAAAAAAAGAGGAGAAAGTTGAAGGATTCCGGAAAGTTGCTGAAACAGATACCAAGATGCAAAAAGTGTAAGTATTCCAGACCTCACGACTATGATGAAACCCGGGGCATATGCAGCAAAACTGAATCAGTTGCCGGGGATCCCTATCATGAGGATTCCCTTGCAGTTGCACGCGATGCTGAATCCTACAGAGCTTACCTTGAGGTTCACGAGGACTTTGGGTGTGTAATGTTTGAACCAGTTGAGGAGGAATAACAGAATGGCTGTGGCAGAGAAACGCTGGCTAAGATGTCGAAAGATAGGGGAAGGACTCTTCTCTTCAGAAATAGCCATCTCAGGGGCAACAATAGAAGGAAAAAGCTTTACTCTCTTTGCAGATAAATCCCTCATAAAACGGCTGGAAGGAGATGAAGTGGGACTGGAAGTAACCCTCCTCAGTTCTCAGGAAGACAAAGCCGTGGTTGTTTTACCGGATTTTCCCTTTGAAATGAACCGCATAATCAGGGTGAAAAGCGGTGAACTTTTGTCCCTGTAGAACGGTTCTGAGTGGAAATCAGAAGATACCATCACTGTAGATTCAAGACCAGGTGAAACTGCTTTCATTTCTGTGAAGAAAGTAGAATTTGTTGCCTGTTTCTCATGTATTCAGCGTAAGATTTTGCAGTGCCTAACCAGATATACTCCGGGTTTAGCATGTAGACAGGTCTATTTTTCTTAAGCTGTATAATGTATCCTTTTTCTTTCAGCAACTTCAGATATCTATGCACTGTTCTTCTTTTTACTTTCAACTCTTTCATTACTTCTTCAACAAACACGAAGATTTCAACAGGCCTGTTAAACATTCTGTATTCCAGAGCCTTGTCTATAAACCACATTAACAGCTTTACTGCTCCATTGAGATAATCCAGATCCTTCAACGTGGCCTCTGTAAGAGCCTTGCGGATTTTGATGAAGTCTCTATCCTTCGTTTTTGGCTCTACAATTAAAAACCTTCGAATTTCTCCTGTCTCGGGATCCACAAAGTCTTTAACCTGTAGCGGGCCGGCCATCTTTCAGCCCCCTTTTTTATCCTTTTTAACTTTCAACGCAGGTTTCATGCACAAAGTGTGCAAGAAATTTGCACAAGTTGTGCAAAAATTTGCACAAAGTGTGCAAAAATTTGCACTAAGAATCCAGAATTCATCGGACTCAGGAGCATTTTCTATCTACTCTTCTTATATACCACGAAGGGGATGAAAATTCGGCACACGAATCTTTTTTCCTCTCCGTATAACACGGTTTTTGTTTTTTTGTCCAATGGTTATTTCTGATAAACCCGGTTCCTTTACTGCTTTGTCAACAAAAACAGGTGTTTTTATACCGTTAACTTCTTTTTTTTGATTTTTGTAGTATCACTACAGGACACTTTAAGTATCTCCTCAAGATACTTAAAGTATCAAAATTGATACTAATGACTTAGAATTTATCAGGCTCAGGAGCATTTTCTATCTACTTCTATCTACTCTTCTTACGTACCATACCGGTTTTTCCGACACCCGATGTTCAACCATTTGAAATAAATCACGTAATCAGGGTAAAAAACAAAAATATTTCAGATAAAAAATCGTATTTCAAAATAGAAAATTTTTAATTCTTTTTCGGCAGGTAGAAAAACATGAGCTAAATTTCTATTTTGAAAACTTCCTTTTAAAAAATTTTAAAAAATGAACTTCTGTCTAAAATGATTCCCGATAAGACGGTTCCAATCTTTCCACATGAAGCTTTCCCGTAAGCCCCAGAGACTCCATGAGAGAATAAAGCTCCCGACTCCCAACCCTGATTTTCAAATTAACTCCATCTATCAGGGTGAGCTTCAGAAAAAATGTCACAACAGACGAACTTATAAACAGAGCATCGCTGAAAGTTACAATCACCTCCCTCTTCCCTCCCTTCACAACACCTCTCACACATTCCTTTATGAGACGATAATCACCCACACCAATCACATCTCCGGAGATGATCACCTCGGAACCCTTCACGCACAGAGAAACACCTGCTTCAGGGTGCCTGCACTCTGCCACGAAACCTCCCCGGCCTCTCTGAAACGATTCTTATTCTGATGCCTTTCTTCAGTCTGCAAAACTCCCCTTTATCAGGGCTTTTCAGAAAACCCATGATGGATTGAAAAACAAGCTCTTTGATATCCCCGCTTGAATTGCAGAGCCATCCCGATATTTCCTCCTCCAGCCTCTCCTCATCACATCTGCAGAAAAATCTCTTGCGAACCTTACCGTAAAAATCAATCTCAACCGCAAAAACTTTTTCCACAGTGCTCATTTTTTTTTCTCTCTCAAGCATTTTTTTTAATTTCTTAAAAAACAATTTGAGAGGGGAAAAAATGGAAAATCAGCCTGATGGCTTCCTGCCGCTTTCCTACTTTATTGCCAGAAACACAAATCACGTCTTTCTCTTTTACATGCTCCCCGGAGACCTTCAGCAGCAGAACCTCAGACTCAGGGCAGATATACACCTTGTAAAAGGAGAAAAGGAGATGTTCCTCGTGTTCCAGGAAGAAAACAGAAAGTTCAACCTTCTTGTTCCCATAAAAGTGATTGAAGACCTTTTTCAGAATGAAAAAACCCCTCATCCAGAATACCTCTTCTGGATTGTAACCGGATACATACATGAAACCGAAATTCTTCCCGCAACCTATACACAGTTTTCGGTAAAAACCCTTGATCTTGCAAGACTGACAGGATATATAACAGCACTTGAAAGCAGAAAACTTCAATAAATAAAAAAAAATCTCTCAGGTCTATCCGGACAAAAAACAGGAAAGGAGGTAAGAATCATGTATAACAAGGTAATTCTCACCGGAAGAATAGGAAATGATGTTGAACTCACCTATGCGTCAAACAGAAGACCCTACATTACAATCTCGCTTGCCACGAATCGCCCTTATAAAGACAGAGAAGGAAACTGGCAGAGAGCAACAGACTGGCACCGCGTGAGAGTCTTTGGTAAAAGAGCTGAAGCCCTTTCAAAAATCCTCCGTAAGGGAGATCTCATCGTGATAGAAGGAAGGCTCACCTATTACACGGTCACAGACCCTGATGGAAGAAAAAGAAAATTTGCCTACGTTGCAGCATCCGACGTGAGAATTCTCTCAACAAACGGAAAAAACGGCCGTGACCTTGAGCCTGAAGAAGGCCCTGAACCCGAAATGGACGAAGTAACCATTGAAGAGGAAATGGAAATAAACGAAGACGACCTTCCATTTTAAATCCCCCCTCCCTCACTCTCTCCTCCCTCCTTTCAGGCTTCCTCTCCTCTCCGGGGGAAGCCACCTTTTTTATTCTCAATAAAAACCTCAGGGTCTACAACCTGCAGAAAAAACAAAAAAAAGGAGGGAGAAGAAAATGTTAAACCCAGAGGAAATCAGAGATTTTGAACCAGGTGTTGAAAACGATGAATATTCAATGCGCTCAGAATACGAAATGTCACCGGATGGAAAACACATAGTCCTCGAAGACTGGTACAAAAACCCTGCAGACAAAAACGCCACGTTGGAACTGTGGACAAAATATGCCCACAAACTGATTGAACTCTTTAACCTCAACCCCTCAAAATCCCTTCTAAAAGACATGATGAAGATAGTCGTAGCATGGTATCAGGCAGGTTACAAGCTGAAAGACCTGAAAACCGCCATCAAAAAAGGCATCTTCAAAACACCCACCGACATTGAAGACTGGCTCATGGTTGCAGACAACTTCCCGGAAAACATCCTTGACTTCAGAAAAAAAGACACATCTTTCACCCCCAGGGATAACCTCCCCTCCATTAATTCAGAAACCGAAGAAGAACAGGAAAACTTTGATTATTTCACAGAAAACGTAATCACCCAGGTTGACAACGACATTCCTGAAGAACTCCTTGCCTGCTTTGAAACAATTAGAGAAAACGAATATCACCTTATGGACTACATACATGACCTCAAAAAACAAATAAACTCCATTCACAAAAAACTCCCAAATTCTTCACCCCGGGAAAAGAAAGTGCTTGAACAGGAAAAGGAAAGACTTCTTAAACTCCTTGATGAGGCAAGAAGCCACCTCGTCTCGCTTAAAAAAGAAACTCTTGAAACGTTTAACCTCACTTACGACGACGTAACACTGCTCAGAAGAACCCTTCACCACGAGCGTAAAACCGGTTACATAAAACTACCCCTGAAAGTCAAAGAAAACGTGGACAAAGAAACAGAAGAACTCCACATGAAACTCACCCAGATAAATACACTTCTCGGAAGTGATAGCCCGGAAATAAACAGAAAAAAACTCCTCGAAGAAAAAAGAAAAATAGAAAAACTCCTTTCTGAAAAAAAGTCCACCTACGAGAAAAAGTGCGAAAAAATAAAAGAACTGATAAACATCGTGAGAAAAAGTGGAATAAACCATGGACAATACGCTTACCTGGTCTCAATGAGGGTGAAAGAATTAATCAAAAACCTGCCCTATGCAGATGCACTTATTTTCAAAATACAGCTCAACAATGCATGGAAAGAAAGGAAAAAAAGACTCAAAACACTTAGCATCAGCAAATTCAGAAAAATCAGGGGGTGAAACCATGAAAGATTTCATCGCCATAAAGGTTGAACTCCCGGTTAAATACGACAACTATCTTAAACAGCTTGAAAGATGGTACGGAAAAGATACCGTGAGAAAAGTTCTTGCTGAGGTACTTGTAAGAGATATCATAGATCACTATTCAGGAATTCTGGAAGATAAAATACAGCTTGATGAAACCCTTCTTGAACTTGTAAACAGCTTTGCTGCTGAAGAACTTGAAAAGAAAAAGCTTCAGGGAATTGAAACTTTCAGAAAAGCCAGTTAAAATGAAAAAAAAATGAGGTACAAAAACCTTTTCCTTCCACCCCTTGCCCTTGTCTTTCTCTGTTTTTCAACAATCACCTGGGCTATTGCTCAGAACTTATGGAATGTTGTGAAAGTGACTGATGGAGATACTGTCTGGGTAAAAAGAGAAGGAAAAAGAAAGATAAAAATCAGGGTCTGGGGAATAGATACACCTGAAAAGTATCACTCAGGAAAACTTGAGAGGGAAGCCGCAAGATGTAAGGTAAGCATAAAGGAAATGAGAAAGCTGGGAATCCTTGCTTCAAAACATGCAGAGAAGCTTTTTGCTGAAAAAGGAAATGCTGTAAGAATAGAGTTCAGGGGTACAGGATATTATGGAAGATATCTGGGAATTTTATACTTTACAGATGGAACCGATTTTGGCAGGCAGATGATATCCGATGGATATGCGTGTGTTTACAGGAGAAACACACTAAAAAGCTACAGGCAGGCTCAGAGCCTTGCAGAAAAAAACAGAAAGGGACTGTGGAAAATCAACTACAGGCTCATGAAATGTCTGTGCAGGTGATAAGCAGGAAACCGGGTGAAGAATGGGTAAATGCCCTGATTTCCATCAAAGCCTGCTACATTGAAAGAATTCTCAGCGGTTCCAAAAAATACGAACTCAGGAAAAGCAAACCCGGAAAACAGGTCAAAAAGTTTTTTGTTTACGTCCCTGCCCCTGTTCAGAAAATACTTTACACCTTTGTGCCTGGAAGGATTATAGAGGATACCCCACAGAACCTCTGGAAAAGAATTGGACATCTGTCCGGACTCACGGAGGAGGAATTTTTAAAATACTTCAATGGTGCGAAAAAGGGCGTGGCAATAGAAATCCTGAACTTCAGAAAACTGCCGGAACCACTCTGCATTGAAGACATTCTGCCCGGTAAAAAACCCCCGCAGAACTTCCTTTACGTTCCATGACCTCCCGGGACCGGGATCATTGGGTGTGGCGGAAGCTTCTCAATAGCACCCAAACCGGTTGAGATAATACCACAGGACTCCCGTGAATCTTTCCTCAATGACCCTCCTCAGCTCCTCCGTGTCCATCACGAGTTTTACCTCAATCCCATCACGGAGAACGAGCGGTTCCGTACACAGAATCCCTGCAAGAACCGAAAACTCAATGGAGAGACGAAAAGCATCGTTTTCAATCCGCACGTAAAAAAGAGAATCCTTCCTGATGACCTCAAGAGAACAGGAGGACAGCTTCAGGTCCTTCAGTTCAAGACCGGATTCAGAAACATCTTCCGGAGGGGCAAGGATTAGGGAGACTGGCAGGAGACACGAGGGAACGGGATGCTCCCCCGAACCCCCCAGTGCAAAGTAAAACACCCAGGGCAGCAGCTTTGTGAAGGGCTCACGAACCTCCACGCCCCCGGGGTCTCCGTCAATTATTCTCTCAAGTGCATACAGTATCACGCGGGTATATATCCCGCAGGCACGATCATCAGAGTGAAACATGCCTTGGCCACCTGCAGAAAGAACCGAACACGCATGCTCCGCCACCTCCTGAAACAGCCTCACCACCTGCTGATGGGGAGGAATGCCCCACCTCATGGCGAGATTTCTCTCCGCCTGAGAAAGCAGGAAGTAAAGCTCGTGCCAGGTCAGTGCATCACCCTGCCTCAGCCGCCGCCTCGTGAGCTCAAGACCACCTGAAACGCTCTCAAAAAGCATGCTGTCACCTTGCAGGAACCCGGGATTTATCCCCGCCCTGAGCAGAGCGGGATTCAGGCGAAATGGTCGCCTGGTGCTGTTATACAGCACAGCACGGCTCACTCCCAGCCTTGCCGCAAGTTCTCTGATTGACCTGCAGGAAAGCACGCATGCAACAGTTTTCAATCTTTCCGCTCTCCGCATTCTTTCCCCCTGCTGTCTTTTCCTGCTTTAAGCTTCGGAAACAGGGCACTACCCGACTATCTCCGGTCTCCCATAATAATACCCCTGCACCAGAAGAACCCCCGGTGGTATTCCATATTTTTCCTTTATCTCCCTCATCCGCTTTTCATCATCACCATCCTCCACACACTCAACCACAACCTTCCTCTCACTGTAAACCCCCAGATTCACCACGAACTCAAGAAAATGCTTCCTCAAACCATCAGCTTCAAACCCCTTGATGAAATCATTCCCTATCTTCACTCCATCAGGCTCGGTTCTGCCAAGAAGATGAAAATTTGAATAACCCGTTCCAAAATCATCCACAAACACCAGAAAACCCCTTCCTCTCAGCTCTGCAAGCTTTCTCTCAATATCACTCACCCTCTCCATATCCTCCCTCTCAGTAAGCTCAATTATGATTTCCTCAGGATCAATCTGATAATACTCAACCATGTCCTTCAACAGCTCGAACTTCTGATCAAGGAATCTTCCCGATACGTTTATCGATACTTTATCCATTACACTGATTTTTCCGTTTTTCTTCAAGGAGAGCACCCTGTCTATCATTATCCCGTCAAGATCCATCTCAAGCTCAAGAGAAGATAAAGCATTGATAAAGGCCCCTGCAGGTATAACCTCATCATTTACAACAATCCTTGCAAGAGATTCATACGCAAAAGTCCTTCCAGTATCAAAATCAACAATCCTCTGCAGGGCAACCCTCAGAGAACTCTCCTTCACCACCTTCAGAAACAACCTGTAATACCTCCTTCTTTCCATCAGATCCTCAATCTGTCTTTCCGACAAAACCACAACACGACTTGTGGAATTCCCCCTGCTCAGATGAAGAGCCATTCTTTCAAGAGCCCATATGAAATCGTCAAGTTCAGCCTCTCCCTTGAAACAGGAATAACCCCCTATCACCACAACAAACGAAACGTAAATGAAATTTCCTTCCCTCACCTGAAAGGGAATACAGTTTGCCATGGCAAGAAATCTCTCAAATATCCTTCTCACCTCTTCAGTATTCCTTTCAAGACACACGATGTAAAGACTCCCCAGCCTGTACACAGTGTGAATACCCTCCCTGCTGAGAAACTCCTTCAGAAGAGACAAAAAGTGTTTCCTTAAAGCCTCCGCCACACGGTATCCAAAGAAAATATCCACAATTCTTTCATTTTTCAGCTTCAACATTGCAAGACTTCCCGGTGCTTTCAAACCCTCCATCAGGTCAAAAAGCCCGGAAATGGAAGAAAAAGTAACCTCCATCACCACCTCCCCGTGTTATACTGTTTGTCCCTGTTTTTCTACATTTAAACCGGACAGAAGGAATGGTCTTCTGCATAAGAAGGACCAGGGTATGATGATTCTCTCTGGAAAGAATACCTGAAAGAAATCATTTCTCTTCCGCAAGCTCCCGACTTTCCCTGAGTTTCAAAATCGCAGCTCTACGTATCTGATGAATTCTGCCCCCTGTATACCCCAGCATCTCACCAATCTCCTTTACTCCCAGCCCTTCGTAATAATGCAGGATTAAAACCAGTCTTTCCTTTTCAGAAAGATACCTCAATGCTTTCCTTACCCTTTCACATACTTCCTTCAAAGCATATTTCTCAAAAGGATCTCCATCAGCATAAAATGCCATGATTTCCGGCTCATCCTCTTCAGAGACAGAAACTTCCCTCATCAGATCCTCAAAACTGATGAACTTCAACCCTCCTGTCCTTTCCCTGGCAGATTCAGTTTCTTTTTCCTTCAGACCTTTCTTCTTTTTCCCGGTATTTCTTGTGCCGGGATACAGCTTTCTTATTCCGTCAAGCATGGCACCTTTGATCCTTGGCCAGGCAAAAACCTCAAATCTCACCTTTCTGGAGGGATCATACCTGCGATAGGCCTCTATAAGCCCCGTTACCCCGGCTGAAACGAGGTCATCTCTATCAATTACGGTGTTTATGTGATACACGTGTTTAAACCTGCAGGCATAACCTTCAATGAGAGGTAGAAACCTTTTCACCACCTTTTCAAGAGGAGGTTTTCCCGCCACGGGTAAAAACCTCCTGATTTTTAGAATTTTTTTGTTTTTTAAAAAACAGACAGAACGAAAGCAAACCTGATACCGGTTATCAATGAAAAAAAATAACCGGATTACCGGAAGAGGAGGTAAAACATGAGCTGGAGGACTAAATTCAGCAATTTCTTCAAAAACGGCGACGTGGTTCTGATGCTGCAGGGCAGGGTCGGTCAGGAGCCGTTCATAATGAAAAGAGAGGACAGCCTTGACTTTGTTTTAGAGTTTCTGAAAACATACGGTGTTGATAACAGGGTTATCAGGGAGGTTGAAAAAACCGCCAGGAAAAAATGGAAAAAGTTTGACATGCAGAAAACAAAGTGCTGGGAGGATGTGAAAAGCTTTTCCGAATTCTAAAAAAAACTCCGTCTATCAGTAAAAAAAACAAAAACGGAGGTGAGAGAGTGAAAATACTTGTTCTTCAGGACCCCGATGAGAAAGACATACGGCATGAAGTGATAGTGGAAACGGATTTAAGTGAGGACAAATTGCAGGAAGCTGTCAATAGAATCAAAGGAGATTTCTGCAGCAGGAATTTTGAAAACTGGACATATGAAGATTTGCTGAATGAACTGGAAAAGAGGAAGTACATAAGGGTAACAGGTCGTGACTTGCTCCTTATTTATGCATAAGGGGTGAAGAGATGAAAAAATACATCAGCGGCTTTGACAATCTGGACGCAAGCCTCATGTTGCTTGAAATTATCGAGATAAAAACAGAAAACAGGATTATCAGGGAAATACAGGAAAGGGCTGCTGCAACACTTAAAGAAATCCTATCAAATGCAGATCCTGACTGGCTGCTCTTATTGCTGTTAAAAGCACGTGAGGAGGCCAGAAAGGAAGCAGGTAAGTGAAAAAAGAAGTCAAAAGTGATGGGAAAAAGGAGGAATGGAAATGAAATATAGAGAATGCCAGGACTGGGTGAAGGAAGTGATAGAAACATATGAATGCCTTATGGATGAGATTCTGAAACTGAAAAGTGTGGAAGAAATAAAAAGAAAAATCAGGGAGTTCAGGGGGGAGCTGAAGGAAAAAGATTTAACCCGCTCCGGAATAGAATCAGAGGACAGAAACCTGAAAAACACGGAAAAGACAGAAGGAGCGGAAATGCATGAAATTAAATCTCTGCACGAAGTGGTTATAGACTACTTAAAAGAGATCGGTGCAGATGGACTCTGCAACCCGGAAGCTGAGTGTGCATGTGGTGTGGATGACCTTGCTCCCTGCGACTGCATAGACCTGCAGAATTGCATTCCTGCTAGGAAAAAGGTGTGTGCAAACTGTCCCGAAAGAGATAATTGCAGCCTTGTTGAGGAGTATGAACACATAACCCACTGTTTTGTTCCCATGAAAAACGGAGAACAGGAATAAAGGAGGACCGAAATGGATTTAAACAGGAAGTATATAAAAATGTGTGAAAAAGCGGAAGAAGTTCAAAGAGAATGGAGACCACGCGTTGGTGATTACTTCTTCAGAAAAGATAGAAAGGGAATAGGAGTGATAACCGACATCACCCCGGATGGTATCGTGAGTGTAACCTACCTCAAAATTGTTTACGACAGAGAGTTTGAACTCTGCAACATTCCCGGTATAGCAGGTAGCGTCAACTACGTTAAAGAAACAAAAATCTGGCTCCCAAGACAGGATCAGCTGCAGGAAAAGCTCGAGAATGACTACTACTATCATTCATTTGTTCTTGATGAAGTGAACGATGTGATGAAGAAAATATACAGTGATGATGGATTATACAGCCCATTTGAATCGGGAGAACAGTTCTGGCTGGCTTTTTTAATGCATGAGAAATACAGAAAAATCTGGAGTGACAAGAAAGAAGAGTGGATTGAAACAAAGGAGGGCTGGTAGATGAGAAAAAGGGATTGAGGATAAAAGGGAGTTTACCCGATAGGGAGGTAAGAAATGACATGGACAAGAAACAGGCTTTATGACCCGGACGATTACAAAGGAAAAGAGATAAATGCTCCTGATAAGCAGTGCCCCTGTAGACCCTGCTGGCACCTGTATCACTTTCCTTACTGGGATGGTTCCGGTAAACGCCATGATAACTTCAATTGTGTAACAAGAGCCAATGAAGGCTGTCCTGATCCAAAGCCGGAACCATGCCACATCTTTTACAATTCAAAAAGATTTCAGAGGAGGAAAAAAGGAGATATCTTCAGATGCCTGAGATGTGGAGCAGAAGTAAAAATCGGAATTGATAAATGTAACTGGATTGCTGTGCCATACCGCAAAAGAGAAAAAATTATTGAATACCTAAAACAAACAGGAGCAAAAGTTTAGTTTAAAAAGGAGGAATAATGAAAGTCGTTTATGTAGCCATAATCTGGTTTTCTCATAAATATATTCCGGAGGAAAAGTACAGTAAATAGCTCTTCAAGAAAACACTTGAAATCACTATCCTGTTATTGCAAAAATTTTAAAAAGATTTCAAAAAAGGAGGAAAAAGAAAATGATAACACTTAAAAAATACAGAGAACAATTATCTGAATTTTACGAATACCTTCTTGATAAGCTTTTCAAAAAGGAGCTTTGCATCGTTGATAAACTGATGCTTTCGTCAATCGGTGCAAGAACGTGTTACAGCACGGCTCCGAACTGGGAAGAACTGACAAAAGATCCAAGAATCAGCGACGAAAACGAAAGATTTGCTTTTCTGGAAAGGCTTTACGAAGCTAAACACGATTCGATTTTTGCTCACTCCCCTACCCTTTTCGTTGAAGACGGAAGGTTTACAAGATTCAACGTTTTTAAGCTGTGGCAGTTTTACGACGAAAAAGAAAACAAAACTTACTTTTGTGCCAATGCAAGGCATCTCGTTGAGGCAATGCGTTATAAGAATCTTAGCTTTGATGTCTTGATCAGTTACATCAGGAATCAGAAAAAGCCCACATTGAACCCTGTTTTGCAAAAAGAAGAGGACATGAATGTTGCGGTTGTGAAGTTACCCGAAACGAATCCGTGGTTCTGGATTTCAGTCATTGCTTTTGGTGTCAGCAGGGTCATGACCCATCAGTACGTCAGGCACACGTGGCTGAACTTTTCACAGAGAAGTCATAGATACACCAAAGTGGAAGGTGTGGTATGCCCTAATTCTATAAAAGAAGACCCCGAAGCAAAAGAGCTCTTTTACAAAGCTTATTATGAGGTTGGAAGTGCCTATCTTGACCTCGTTAAGCTACGTTGTATTAAAAAGGAAGATGCAAGGTTTATTATGCCTAACGGTTCCGCAACCACTATCATGGCTTCTGCACCAAGATTCGTCTGGGAAGACTTTATGGAAAAAAGGTGTCATCCTAAAGCTCAATGGGAGATAAGAAAGTTTGCCAGCATGGTGAAAGCCGTGCTGAACGAAACCCGCTGAATGAAACCAGGTGAAAGATAGCAGTCGAGAGGAGGAAGAAAGATGGTAAAAACTCAAGTGTTTTATATCATAGTTGATGTTGAAACAACAGGACTTGATTATGAGAAAGACCTTCCCATTGAAGTAGGACTCGTTTTCTGTTCGAAAAACTGGGAAATCATTGACGTGTACCAGGCTTTTGTGGAGTGGCCTGAAATTGTTAAGCAAACAGAGTGGACTGAAGAACAATGGCAGGCAAGTGTCGTTCATCAGATATCTTTCTCCGAATACAAAAAGTTCGCGAAACCTACCTCCGTAATTATAAAAGAAATTACAGCAAAAACAGGACAGCCCCCCAAAAAGCCAATCCTCGTATCAGATAATGCTGTGTTTGATTTCACTTTTTTCTCTAAAATATTTCACAAAGAGGGAAAAAACCCCTTGATGTCTTTCACTACAGCGTGTGGGACACGAACCTTTTTTTGAACGAAACAGGAGTCGGAGATCCAGTACCTGTTCACAGGGCTCTTCAGGATGCTCTGCTTCTTTACAAGGCAATAATTGAGGCAAGAACCCTTCTTGCCAGAAACCGGGATTTGAAGAGGTATGAAAATGAAACGCATACTTTTTAACTCCAGAACCCCTGAATGGGCTTTCCTGTCCAATTTTTACCATGCTCCTTTTGAGCTTGGTGGAAAAAAAATATCCCACGGTTGAACATTACTACCAGAGCAGGAAAACCCTCAACCCTCACTATGCGGAAAAAATCATCAGTGCTCCAACACCCGCCCTTGCAAGAAAACTGGGTAGAAAGTGTCCATTGAGACCCGATTGGGAGAGAATAAAAGTCAAAGTGATGGAAGATGCAGTTAGAGCAAAGTTTACCCAGAATCCACATTTAAAGGAAAAGCTCCTTGCCACAGGAGATGTGGAACTCGTGGAATTTTCTTCATGGGATAGATTCTGGGGTGTGGATAGAAACGGCAGGGGACAGAATCAGCTTGGAAAAATCCTGATGAAGATAAGAGAAGAACTGCGTGAAAGGAGGGGAAAATGATAACACTTGAAAAGTACAGAAAACAGCTTTCTGAATTTTATGAGTACCTTCTTGATAAGTTTTTCAAAAAAGAACTTCTTATCCCTGATCAGCTCACACTTTCAGCAATTGGGGTGAGAATATGTTACAGCACAGCTCCGGATTTTGCCGAACTTCTCGGAGACCCGAGAATCAGCAAGGAGACTGAAAAATTTGCATTTCTGAAAAGACTCTATGAAGCAAAACACGATTCGGTGTTCGCTCATTCTCCCATTCTTTTTGCAGAAAAGGACAGGTTTCAGAAGTTCAACGTCTTCAAGCTCTGGCAGTTTTATAAGTCCAGTATAACTCACTTCTGTGCCAGTGCCAGACACCTCGTTGAAGCAATGCGTTACAGAAACCTTGATTTTGACGTCCTGGCAACATCTGTAAAAAAACAGACTCCCTTTTCCCTGAAATACACATCGGAAAGAGAGGGGAACAGAGAAATCATCGTAATAAGACTCCCAAAAACAAAACCATGGTGGTGGACTTCTGTTATTGCCTTCGGTGTCAGCAGAGTCATGACGCATCAATTCGTAAGACACACATGGCTGAATTTTTCCCAGAGAAGTCATAGATACACTCCTGTTGATGGATACGCCTTTCCCGAAACAATAACCCGAAAACCTTTTCTGAAAGGGATCTCAGAGGAAGTAATTGAGTTTTTCAAAGAATTGAAAGAAAAAGTTCCCGGAGACGTGAAAAAAGAAGATCTCAGATATCTTTACCCCCACGGTGTGCAGACAACGATAATGGCCTCAGGTCCTCATTTTGTCTGGGAACACTTCATCAGTGTTAGAAAACATCCAAAAGCACAGCTCGAAATCAGAAAATTTGCAGAAATTGTTGAGAAAAAACTCTTTACCTCTCAGTCCGGGGAGGAAATGATGGAATTCTGTCCGGACTCTTCATAACATCCCAGTACCACCAGTTACTGCCATAACGGGAGTTATACAGCCCGAACTCATCTCCCTTTTTCCCATCAAATACCTTCATGATTTTTATACGTGAGTCAAGTAAAACAAAATCAGGAAATATTTTCTGATTTTCACGAAGAAGAGGCTTTTTAAAAATCCTTCCTTCCCTGATAAGTTTTTCAGCCACCATTAACTCATACACCGAATTGACCGGTATCCAGTTTTCTGATACAGGAACCAGTGCAATGTCCCTTGCCACGGTGAAATACCTTCCATTTTTTCCACGCACCGGAGGATCAGTCTGAACGGCTGCCAGCATGCTGCACCCACTCTTTAACACGGCACCATGCTCTTCCCTCATCCTTTCCCACAATGAGCCCTCAATCCTGATTTCTGGCAGGCTATTGCTGTATTTCAAAAAAACACGGTCCCCTTTCACACCTTCAAGCAAACTCAGAACTATCAATCTGCGGTTGTTCTTTTCAGCATACTCAAGTTTTTGCCTGTTCAGATTTCCCTGAAACCTGCTCCGTGTCCCGATAAGAAGAACCTTTGATAAAACCTCCCTTCCAGCCACCACCTTCCCTGCAGCACTTTCAAGAAGAGCATACACGGTGTTTATTTTTCTCTTTCCCTCCATATTTGGATGCCAACGATTGAGTCCTGCCCTCTCCCAGAGCAGATAAACAAGGTTCAGGAGGGATATCGCAGGTTTTCTTCTCACAACCTTCAAACCCGTCCCTACGGGTCTTGATTTTCTTTCTGCCCTTTCCTCTGATCTTTTCGGAACAGTATCTCTTTTCCGGATTCCTATCACTGTTTTAACCCTTATCAGCCCGGAAGAAGTCTCTTCAATTATACCCCGGGCATCTGTCCGGGTGACAGCACCGGAAGAGCTTTCAGCCTGATAATATATGCAATCCCTTGCATGTTCTCTCCCTGTTCCGGGATAACGTGCCACAATGTAGGTGTCTGTATCCGAAACATACCGGATATATAATTTTTTCTCACCTCTTCCAGGACAGCAGCAGTAAAGAATTGCCTTTTTGTAACACCTTTCAAGAACCTTTCTCCATGCATGGGTATACTTCGGATCAGTCTGAAACTCCACTGAATACGTCTTCTCCTCCGTTGACGTTTTGACTTTGACAGGATACCTCTTTAACACGTGAACACCTCCCTTTGTTACTATTTAAAATAAAAACACCTGGTTCTACAAAATTATGAGAAAATGTGCGCTGTATCTCCCTTTTGAAAAGGGGAGTGTTAGCACATAGTTTTTATCGTAAAAACTATAAAAAACCTGCCTTTGTTTAAAAAAGAAAAAACACATAAGCAATATTTAGTGATGAGGAAAAAATTTAATCTGCTTCCACTCTCCCCAGAAAAAAGGAAAAAGGCAGAATATCTTGTGGAAAAGCTTAAGAAAAAATACCAAAAAGGACTTAAGAAATCTTCTCATCTGCAACCGGTTTATGACGTTCATTACCTGAAGGCCATGAAACATCTGGAAGATAGTCCTCCTGATTTACATTTTTCTGGTGTACTTAATTTATCCAGTATCCCCCCACTGATGAAAGAAAAGATTAAATAAAATTTCTCTAAGAAAGAGAGTTATGTTTGACTATAAACTAACCATTAAGTTTCCTGATAGCAGTTTCACTTCTCTTTTTAAACCTCTCATCTGGTATGACGGCCCAAAAATGCTCCTCAGCTTCCCTGGAGAACAAAATGGATGGCTTCTCTCTTTTTACGACTATACTTCAGAAAGCGAGCTCTGGTTCCTGACGTATAATCCTGTTAAAATCTGTGATTACCTCATAAACAAAGCTACTCTCCGTGAAGTTCTCCTTACAGGCAAAACTTATCTCACTATTACAAAAGATTTCTCCTTATTTGTGGTTAAAAAAGAACTTTCTCAAAAAGAACTTCTGGAGAACTTTGTTCTTCCTACTGAAAATTCCTTTTTGGGAAATTTATGTTCTAAAGAAGTAAAAAAAGAATTTCTAAAGGTAATAATGAAAAGAAAATAAAAGATTTTTTAAATGATTATAAAGGAAATCAAACTACATCCTCTTCCTTCAGAAAAAACAAAAAAAAATCAAAAACTATAAACACGGAGGAGTGACATGCACATGAAAATTATCTTAAATGAAGAAGACCTGAAAAAAGCAATTTCTCATTACCTGAGGCTTTATGCTGGGGTAGAGGCAGGTCCTGATAAACTTATTATTGAAGAAATTGAGGAAAGAGTGACAGGTAAAAACAAGAAAGAAATTTATATGCATATTGAAATTCACAAAACAAGAGACTAGTCTCTTGTCGAAAAAATCCCTGATTTTTTTCTGTCTAACAGACAAAAATTTTCAGGAGGATTTAGATGGGAAAAATTCTAATCTGTGGTAGTAGAAGTATTACAGACAAAAATAAAGTTTTTGAAATCATAAATGAATACTTCACTGAAATGGGT
>Ga0256842_1000146_pt1 | contig 59640 bp, 54 predicted proteins | sample 4559240metaG_FD_185973 | JGI IMG/M metagenome (GOLD analysis project Ga0256842, IMG submission 185973) | Hydrothermal vent microbial communities from Guaymas Basin, Mexico - 4559-240 | ecosystem: Environmental > Aquatic > Marine > Hydrothermal vents | place: Mexico: Guaymas Basin | collected... | reverse complement strand
TGGACGTCGACGCGGCCGTGGTGGAGCCGGACTTCGGCCTGCGCGTCGACTTGACCGCGTGCCTGGAGGCGGAGGTTCCCTGCGCCCGGGAGTACCACCTGTGCACGCGCTGCATGCGGGGCTCGGGATGCCCCGTGTTCCGGTTCGTGCGCCACCTCCGGTGCCCGGAGTGCGGGAACCCCGCCACGCTTCAGGGTGAGGATCCGGAGCGGGTGAGGTTGGTCTGCCCCCGGTGCGGGGAGAAGTCGGGGTGGGTGGACTACGGCGAGGTGATCCGGGCGGTGTCCGAGTACGGGGAGGGGTCCCGGGTGGGGGAGTGGGCGGCTCGGCCTGGGGAGTACTCCTCATCCTTGCGTCGGCTAAAGGAATTCTCACCACGGCCCGGGCCGGGCGGGGACCGAAACGCTTAACGTTTTCCCTGCGCGCCGAGCGTTAGGCGGCCCTAACATGAGGTGGCGTGGCCGGGGTCGCTGGCGCGGCGGCCCGGGTCGGCCCGGAAGGGGTCCGTGCCATCTGTGGTGGCTCCTTCGCTGGTCCACGACGTACCCGAGCCCGCTACGCCGGTACCCGTGATTCCAGCGCCTCGAGGTCCACTTCTTCCAGCACCTCCCTGACCTTCCCCGCCACCATCTTGTCGGAGATGACTCCCTCCACGCGCACCCTGCACCGCGTACCGAGCAGCCCCGAGCCACCCTTGATCAGGACCTTCGGCCCGCCGAGCACCGGCCAGCCGACGGCGTTCCTCGGGTTCCTCAGGTCCTTCTCCGCCACGAAGACCTCGAGCTCCTTCCCCACCAGCCGCCGCTTGAGTCGGGTGTTGAGCTCCCGGGCCGCGTCCGCGATGAGCTTGCTGGCGCGGCTCTCCCTGGGGTGCGGGCCCGGGGGGAAGTCGCCGAAGGCCGAGGCGGGGAGCGGGCGGAACCGGTACACGGTCACCTTCTCCGCGCCGAGCTCGACCGCGCGCCGCATCACTCGGACGGTCGCCCGGGCCGAGTCCGTCGTCTGGCCGGGCAGGCCGTACACGAAGTACACGTGCGGTCTCAGGCCCGCCCGGCGGAGCAGTCGCACGGCCCGGAGGGCCTCCTTCACGGTGGACGGCTTACCGATCGCCCGCAGGAGTCGCGGGTCCCCCGTCTCCACGCCCACGCTCACGGAGGTGCCCCGGCAGTACTCGCCCAGTAGCTCCGCGACCTCCCCGTCCACGAGGCAGGCCTTCACGTTCTCCACGAACACGACCTCGGCCCGCTTGGAGACGCGTCGGAGCAGCCGCTCCAGGGCGTCCAGGTTCGGGGGCGGGTGTCGGGGGTCCGTAAGGGGCTCCTTCCCCCGCCGGTAGTCCAGCACGTCCGAGGCGCTGAGCACGATCCTCCTCACGCCCTCCCTGACGAGGCCGCGCACCTCCCGGGCGATGTCCCTCAGCGGTCGGGAGCGGGAGGGTCCGAACAGGGAGGGGACCGAGCAGAACCCGCAGCCGGGCGGGATCCCCTCGGGGCACTCCCACCGTTCCCTCCCCTCCCCCTCCCGGCACCGGCCGCAGCCGGTGCACTTCCGGCCGTCCGGTAGCTCGAGGGTCGTGCGGTACGAGTTGCTGCACCCGCGCACCACCTCGACGTACACGCGCGCGGCCCAGCGGGTGGGGTAGGCCCGGATGAACTCGGGCCGTGGGGTGCCCGGCTTCTCGGTCACGGGGCGGGGGCCGGGGAACTCGACGTCGTCGCCCCGCCTCCAGTAGGCGCCCTTGACGGGGCCGCGACGCTCGAGGAGCTCAGGTAGGGTGCGCTCGCACTCCCCCACGACCGCCGCGTCGGCCCCGGTCTTGAGGAGGGCGTTGGGGTCCGCGGCCCCGGGGCCGCCGAGGAACTTGAAGGCGTCGGGATACCGCTCGAAGACGCGGCGGGCGGCGCGCTCGTCGCCCGTCATCACGCTGACGCCCACGTGGTCGTAGGGTCCCGGGTCCCTCAGCCGCTCGAACTCGACCAGGTCGGCCTCGTACCCGTGCTCGGATAGGATGGAGGCGACGAGGCGGGGGCCCGCGCCGATCACGTCCCGGGAGCGCATGCGGCGCCCGGACCCGGCCCCCAGCGCGTCGACGATCAGCGCGCGCTCGGTCAAGTCGATGGGCACCCGCGCGCCGGTTGAGTTTCTCCGTCGTTCACGCCCAACTCACGTCTCGCTCCTTTTACGATGATCTCCGTCCACCGGAACGGCCGGTTCAGGGGGTGAGGAGTTGTCGGAGCAGGTGGAGATTCAGCCCACGACCAGGCACGAGGGTCACGGTAAGCTCGTTCTGTACGTGGACGACGAAGGGTACGTGGAGCGCGCGTTCTACCTGAACACGTCGGCGATCCGAGGCTTCGAGGCGATGGCCAAGGGACGGCCCGCTGAGTTCGTGCAGGTGGCCGTGATGCGAATCTGCGGCATCTGTCAGGCCACGCACGGCACCGCGTCCGCCGAGGCGTTCGAGCGCGCGATGGGGATCGAGCCGCCGCGGGACGGGCGGCTGCTGCGGGAGCTCTGCGCGCTGGGTAACCGGATCCAGTCCCACGTCCTGCACCAGCTGCTGGTGCTGGACGACTTCGTGGAGGAGGAGAAGGAGAAGGTGGAGGCGATCAAGCGGATCCAGCAGATCCGCAAGATCGGCCAGTACGTGGTGGACGTGGTGGGCGGGGAGGGCATCCACCCGCCGAACATCCGGATCGGCGGCATGGCGGAGAACATCTCGGAGAGCGCGCGGAAGCGGCTCTACCGGCGGCTGCGCGAGGCCCGGGAGCTGATGGAGGAGCAGCACGAGTTCATGCGGGAGATCGTGGAGCGGTTCGCGGAGGAGAACGACCTGGACCTGGACGAGTTCGGGCGTCACGATCAGCCCTTCATGGCCACGCACCCGACGTACGGGGACCCGGAGCGGCTGGACCTGGACCGCGTGGTCGAGGTCCTGCCGATCGAGTACTACGGTGAGGAGCACAAGGAGGAGGCGTACGAGCACAACGGCCAGATCCCGCTGTACGACGGCGTCCCGGTCGAGGTAGGGCCGCGGTCCAGGTACGTGGTGTTCGACGGCGTGGACCCGCGGGGCGTCCTGTACATCCACATCCTGAGGTCGCAGGAGACGCTGGCGGCCATCGACCGGTGCCTGAACATCCTGGAGGAGCTCAACACGAGCGGTAAGACGCTCGCGGAGTGGGAGCCGCGGGCCGGCACCGGCGTGGGCGTGCACGAGGCGCCGCGGGGCACGAACGTGCACATCGCCACGGTCAACGAGAAGGGGATCGTCGAGGACTACCGCATCATCGCGGCGTCCACGTGGAACTTCCCGGTAGTGGAGAAGGCGATCGAGGGCGAGCATCAGGAGTACGCCGAGGTCATCATGCGCTGTTACGACATATGAGCATCGTGCGCCGCTCACGTGGTCAAGGAGGTTCGGGATGCCGACTCCGGCGAGAAGCTGGGTGAGTCCCTCATCAGCCTGAAGGGATGACCGCCGCGGGGAACCCCGAAAGGGGGACCCGCGGCGGGACCGGCCCCCCACGCGGGGGCCGTCGCCTCCCCTTTCCCACCCTTCGCACCCTTCGTCTTCCTCCCGTTCCCCTCCCTTCGTCCCCTTCCCACCGTTGCCCCGGGGGTGTGCCGTTGGTTCGGCTCGCGTACGTGCAGCTGGCCGGGTGCTGCGGGTGCCTGGTCTCGCTGGCCGACACGTACGAGCGGCTATTGGACATCCTCGATGAGGTGGAGCTGGTCTACTGCCAGACGCTGATGGACGAGCGGGAGATCCCGGAGTGCGACGTGGCCGTCGTTGAGGGAGCCGTCTGCCTGAACCACGAGGAGTGCGTGGAAGTGGCTCGAGGGCTGGAGGAGAAGGCCGACACCATCGTGGCGCTCGGGGCCTGCGCGGCGACGGGCAACTTCATGCGGTACTCGCGGGGCAACGAGCAGTCCGCCCCCACGCACGAGGCGTTCGTGCCGCTGACCGAGGTGGTGGACGTGGATTACGCGATCCCCGGCTGCCCGCCGGCCCCGGAGGCGATCGAGCGGTTCCTGACGCTGCTCCTGGAGGGTAAGACGGACCTGCTGGAGCCTTTCGCCAAGCTGGCGGAGGGGAAGACGGAGTACTGCGGTTGCGACCTGATGTACCACGTGGTGAACAAGAACATGTGCATGGGCTGCGGCACGTGCGCGGCCGCCTGCCCGACCCGGGCGATCGAGATCGTGGACGGCCGGCCGGTGGTGAACGAGGATCGCTGCATCAAGTGCGGCGCCTGCTTCACGCAGTGCCCGCGGACGATCTGGCCGGGTGACGATGCGATCAAGGAGCTCGTGATGGGGGGTGAGGAGGAGTGAGCGAGCTGAAGGAGATCATGGTGAAGGGCGACGAGGGGCTGCTGGGTGAGCACCTGGGCGTGTTCACGGCCCGGTCCACCGAGCGGCGGATCCTGCGGGTGACTCAGGACGGCGGTATCGTCTCCTCGATCATGGTCTACGGGCTGGAGGAGGGTAAGTTCGACGGCGTGATCGCCGCCGTGGCGGACCCGGACGACCCGGAGGAGCCGTGGAAGCCGCGGCCGGTGGTCATCACGGACCCGGACGAGGTGCTGGAGGCGGCCGGCACGAAGTACACGTACTGCCCCAACGTGAGCGTGCTGAAGGAGGCGGTCCGGAGCCACGGCTGCGAGCGCGTCGCGATGGTCGGCACGCCGTGCCAGGTGCGGGCGGTCCGGAAGGCGCAGCTGCTGCCCGTGGGCATGCGTCACGTGCCCGACAAGATCGAGCTGTTGATCGGCATCATCTGCATGGAGAACTTCCCGTACGAGGGTCTCAAGACGATGGTGGAGCAGCTGTGCGGCGTGTGGATGCGCGAGGTCGCCAAGATGGACATCGGTAAGGGCAAGTTCTGGGTGTACACGGACGACGGGGAGGTCAAGTCCATCCCGATCGACGAGACGCACCCGTTCGAGGGCGAGCCGTGCCACGTGTGCACGGACTACTGCGCCGAGCTCTCCGACCTGACCGCGGGCTCGGTGGGCTCCCCGGACGGCTGGAGCACGGTGATCGTCCGCACGGAGAAGGCGCTGGAGCTGCTCGAGGAGATGGTCGAGCAGGGCCTGCTGGAGGTGAAGAGCATCGAGGAGGTGAAGCCGGGGCTGGGCCTGGTCGAGAAGCTGGCGCAGGCGAAGAAGAACAAGAACCAGAAGGAAATCGAGGAGCGGAAGGAGCTGGGCCTGCCGGAGCCGGGCAAGGTGCACGAGCAGCTCTAGAGCCGGTAGTGCCGGAACCCCAGCTCCCTCGCCTTTTTCCACGCGCTCTCTAATTCTTCCGCGGAGGGGCGGCGGTTTATCTCCGGGTACTCGTGCGCCCGGTGCTCCGGCCGGTACTGCGGCATCACGTTGAGCGGCGTGTCCGTGCCCAGGTTCTCCGCGATCCACTCCAGGATCCGGTGGGTGCAGCACTCGACGTGCCCGGGCAGGACCAGGTGCCGGACGATCATCTCGCACTGCCGACGCGCCTCCAGGTGGTTGCGGGTGACGATCTCCCAGTACTCGGGGGCGCTCGAGTACCGCTCGGCGCACTCGTTCCGCCCGTACTTGAAGTCGGTGAGGTAGACATCGATCACCCCGTCCAGCAGTCGCATCGCCTCCTCCGTGAGGTACATGTTCGAGTTCCAGACCTGCGGGACGTTCACGTCCAGGACGGTCAGCACGCGGAGGATGTAGTGTAGGTTGGGTGTTGGATCGCCGCCCACCCAGTTGACGTTCCTCGCCCCCTCGGAGCGGCGGTGCCGGATGATCCGGGCCAGCCGCTCCGGCTCCACCTTTACCCCGTTCTCCGGGTGGAAGGCGATGTCCCAGTTCTGGCAGTAGACGCAGCGGAACGTGCACCCGCAGAAGAAGATCGTGTGTGAGGGGACCAGCACGCGCTCCTCGCCCATGTGCAAGAACTCGGAGGAGACTCGGGGGGACGGCGGCACGCGGCAAAAGCCCCGTTCCCGCGTCCTGTCCACCTCGCAGCGTCGCTCGCAGAAGGTGCAGCGCTCGAGCAGGCGGCGGGCGATGGTGACCTTGAGCTCCAGCAGGTTGGGGCTCGCGGGCTCGACGTCCGTGGGGGAGGGGCGCTCCTCCCACCGGGCACGGAACTCCTCCATGGCCTCGTCGTGCTCCCTCCACAGCTCGTCCAGGTCGCCCTCCAGGACCTCCACCGGGACGGATTTGGCCACGAGGTAGCGGGCCGGGAGCCGGTCGCGCTCGATCTCGTGGTAGTCCCGCAGCGCGTCGATCCTCATCACTCGTAGGCACCCCGGGGAGCGGCTTCCGGTGGCGGGACCTCGCGCAGGTTCGGGTCGATCGAGTGCGCGTTCAGGTAGCCGGAGTTGTACAGCTCCTGGATCTTGCGGTGATTCCTCAGCTCGGCCCAGGCGTCCCGACCGTAGAACACGAAGGGTGAGAAGTCGCCGAGGGCCACGAGGGTGAGGGCCAGCACGCGCCCCCCGTACCGGGCCAGGATCCAGTAGTACGGCTCCGAGCCGCAGCCCAGCCGCCAGATCGGGTGGCCCCATCGGCACGAGCCGTGCCAGACGACCATGGTGGGACCGGGGACCGAGCGCAGGAGGTCTCGAACGTGTCGGACGGCCTGGTCGGTCGTGCCGAAGGTCTGGCGGTCGGCCACCCACTCCCCCACCATGCCGCGATGGCCGTAGAGGATGTCCTTCAGGATGAGGTTCCAGTCGGGGTTCGCGAAGACGGTCCGGTAGTCGTACCAGGCGAGCTGCACGATCAGGACGCCGTTGTACCAGAAGTGGCTGTACCCGACCTTGCCCGCGTTGTGGATCACGAGGATCTTGCGGTACCCGTGCTCCCGGGCGAACCGGGTGAGGCGCTCGATGTGCGGGGTCCCGGGGGCGATGTCGGGATTGTGCAGCTTGACGTAGACGGCCCGGCCCCAGGGGTCGCCCAGGACGGCCTGGAAGGAGCGGTACTCGGTCAGCAGCAGGGCGAGGTAGGAGAGGAGCAGGATCGGGACGGTGAGCTTTAGGGCCCGGAGGACCCGCATCCCTCATCCCCTGAGCCGACGCTTCAGCGCCTCCCACAGCTCGTGCTCGGGCCCGCAGCCGGAGGCGAAGACGGGGTCCCGCGACGTTCGGCAGATCTCGGCGATCGCCTCCACTTTCTCGTCCATCCGGTCGTGGGGGATCCCGTGGAACTCCACCGAGTCGAACTCCTCGGACAGGTCGCGGTAGTACTTGCGGGCCGCCCGGACGGATTCGCGGCCCGGGAAGACGTGCAGTTCCACCGGGTCCAGCTCCCTGAGGACGCGCCGGTGCATCTCGAAGATGGGTCGCTCCCCCGCGTCCGGGGTCGTGTACACGCAGGTCCTCACCTCGCCGGCCTGCTCCAGCATCAGGTTGGCGTTGGCCTTGAACGCGTCCCCGTTGTCGCCCTGACCGGCCCCGACCAGGCGGCCGTTCACGTCCATCACCTCGAATCGCCCGGGCGGGATGAACGACTCCGGGTCGATCCCCTCCAGCGTCTCCCGGATGGTTCGCTCGGCGTCGTGGGGGTTCGGGGTCACGGTCAGGTACAGGGCCACCGCGCAGAGGCTGTTGTACACGTTGTGCAGGCCCGGGAGCGGGAGCCGGTAGGAGACGTCCCCTTCCAGCTCCTCACCCGTCACCACGTTGTTCACCCTGAACTCGACTCGCACCTTCCACCGATCGGGCCCACCCTTGAGCTCGACGGCGCGCACGTGGGGGTCCGGTCGGGAGAACCCGCACTCGGGGCACGCGTAGCGGCCCTTGTGGTTGAAGTAGCGGCGCTCGTACTCGAGCCCGGCGCCGCAGGCCGGGCACTCGAGCTCCTCCGTGGGTGCCGTCAGGTCGCGGACGTCGGCTTCCAGGCCGTAGAAGGTGTACGTCACGGGGTCTCCGCGCTTCTCCTCCCGGATGTAGGTGACCCGGGGGTCGTCGGCGTTGAGGACCAGGGCCCCGTCTCTCAGGGGTCGGGCGAGGAGGCGCTTGGCCTCGAAGTACGCGCCGAACGGGTCCTCCTTGTCCGCGTTCTCCTTGTAGTGCTCCTTGGAGATGGTCGTGTACGCGATGGCGATGGGGTCCACGGTCTTGCACACGACGTCCGGGATCCCGTACTCGCGGCTGCGGATGCCGTACTCGGTGACCACGAGGTCCGCGGAGCGACCGCGCAGGAGTCCCGTGGCGACGGCGTTGATCGTGTTGCTGTCGTAGTTGCAGGAGGTGTTCGCGTCCCGGGACAGGAGGCGGCAGGTCAGGCGCGTGGTGGTGGTCTTCCCGTTCGTGCCGGTGATGAGGACGACGCCGTACCGGGGTCGGCGCGCCAGTCGGCGGACGGCCCGGAGCCCGCCGAGCTTGATCGTGAGCCAGCCCGGGAAGCTGCGCCCCATGCCGGGGCCGAGCTTGACCAGGTGTAGGGCCAGCCTGCCCGCGAGTTCCGCCACCGCCGTCCTCAACCTTTTCATCCCCTTTCTCGGTCACCGTGCGGCCGGGGGAGGATCGATGAGGGCGATCGTTCTGATCGCGGTCGCGCTCGCCCTGGTTCAGGGGGCGGCCGGCGTCACCGTCACGGTGGCGATGTGGGCGGGAGAGGGGGCCGCGGAGAACTGCGTGGAGCGTTCCCTGGAGGCCATCAACTACTGGAACCAATCCCCGGACGGGGCTCGGTTCTTCATCAACGTCATCCCTTATTACTCGAGTGCCGACTGGCGGTACGTGCTCGAGACGGGCCGGGATCCGCAGACCGGGCAGCGGATCGACGTGATCTACGTGCCGGGCGGGTTCCACCCGGAGTGGCACTGGGACTTCGACTGGGTCAGCGCGCTCTATCACGCGCAGATCGACCTGGGGATCGGGTACGTGGGCGTCTGCGCGGGCGCCTACCTGCACGCCGGGGTCACGAGCCGGGGTGGCATCGGGGAGGACGTGTTCGTGGACGGGGTGACGGCCATCGACGGGAATCGAGGGGAGGGCGAGGTGCCGGTGCTGCTGTACGAGAACCCGCTGACCCCACCGAGCACGTGGGGCCGGGTGTTCCAGTACGTGTACGCCAACGGTCCGGGGCTGGGCCCGGAGAGCGGTTCGGTGATCGTGTCCGATCGGGAGTGGTACGAGTGCGTCTCGCTCGACGGGCGGGAGATCAAGGTGACGGTGCGGGGCGTCGGGCAGTACCTCAGCACGGTGGAGGGCTGGGCCATCGTCCTGGGCCGGTACTACCTGAGGAGGGGGAACGGGTGGGTGCCCCGGGGCCGGTTCGTGCTCTTCGGTGTGCATCCGGAGCTCACCGATCGGGTCGGGGCGTGGAAGTTCCTGGCGAGGTCGCTGATCTGGGCGGCCGGCTACGAGCCGCTCGAGCGCGGCGTCAGCACCGGGTCCAGCAGTGGTGCGGGTGAGTTGCCAGTGATAACACCCATACCAGTGCCGCGTTCACGGCGGACTCCACGAGCGTCCTGACCGCGACGCCCGCGATCCCGGCGTGGCCGAAGAAGGAGGCGGCGGGCGGGGCCAGGAACTGGGCGTGGATTCGGAGCAGCGAGACCGCGCGGCCCAGCGACAGCGAGAGGGCCGCGTCCCACCAGTCCAGCCGACCCGCGTCCATGAGCTCCGCGCCGATCACCGCGCCCACCGACACGTTGGCCAGGCACCCAAGGATCACCAGGGACGACGCGGGCGGGAGGTGGAACCAGGAGGCCAGCGGGGCCAGGTGGAGCACCAGGGGGTCCAGCAGCCGGTTCCGCTCGCACCAGTGGAAGAGCAGGATGACGGCCACCACCGGCGGCCCGACCCGCAGGAACACCAGGTTGGCGGTTCTCACGGGCTCCCTCACGAGTCGGAGGTCCTCGACGGGACCCAGCCCGTCGTCCCGGACCCGGCGCGACGCCCGGCCGATCAGCGTGGTGATCAACGCGGAGGACGTGGAGACGGCCACGAGGACCGGGCAGGCCGGGCCCACCAGCGGGGCCACCACGGGGAGGTAGAACTGGACGGCGGCGGCGATCGAGGACGGGAACGCCATCAGCAGGAGGAGCGCGACGACGTCTCGGGTTCCCCGGACCGCGTCGCGCGCCGCGTACATGGCCACGGAGGAGCTCAGCACGGAGAGCACGGCGGCCCGGCCCATTCGGTCCTCTCCCAGGAGCGGTCGCAGGGGACGGACCATCGCCCGGACGCACCGCGGCCGGGATCCGACCACGGAGGCCAGCAGGATCCCCGCGTACATGGCCGCCAGCGTCTCCGCGAGCCTCCACCACTTCACCCGTTCACCTCCCTACCGCCCGGAGTACCTCCGTGATCACGTTCCCCGCCTCCTCGCCCCCGGAGAGCAGGGATAGCTGCCTCCAAATGCGTTGGGCCCGCCTGGCCAGCGTCTCCACCCCGCCGACCGTGGTCAGCACCTCGATCTCGCACGTCGAGCGGGTCCTGCGGATCAGCACGTTCCCCCGGGACTCCAGGGCGTAACCGCCCCGGTCGGGCTCGGCCCGGAACTTGAGCACCGCGTCCCTTCCCTTCACCACCGCCACCAGCTCGCGGTCCCGGGGGACCGTTCGACCCACGTCCACGACCGACGAGAGGAACCGCTCCACCGGCTCTCGAACCCCGAGCTCCGGCAGGACCACCGAGACCGCCGCCACCGCGTCCTCGCTGATTCGACCCTTGGTCGACACGTAGGCGGACTCCGGTCGCACCCGGATCCTGGTGTTGGGGGAGGAGACCTTGAGCATCTCGGCCGGTCGGTCGAAGAGCACGCTTACCTCCTCGGAGGGCTGCAGCAGGGAGAGTCGATCGCGCAGCGACCGTTCGAGGTCCTCGGGCCCGATCACCCTCAGGCTCACCGGCACCGTTCCCTCCCCCGAAAACGTTATATTTGCAGGGGCCCGGGTGGTCGATGGCCCCGGGCGAGGCCGCGGCAGCTCAGTAGGTAGAGCGCGGGACTGTTAATCCCGTGGCCCCCGGTTCAAGTCCGGGCCGCGGCGCCAACGCCGAATCGTTATGATGTTCGTAACGATTGCGGTCGGGGATGATGATCATGCAAGCCGCGGATGGGTGAAGAGTACTCCCGCCCCTGACCCCTCGGCAAACGCTCCCCTCCTCACCCTCACGGCGCGTCGGACAGGGTGAAGCTCGTCATCGGGACCCCGTTTCCGGGGGGGTGTGGCGCGGCCGCGGCATCCGGCGGCTCATTGCGGCGGGTCTAGGCCCGTGCGCTCCCCGCCGGCTACCTCGTCCCGCGCCGTTTTCAGCCTGCCAGGGGGCCGATCATCCCGACCGGTCTCCCCGTCGTGAGCTCATCACCGGCCCAGGATCTCTCGGGCCTTACGCCGGGCGATGGCCCGGTACCGGCGGATCCGGCGGAGCCGCTCCCGCTCCCGTCGCTCCCGCCTCAACCGGCGGACCTCGCGGCCCAGCCGGCGACACGCGTGCTGCACCGCTTTTTTAACTTCCTCCCGGACGAGCTCGCTCCCGATCTCCTGCTTGGAGGGTCCGCTGAAGGGGACGAACGGGGAGTTCACGTTCGCCAGGATCAGGAGCCGCTCCTCGTCCAGATCGTAGCGATGGTAGTCCACATCCTCCACGCCCTGGGTGATCGAGCAGCCGCCGGAGCGGAACATCAGCGGGGCCCTGTTCGCGTACCTCCACAGGTCTCCGCCTCCTTCCTCCACGAGCCCCACCGCCACCTCCACCTGCAGCACGTTATCGCGGGTGGTGACGGGGTCCCGGGACACGGCGGCGACCAGCCGGCATCCCTCGGCCCGCACCGCGGCCTTGAGCGCGTCCTCGCCGATGGGCGAGAGGACGTTGGAGGGTGGGCGCATGAACCGCATCCTTCGAAGCGCCTCGACGATGGCCTCGGCCTCGCGGCGGGTCAGCTCCCGGGGGTCTTTTTCCAGGTCTACGTCCTCGGGCAGTTTCTCTCGCAGCTCGTTGAGCCGCTCGCGAGAGAAGCGGCAGAGCTCCTCCGTCAGCAACGTTCGCACGGTCCTCCGGTTGGTCCGCTCCGCCAGCCGGAGCAGCTTGTGGGCGTCTAAGGAGTGGGGGTGAGGCTTGAGCACCCTGGGCGGTTCCGGGAGCTCCTCCACCCGGGGCGTCCACCGGTGGACGCGGTCGCGCGGGTCGCGGAGGAGGAGTCGGGCGTGAGGGTTGGCGGCGTGGAGCCGCCGGAGGTACTCTCGGGGTCCTCGGCGCCCGGACTCGTAGCGCGCCTCCCCCACGGTGACCTCCACCAGGGTCCCGCGCTCGGTGGCCGGTCGTCGCTCTCGGCGGAGCACGACGGGCTCGTTCTCGCTGGGGTCGGGGTGCACCTCGAAGTAGTGGGCGGTCCTCCCGTCGGTGGAGGTGAGCACGCGCACGGGCTCTCCCGTGGTCATGTAGGCGTAGAGGGCGACCCCGGCCGCCCCGATGCCCTGCTGTCCCATGGACTGGAGGCCGTACACGGGATCGAACTTGTCGCCGGCGAGGAACTTGCCGAAGACCGAGGGCACGCGCTCCGGGGGGATGCCCGGGCCGTTGTCCCGCACCCGCACTCGGTAGGTGTCCTCGCCCGTCCGTCGCACGTGCACGCGGACGTCGGGTCGGATGCGATGGAGGTGGCAGGCGTCCATGGCGTTGGTGACCAGCTCGTGGACGACCATCACGAGGCTCTTGACGGGGCCGTCGAAGCCCAGCATCTCCCGGTTGCGCTCGAAGAACTCGGCGGGGGAGGCCTCGCGCCACCGTAGCCGCTCCATCCGGCTACCCCTGCAGGTTCCGGACGATCTCCCTCACGCGCCGGCGCCACTTCTCCACGCGCCGCACGGCCGTGTCCTCGTCCCGGGCCTCCCCGAACACGCGGATCAGGGGCTCCGTACCGGAGGGTCGGATGAGTACCCACCCGTCCTCGTAGACCAGCTTCACCCCGTCGATGGTGATCACGTCCTCGACGTCCTCCCGCTCCTCCTCAACGAGGGACTCCACCTCCTCCATCACGCGCGGCTTCAGGTCGTCGGGGCACTCGACGCCGGTCTTGTGCAGGTGGTATCGGGGGATCCGGGCCAGCAGGTCGCTCAGCGATCCCTCCTCGGCGACGAGCCGGCAGATCAGCAGGGCGGTGATGATGCCGTTCCGGGAGAGGTGGAAGTCCGGGTAGATGATCCCCCCGTTCTCCTCCCCGCCGAGCGCGGGATCGTCCGCGCGCTTGAGCTCCTCGACGACGACCGGCTCGCCCACCTTCGTCCAGATGACCTCGCCTCCGTGCTCCTCCGCCACCTCCTGCACGCACATGGACGAGCTGACGGGGGTGACGATCTGGCGCCCCTTACCCTCCTCCAGCGCCCATGCGCTGAGGAGGGCGAGGGAGTAGTCACCGGGAACGAACTGGCCGTCCCCGGTGATCAGGATAAGCCGGTCCGCGTCCCCGTCGTGCGCCATGCCGAAGTCGGCGTCGGAGGCGCGGACCATGCTCATGGTCTCGCGCAGGTTCTCCTCGGAGGGTTCCGGTTCGCGGCCCGGGAAGCGCCCGTCCGGGTGCGCGTTCACGCTGACGACCTCCACCCCCAGCTCCGAGAGCAGGCGCGGCGTGATCGTGGCGCCGGCCCCGTTGGCGGCGTCGACGACGACGCGGAGTCCCTCGCCGTCGAAGTCGCCGACGTAGTCCAGGACGGCGTCCACGAAGCCGTTCAGGAGCTCGGGGGCGCGGGTCCGCTCGCCGACGGACCGCCAGCCCACCCGCTCCCCATCCTCCTCGAAGTAGATCCGCTCGATCTCCCGCTCCGCCTCCTTCGAGAGCCCGCACCCGTCGGGGCCCAGCAGCTTGATCCCGTTGAACTCGGGTGGATTGTGCGAGGCCGTGACCACGGCGCCCGCGTCGAACCCCTCGGCCTCGACGAGGTACTGCACGGCCGGGGTGGGCGCGACGCCGACGTCGGTCACGTCGCAGCCCGCGGCCGTGAGTCCGGCGGCGAGCGCGTCTTTGAGCGTGTCCGTGCTGGTCCTCGTGTCGCCACCGATTAAGACTTCGGCGTCGCCCCCCAGGTACGTGCCGAAGGCGAGGCCCAACCGCCGCGCGAGATCCTCCGTCAGGTCCTCCCCGACCACGCCCCGGACGCCGAACGTGCCGAACAGCCGGCCCATCGGGTCTCCCCCGGGTGAGGGAGCGTTGAGGCCGATACTCGAGCTGCTGGAGAGGGTGCCGGGCGTCGACGACCCGGAGAGGTTCCTGAAGTTCTCACTGGTCGGGCTGAGCGGGGTTTTCGTGAACTTAGGGCTGCTGTGGTTTCTAACCGAGATCGTGGGCATATATTACTTGATTTCAAACGTGATTGCAGTGGAGGTGTCCATAGTATCAAACTTTATATTGAACGACTTGTGGACGTGGAGGGACCGGCGCGATCCCGGTTTGATCAACTTCCTGAAGCGTCTCGCGTCCTTCAACGTGATCTGCGCGGGTGGGATGGTGATAAACACAGCCGTCCTATGGGTGCTGACCTCATTTCTCCATATTTACTATATGGTTTCGGCCCTGTTCGGGATCGCGGCGGCCACCCTGTGGAACTACTGGATGAACAACGTGATCACCTGGGGTGTCCTGCTTGAGCGAGCGGATGGTCAACGACGTTAGGAGGACGCCCGAGGCCCTCAGGGCCGTCCTGAGGGAGCGACCGACGGGTCCGGACCTCACGGGGCATGAGTTCATCGTCACGACGGGCTCCGGCAGCAGTTACCACGTGGCTTACTACGCCTCGATGCTGCTCACCCGGGAGGCTCGGGTGGCCGCTGCCCCCTACCCCGGGAAGATGGCCCCGTGGGTGGACGGGTCGGACGCGGTCATCGTCTTCTCCATCTCCGGGGGGAAGGACTCCCACGAGGTGGCCCGGAGCTTCGAGCGCGCGGAGGTGGTGGCCGTCACGTGCGAGGAGGACTCCCCGCTGGCTCGCGTGGCCGACTCCGTCCTCGTGATCCCGGTGGAGCGGGAGGAGGGCTTCCTGAACACGCGGACCATCGTCGCCGCGATGTACGCGTTCTGCCTCTACGTCTCCGAGATGGTCGGTCGGGACCTGGTGGATCCGGGGGTTCCGGAGAGCGTGGAGCGGGCCCTGGAGGGCGGGCCGAACGAGGAGCTGGTCGAGGCGCTGCGCGCGTGCGAGAAGGTGTTCTTCGTGGGGGACGGGTACCTGCACGTCGCCGCCGAGCAGGCCGCCCTCAAGGCCGTCGAGGTGGGGGACGCAAACGCCCTGGCCACCACGACCGACGAGCTCTTTCACGGCCGGTTCTTCGGGGATCACTCGCGCCGGTTGTACGTGTGCCTGAACGAGGGGAGCGCGGAGCTCATCGAGGAGCGCTCCGGGGGCGAGGCTCACGTCTTCGAGCCGGAGGAGGCGGTAAACGTTAAGGTCGATCCGGACGACCCGAACGCGCCGATCGTGGCCCTACCCAGCCTGTACCTGGCGATCGACGCGGCGTACGGGCCAGTCAACACGTCCCGCGCCAAGGACTGGTGGGAGCACCTGTAGCCGGGGTCGCGACGTTGAACGTGGACGCGGTGGTCCTGGCGGGCGGGTTCGGCACCCGGCTGAGGCCGCTCACGTGGGACACGCCCAAGCCCCTGGTCCCGATCCTCGGTCGGCCGCTGCTTGAGTGGGTGATCCGGGGGCTGCCCGACGACGTCGTGCACGTGTACCTGGCCGCGGGCTTCAGCTCCGAGAAGCTGGAGCGGTACGTCGAGTGCAACCCGCTGCCGCGTCGGCTCCGTCTGAGGGTGGAGCCCCGGCCCCTGGACACGGCGGGCGCGATCAAGTTCGCCTGCAGGGACTCGACCGCCGACGCGTTCATCGTCTTCAACGGGGATGTTATTTCGTCCCTGAACGTGCGCGAGATGCTCAGGTTCCACCGGGAGCACGACGGCATCGCGACGGTCGCCCTGTACCCGGTGCCCGAGGACGAGGTCTCCCGGTTCGGCGTCGTGGAGCTGGACGGGGAGGATCGGATCCGCCGCTTCGTCGAGAAGCCGGACCCGGAGGAGGCGCCGTCCAACCTGATCAACGCCGGCGCCTACGTCCTGGACCGGGAGGTGCTCGATTACATCCCCGAGGGTCGGCCCGTCTCCATCGAGCGCGAGGTCTTTCCGCGGCTGGCCGAGGAGGGGCTCCTGTACGGGTTCAGGTTCGAGGGGTACTGGATCGACGTCGGGCTCCCGGAGACGTACCTGGAGGCCCACCGGATGCTCATGGATCACGAGTGCTCGGACCGGGCGCTGGTGGGGGTCAGGTCGGACGGCGCGACCTTACGGGATCCCGTGGTGATCGACCCGATGAGCGAGCTCCGGGGCTCGACGATCGGGCCCTACGTGTACGTCGGGGGGCGGGTCCGGATCGGCGGGTCCGTGATCGAGAACTCGGTCATCCTGGCGGATGCGCGCGTGGAGAACGCGGAGATTCGGGACTCGATCGTTGCGGAGCGGTGCCGGGTTCGGGACGCCGAGCTGGATGGGTGCGTGCTCGGGCACGACGCCGAGGTGGAGGGGTGCACGCTGAGGTCCGTCCGGGTGGCCCCCGGTAAGGAAGTGAGCGAGGACCTGGAGGACCGGTGGGTGATCTAGGTGGGTGAGGCTCGCGGCGAGGCGGTCCGATCCCTCGCGTACGTTTTCTTCCTGGTCGTCGTGCTCCCCGCCCTCCTGATCGTCCTGGTGATCGCGCTGGCCCCGCTGCTGATCGCGCTGACGCTGATGATCGCCTTCGTGATCGTGTTCTCCCGGGTCCCGTGGACCCCGCCGGAGTTCAGCCTCGCGTCGGAGGCCGCGTTGGTCGCCCTGTACGGGTTGACCGGGGAGAGGACGCTGCTAGAGGCGGCCCGAGGACTGGCCGATCGCCGGCGCGAGTCCCTGGAAACGGGGTCGGAGGAGGAGCTGGAACGGGCCCTGAAGGAGGGCGACGTCCGGAGCGCCCTGCGCCTCTACCTGCGAGAGCTCACGAGGGCGTTCGTCGGGAGATCCGCGCATGTTGGATCCGAGGACGGTGGTGATCGTTAACACCGCGATCACGAGCCTGCCGTTCGCGGTCTCGCTGTACCTGGTGGCGCGCAGGCTGGGCGGCACGCTGGTCCAGCTGTACTCGCTGGTTTACCTGTCCCCGGTCCTGCTCCTGACGTACGGGATCTTCATTCCCGTGCCCGGCAACCTGTACGCGTACCTCACCGGGGCCCCGGTGCTGCTGACGTACGGGGTGGTGGACGCGGCGATCCTGGTCTACGCCGTGGGGTCGGCGCTCGCGGTCGTGACCGCGGGCGTGGACCAGTGGGCGGACGTGCTCTACTCGGGCGCGCTGACCGCGGCGTGGATCGTGAGCGAGATTCGGAGGCCGGGACCGCGGGAGTCGCTGGCCCTCGGCTCGGTGATCACGGCGGCGTCCAACGTTCTCGTGGCCGCGTACAGGTACCAAGCGTGGCCCATCGTGCCGCTACCCTCGGTGATTCCGCAGTTCCTGGCGGCGGTGGGCGCGGCGGTGGGGCTGGAGGCGATGACGTGGTGGATCCTCCTAAGGATGAAGCGGCCGGCGGGCGGCTAGAGGCGGTAGGGCCAGCCGGCGCACCTCCACACCAGGTCCTGGTAGGTCAGGTTGGGCACGACGATGGGCTCCCACCGGATCGAGACCGTCCCCCGGGATCGGATGACCCCTTGAACGCCGTCGACCTCCAAGTACCCGGACTCGGCCTTCACGGACACGATCTCCAGCGGGACGGTGGCGCCGAAGAACAGCAGCACCGAGGTGACCACGGGTATCCTGGCCAGGGAAAGGACGGTCACGGAGCGGGCCTTACCTCGGTACCCCCTGAGCATCTTGCCGTGGACGATCGTCGCGGGGATCGGACACGAGCCCCGACCAGACCAGACGTAGGATCGGAGGAACACGATGGAGCACGGCCCGCTCACCCGAACCTCCGGGTAGCTCACCGAGACCCGCGGCACGCCCCTGCAGACGATCGTGAACGGTGCCGACACCGGGCCCAGATGCACGTCCACTCGGCTCCCACGGACCACCGCTCGGTATCGGAGCAGGGTGTGCGGCACCGGCACCACCTCGTAGCCTCCCTGAAAGCGGACGGTCGCGTAGGCGGTGGGGTCCCGGTACCACGCGAACACCGGGTGAGGGCCCGGCTCCAGGTCACCCGCGGTCTCTGCCGGCAACCTTTTAACGCTCATAACCTTCACCGCGCGGTGAACGTGCTCCGTCGTCGCGGCCGTCCACGCGTGAAAGTACCCTTTCGCCAGCATGATCACGGCCAGCGCCGCAACGACCGAGGATCGCAGGGGTAGGGGCGGGCGGGCCTCGTTGGGCACCGATCTCGCCCCCGTGAGCGCCGGCGTGAGGGTCGTGAAGATCGCGGCGGCGGTCCTCGTTCTCGGGCTGTGGATCGCGGTGGCTTGGGCGTCGTCGGAGCCCCGATACGTGATCCGGGAGGGGAAGGTAACCTACCCGTGGCTTCGTGACGCGCTCAGGGTGACGGAGCTGCCGGTGGTGGTGGGGCCGGCGACGGACGCGTGGGAGCCGTGGAGGGTCACCCAGGCCTCGGAGATCCTCGTCTGGGGGTGGCGGGTGGACGGTCCGGGCCGGCTCGCGCTCGGCCCCTCCGTCGCCTCGCCGGGGGAGGGGTGGGCCCGGTTGCTAAAGGTGTCGGACGACGCGAGGGTGTCGGGGTACGGGATGGCGGCCTCCAGGGCCGAGCTGCTTCTCCGCGGGTTCCCGGTGCCGACGGGTCGGGGGCTCGTCATCCTGTGCCCGCGCGGTCCGGTGGTGGTGCGGGGTGATCGGGTCGAGGTGCGGCGCGCGTTCGGGGAGGTCTACCTGATCCTCGAGCGCGGCTCGGTGATCGCCGTGTTACCCGAGCGCGCGTTCAGGGGAGTCTACGTTTGGAGACCGAGGTTACGGTGGTGCTCATCGGGCTCGTGGTTCTGATGCTGGCGCCGATGGTCTGGGACTGCTGCACGGGCGCGGGCTCGCTGCCGACGGACCTCGACTTGGTCGTTCAGGCGGTGAAGGCGTACCTGCTCGGTCGGTACGGGCCGTCGGGCGGGGACTGGGACCCGTACTCGTACCTGGGTCGGCCGCCCCTGGTCAACTACCCGGTGGTGCCGTTCCTCCTCCCGGCGCTGTTAACGCGGTACCTGGATCCGGCCCTGGCGTGCGCGGTGTCCGAGTACGCGTACCGGATGGTACCGGTGTTGGCCTGGGTCGCGCTCCGGCTGCTGGGGGCCGACACCCCGGGCTCCCTCGGGGCCCTACTCGCCTATCTGCTCCTGTACCCGGTGTACCTGGTGCACAACGCGGCGTACGTGCGGGTCGCGACGACGCTGGCGTACTGCGCGTTCACCACCGCCGTGATCGTGTGGTACTCGAGGCTGGGTGAGGGTCCCCGACTCCTGGCCTCCGCGTCGCTGCTCTACGTCTCAATCCTGTCGAACTTCGTCTACATGCTGCTCCCGACCGTCGCGCTGGCGCTCCTGGAGTCCCGGTTCTTCCTGGTACCGGTGCTGGCCGCGTCCCCGGTGCTCTACGTCGCGTACGAGTTCGGGCGGCTGAGCTTCAGCAACGTGCCCGCCTCGTGTCACCTCATCTACCCGGTGTCGACGGCCATAGCGTCGCTGCACCTGCTGCTGCTCTCCGCGCTCACCGTCGTGACGGTGCTCGTCTCCCTGCTGGACTCGCGTCGGACGGCGGTGTACCTGGGTTCCACGGCCTGCCTGGCGACGCTCGCGGGCCTATGCATGGTCTCGCCCGGGGCCGGGAAGCTCATGGTGGGATCGCTGAAGACGCTCACGCAGCTGGACCTGCAGCGGCTGCCCATCGTCCCGTCCCTGGCCCTGACGGTCGGGGTCGCTCGGGTCGGTCGCCGGCGGTCGCCGTCGCCGACGTGGGCGCTGCTGGGGATCCCGCTGGTCGGGCTCGTGACGCTCGGATCGATCGCGCTGCCGTGGACGCACCTGTCGAGCCTCCTGGTGGGACGCTGCGACGGGCACGCGCACCGGGACTTGATCGCCGGCACGGCCGACTCCATCTTCCCGTGGAGGCAGGGAAGGCTGGGTTTCTCGCTGGCCGGGGCGTTCCACCAGGGGTCCTCGGAGCCGACGATCAGGGTGCTGACGGCCGCGTACTACCCGCTGGGGTTGGAGGCCAGCGGGTACAGCGACTACGTTCATCGGCCCGGGGCCAACCAGCCCTTCGACCTGGAGTCGGCCCGGAAGGTGCTGACCCTGTTACCCACCGGGAGGCTGGAGGTCTCGTCCTGGCCCACCGGCATGAATGGACCGTACGACGTGGTGCGACCGCCGCGGGTGCGATCCGAGGTGCGGCTCTGGGACGCGCTCCCGGTCGACCGGGTCCGAGTGCTTTACGTGGGTTCCTTCACGGACTACAGCTACCTATGGCTGAACGTGGTGCGGCACGCGCCCGACGGGAGCCTCCCCGTGATCCCGTGCCTGCGCCCCACGGACCTCTTGCACCGTCAGCAGCTGGATGCGTCCCGGTACTGGACTGGCGACGTGCTGGTCGTGGACCCGGAGGCCGCCGGATACCCGGGCCTGAGTCGACTGGTAAGGAAGGCCAGGATCGTCATCGTCGCTTACTCCTCACCGGCGCTGGACGGGTCTGACCCCGGGAGGATCGTCCGTCTCGTGCGTCGGTACGGCAAGCGGCCCCTCGTGGTGGGCCCGGTGCACCGGCCCCTGCCGGGACGCGTCCTGCGGCCCCTCCTGGTATCAACCGTCCGGTGGTCGGAGGCTCGGCGGGAGCACTCCGTCCGGCTGGTCTCGAACGATCGGATGGTGGTGACTGGCGTGCGGGCCAGGCTGGCCCTGATCCCGTGGGGTTGGGCGCCGTTCTGGGCGGTGAACGGGCGGGAGGGGAAGACGTGCCCCGTCGGCCCGTACACGCTGGTCAGGCTGGAGGGTGGGGTGGCCAGGCTTCACTACGTGGGATGGGAGCGGCATCAGCGACCGGCTTACGCTTGCTCCGTCCTCCTCTTCCTCGCCGGGATCGCGGCGGCGACGCCCGCTAGGGTGAGGAGGAGGCTGACCGGGGCCGTGGGACGATCGTAACGGACCCGACCGTGGAGGATCATCAGCCCGCCGGGTCCGGGCCTCCGGTTGGCCGCGGGCCTCCACCAGGGACTGAACGATTGCGCCACCAGGCCATGACCGAGTATGGTCCGGGGGGTTACCGCGCGCGGTTCCCGGAGGATCCGGGCGCCCCGATTCCGTCGGACCCACTCGGTCGCGAGGGTCGCCTGGTCCAGGGAGCGGATCGCCAGGCGGCTTGGGGAGACGATCCTCGCCACCTTGAACCGCGGTAGGACCATCGCCGGCGCCGCCGTCGGGTTGACGGTCAGGTACCGGGTGTCCCCTACCTGGCTCATCAGCAACGCCAGCGTGATCGACGCGGGCGTGGTGGACACCGAGGGCGGGTTGACCACGACCTCTCCTCGCAGCACCCGGCGCACGACCTCCGTGAACCACGGGTCGCTCGACACGATCGCGGTGGCGACCCCGGGCCCGCCGGGTCCCACGGTGATCGTGCCGGCCACGGTCATCCGGGGCTCCGACAGGGTGGACAGGGGTGCGAGGGCTGCCTGGGTGAGCGTCAGTGGGGTCAGCGCGGCGGTTAGGAGCATCGGCCGGTATCGCCGCTCCAGCCGCGAAAGGGTGAGGTCGGCGCGCCGGAGCGCCCACGACAGGAGCACCGTGTACGGGAACGCCAGGCTCAGTGCAGCCCCCGGGTACATCAGCGAGGCGACCGACATCCCGGCCGAGAGGGCCATCGGGGCCTTCCACCGGGTGTTGATCGTCCGGCTCAGGAAGTAGGAGGTGGCCGACGTCGCGAGGAGGGCCACCGTCAGTATCGTCAGGTGCGAGATCAGGGTTATCCCGGTGAACTGGGCGGTCGCTGGGTACAGTAGGGCGAGGGCGTCGTCGGCGGCGCAGGAGGCGGAGACGAGGATCGGCCAGGGGGAGGCGCGCCGGAGCGACAGCTCCGCGCTCAGGGCTAGTTCCGGTGAGAAGAGGGAGCCCAGAGCCCGTCGGGCGGGCGAGTCCGCCGCCAGCCCGGATAGGTAGCAGGAGAGCAGCGCCGGCGCCGGACTGAGGGTGTAAAGGGACGCGGTGAGTCCCGTCACGGAGGCGATGGCGGCCAGGAGCCGGGATCTCCAGGCCCGGTACGTCCACGCGGAGAGGGCCAGCAGGGTGGGTATCAGGGTCCACTTGCCCAGCCCGTAGAGCAGGTAGTAAGGGGTGGGGGCCAGCGGGTATCCGCCGCCCAGGTACGGGTTCCACTCGGGGAGCTCGCGCGCTCGGAGGCTCTCGGTGACGGCCTTGAGGTTCGCCGCCCCGGTGACGTACAGGTAGGGGGTGAGGGGTACGTGGAGGGGGACCTCGATTAGGAAGATCAGTGAGATCAGCGCGAGGGAGGTCAGCGCGATGGCGTCGACGCCGCGCCGGGTCAGCGGGGGCACCGGGCGCCTCACCCCGGCCGGCCGTGCCGTCGATGGCTTTATTAACGTGCGTTGAGGGGGCGGTAGCGGGTTCTGTTGCCCGAGACCCCCGATAAGGTTCTGATCATTGGGTCGGGTCCGATCGTCGTCGGCCAGGCGGCGGAGTTCGATTACTCTGGTTCTCAGGCGTGCAAGGCGTTGCGGGAGGAGGGCGTCGAGGTCGTTCTGGTGAACAGCAACCCGGCGACGATCATGACGGATCCGAACATGGCGGACCGCGTCTACATCGAGCCGTTGGACGCGCGGATCGTGGCCAAGGTGATCGAGAAGGAGACGCCGGACGGGATTCTGCCGACGCTGGGCGGTCAGACGGGGCTGAACATCGCGGTGGAGCTGGACGAGATGGGCGTGCTGGAGGAGTACGACGTCGAGGTCCTGGGCACGCCGGTGGAGACGATCGTGCGGGCGGAGGATCGGGACGAGTTCCGAGCGTTCATGGAGAGGATCGGGGAGCCGGTGTGCCGGAGCGAGGCGGTCTCGTCGGTGGAGGAGGCGAAGGAGGTGGCGGAGGAGATCGGGTACCCGGTGGTGGTGCGGCCGGCCTACACGCTGGGCGGTACCGGTGGCGGTATCGCGGAGGATGAGGAGGAGCTGGAGCGGGTGGTGGAGCGGGGGCTGGAGTACAGCCGGGTGAATCAGGTGCTGATCGAGGAGTACGTGGGTGGTTGGGCGGAGATCGAGTACGAGGTGATGCGGGACGGTGCGGGCAACTGCATCACGGTGTGCAGCATGGAGAACGTGGATCCGATGGGCGTGCACACGGGCGAGTCGATCGTGGTGGCGCCGGCGCAGACGCTGACGGAGGAGGAGCACCAGATGCTGCGCAGCGCGGCGCTGCACATCATCGACGAGCTGGGGGTGGAGGGTGGCTGCAACATTCAGTTCGCGCTGCACCGGGAGACGGGCGAGTACCGGGTCATCGAGGTGAACCCGCGGGTGAGCCGATCGTCGGCGCTGGCCTCGAAGGCGACGGGGTATCCGATCGCGCGGATCGCGGCCAAGATCGCGATCGGGCTGCGCCTGGACGAGATCGAGAACCAGGTGACCGGGGAGACGTACGCGGCGTTCGAGCCCGCGCTGGACTACGTGGTGGTGAAGATCCCGCGGTGGCCGTTCGACAAGTTCCCGGAGGCGGACCGGACGCTGGGTACGGAGATGAAGTCGGTCGGTGAGGTGATGGCGATCGGGCGCACGTTCGAGGAGGCGCTGCAGAAGGCGATCCGGTCCCTGGAGATCGGGGAGCCGGGCCTGGGTCCCTCCCCGGAGGAGCTGGAGGCGAGCCCGGAGGAGATCCGGAGGAACGTCGAGCGGCCGAACGACCGGCGCATCTTCTACATCTACGCGGCCCTGAAGCGGGGGCTCATGGACGTGGAGGAGGCCTCGAAGCTGTCCGGCATCGACCCGTGGTTCATCGAGAAGATCCAACGGATCGTGGAAATGGAGCGGGAGATCAGGGAGCGGAGGGAGGAGCTGCTGGCGCTGATCCGCGGCGAGGAGGTGGACGAGGGGACGCGCGAGTTCGTCCGGGAAATCAAGCGGATGGGCTTCTCCGACGAGCAGCTGGCGGAGCTGCTCGGGGTGAGCGAGGACGAGGTACGGGAGGCGCGGCTGGGCGTGGGCGTGGAGGCCACGTACAAGCTGGTGGACACGTGCGCGGCGGAGTTCGCGGCCGTGTCCCCGTACTTCTACTCCACGTACGAGGAGGAGTGCGAGGCGTTGAAGTACGACTGAGGGCGGCCCGGATGCGCCGACTGGACCTAGCGCTCACCCTGCTCTTCATCCTGGCGTCGCTGGCCCCACTGGCGCCGGAGCTGCGCGGCGAGCACGCGGTCGTGATGGATCTGGCCGTGCACGCCCACCAGGTCTACCTGCTGGGCACGGCCGGACTGGCCCGCGGGGACTGGGACCCGTACTCGTACACGGGCCGACCACCGATGATCGACTACCCGGTCCTACCCTTCCTACCGGCCGTCGCGCTGTTCAAGCTCACCGGGAACCCGTACCTGGCGTGCGTGGTGGTGGACGCGCTGTACCGGTCCGCGCCCTGCTGGCTCTGGCTGCTGCTGCAACGTACGGGGCTGGCCACCCGTCGATCGGAGGCCGCGATCCTGGTCTACGTCGCCACGCTCCCGGCGCAGGTGGTGGAGGTCTTCACGGTCCGCGTGGCGACCACGTTCTCCGTCGGTCTGGCGGTCTCGGCGATCCTGCTCGCCCGCTCCCGGGTGAGGCGCGCGTGGCCGGTGCTGCTAGCCTGGTCGCTATCGTTCCTCGGGAACCCGATTTACACGCTGCCGGCGTTCCTGCTGGAAGCGGCGAGGAAACCGGTGATCGCGCTGTCCCTGATCCCGTCGGTGCCCGTGACGGCGCTCGGCTGGTGGTACCTTCACACGGCCTTCACCTACGCGCCCGGAACGTGGTTCCTGCACGGCGACCAACTGTCGGAAAAGACCGTCCTGGCGGTCTCCATCGCCCTCCTGGACGCGATCGCGTTGATCCCCTCGGTCGAGGCCGGGGGAGGGCGATTCGGCCTCGCGACGGCCGCGGCCGGCCTGGGGGTGATCCTGGCGGGTCCCGTGGGGGTGGCGAAGTTCGTGGATAGCTGGAGGTCCTTTCTGCCCGCGCTGATCGTCGGCGTCTCGGAGGCCAAGCGTCCGCGCGAGCGGCTGGTGATGTTGGCGGTGTTATCGTCCCTGACGGCGCTGGTGGTGTTCCACGCGATCGCCGCCTTCGACGCCTTCCGACCGGTGAGAGGGTACTCCGTCGGCCCGTACCGGGTGCTGGTGGACGGGGGCCGCGGGTTCGAGCCCGCCTCTCCGGTGTGGCCGGGGTGGCCGGTGTACGAGCTGGGAGGGGCGTTCTACCAGGGGGCCTCCGAGCCGCAGCTGCACGCCCTGGGGCCCGCGATGGAATACCTCAGGGCCTCCCACCTGGCCTCCAACTGGTACATGGCGAACGCCGCCGTCACGCGGTGGTTCGACGAGTGCTACGAGCGGGTCCTGAGGGAGCGCGGCCGCGCCTACCTGCGGTCGTTGCCGGTGCGGGTGGTGGACGTGACGCTGTTAAGCCGGCCGAACCCGATCCTGCCGAGCGAGATCGGGAACCGGGTGATCGGTCGGGTCCGGGTGGTCGTGAACCCCTCGATCTCGCTGAGGGACGCCGTGGTGGTTCGCCGGGTCCGCGCGATCTACGTGGGGTCGTTCAGCGCGTACGGCGTGTTGTGGGCCGAGCTGGCCGGTCGGTTGGGCCGCCCGCCGATCCTCCCCGGGTTCTACCCCGAGGCCGTGAGGGCGGGTCAGGAACCGTCCCCGTGGGAGGTGCCGTGGACGGGCGAGGTGCTGGTCGTGGACCGGGTGGGCTGGCGGTGGGCGGTGAAGACCGGGTTGGTGCGGCGGGCCGGGCGCGTGATCAGGGTGGACTACCCGCTCGCCCCGTGGAGGGGAGGGGTCAGCGTCGAGGAGGCGGCCCGCAGGGTGCTCCCGTACGTCTCGGTCGGCGCCACGGTCCGGGGGGTGGTAAGCTGGCGTTGGGATCTGATCCGGGTGAGGGACGCGGGGTCCGGGTGCGTGGTGGTCCCGTGGGGTTGGGCGCCGTTCTGGGCGGTGAACGGGCGGGAGGGCGAGGCGTGCCCGGTGGGACCGTTCACGATGATTCGGGCGCGTGGCGGGTCGCTCGAGCTCCGGTACGTGGGGTGGGAGCGGCATCAGCGGTGGGCGTACCTGCTGAGTTTGGCGCTGCTGCTGGCGGTGCTGGGGGGCGCGGGTCGGAAATCTTTATAATGAGGACGCGGGGCTCCGTGGGTTGGGAGGGCGCCGCGGCAGCTCAGCCTGGTTAGAGCGCCGGCCTGTGGAGCCGGTGGTCCCGGGTTCAAATCCCGGCCGCGGCCCCAGCGGCAATCGTTATGAAAATCATAACGATCGGCCCGCGGGAGGCGGGAGGTCAGTCCAGGTCGAAGTCGAGGAAGTCGTCGAGGTCCAGGTCGAGCGCGTCGTCGGCCTCGGTCTCGTCCTCCCACGCCTCGGAGTCGCCGTGGTGGAGGTGCTCCTCGCGGGCGCTCATCGCCCGACGCACCATCCGCTCGAGCCTCCGGAGTCGCTCGTCGTACGGGGACACGAGCACCTTTCCGGACCCGCGCGCCCTGAGCATGAGTTCCTCCCCGTGCTTGCGGCCCAGGAGCAGGTCCAGGGCGCTGCCCTGCCAGGTGGCCTCGAAGGTGACGTCGCCCGTCCACGCGATCAGGCACTCCGGGTCCACGAGGACGGGTTCCCCGTCGCTCACCTCCAGGGTCACCGGGTCGCACTCCGCGGTGACCGCGACCCGGCACGGTCCCTCGAATCCCAGGTCGACGAGTCCGGTGCTCAGGATGCTGGCGTCCAGCTGGGCGACCACGTCGGCGGGGGCGTCGGTGAACAGGAGGCGGTCCTGGTTCACGGTGAGGCGCTCGCCCTCGGGAACGTCGAGCACGTGGATTCGGCCGCCGTCGCCGGCGTACACCACGCCGGAGCCGTCCGCGCGGACGAAGTGGCGTCGCATTCCCAGCAGCTTGACCTTGAGTACCTTCTCCAGGAGCCCGGTGAGGCCGCCGGACGTGCGGACGGGTCGGGTGGCGGAGAACTCCAGGTCGCCCCGGGCCGCGATGACGCTGTCGTTTTTAAAGTAGGCCGGGCCGCGGAGGAGGCGGACCCGGAGGACTTCCTCTCGAACCTTCTCCACCTCGGTTTCGCCCCGGTCGGCGCCCTCGTCGCCGAAGAGGGCGTCGAGGAGCCCCACGGTGGTTCCCCCGGGCGGGTGATCCGTCGTGAGCCGCTGCTACCTGGTGATGTACGGGGAGCTGGCGGTTAAGTCTCCTCGGGTTCGGAGGGAGATGGAGCGGACGCTGGCGCGGAACGTGCGGAGGCAGGCGGGCGGTGAGGTGGAGCGGTTGGAGGGTCGGTTGCTGGTGCGGGATCCGGAGGAGCCGGAGGCGTTGGGTCGGGTGTTCGGGGTGGCGAAGTGGACCAGGGTGGTGTGGGTGGACTCGTACGAGCCTGAGGAGGTGTTTCGGGCGATCCGGCCGTGCTTGGAGGGGGTTCGGGCGGGCTCGTTCGCGGTTCGGTCGCGTCGGGCGTGGGAGGGGGCCCCGTCCTCGCGGGATATGAACGTGGAGCTGGGGGAGCTGGTGCGTCGGCATACGGGCTGGTCGGTGGATTTGGACGATCCGGACGTGGAGGTGCACGTGGAGCTGCGGCGGGAGGGGAGCTTCGCGTACCTGGGCTCGTGGGTGCGGGAGGGGCCGGGTGGGCTGCCGTACGGGTCGCAGTCGCCGGTGGTGTGCCTGGTGTCCGGGGGTATCGACAGCCCGGTGGCGGCGTGGTACGCGGCGAGGCGTGGGTGCGAGGTGGTGTGGTTGCACCTGGATCGGGGGCGGTTCGGGTCGGAGGTGGACGTGGTGGAGGAGCTGGCGGAGCGGTTCTCGGAGTGGATCCCGGGCGAGGTGCGGTTGGAGGTGGAGGACTTCGAGGGGTTCATGGAGGCGCTCGCGTCGCTGCGGGGTGAGGAGGCGCGGTACCGGTGCGTGCTCTGCAAGCGGGAGATGCTGCGGAGGGCGTGCGCGCTGTGCGAGCGGGTGGGTGGGGTGGGGGTGGTCACGGGCGACGTGATCGGTCAGGTGGCGAGTCAGGTGCCGGACAACCTGGCCGTGATCGATCGGGTGGCCCGGTTCCCGGTGTTCCGGCCCCTGGCCGGTATGGACAAGAACGAGGTGCAGCGGTTGTCCGAGCGGTTGGGGTTCTTTGAGGTGTCTCGCCGGCACGCGTCGTGCCGGTTGGCGCCCAGGAACCCGGTAAAGCGGGCCCGGCCGGGTAAGGTGCTAAGGCTGGAGGAGCGGTTGGGCGTCCTGCAGCGCGGTCTGCGGGGTTCGGGCGTTGCGGCGGAAGAGCGTGGAGGAGATCAACGAGCGGATCAGGCGCGGTGAGGCCTGCGTCGTCACCGCGGAGGAGATGATCGAGATCGTGGAGGACGTGGGGGCGGAGCGGGCCGCGAAGGAGGTGGACGTGGTCACGTGCGCGACGTTCGGGCCCATGTGCAGCTCCGGCGTGTTCCTGAACTTCGGGCACTCGGACCCGCCCATCAAGATGCAGCGCGTGTGGTTGAACGAGGTGGAGGCGTACACGGGTCTGGCGGCGGTGGACGCGTACCTGGGGGCGGCCCAGCCGAGCGAGGATCGGGGGATCGAGTACGGTGGAGCGCACGTGATCCACGAGCTGGCGGCGGGTGAGGAGGTCGTCCTGCGGGCCGAGGGGGCCGGGACGGACTGTTACCCGAAGGAGTCCGTGGAGACGCTCATCACGATCGAGGATCTGAACCAGGCGGTGCTGGTGAACCCCAGGAACTGCTACCAGCGGTACGTGGCCGCCACGAACTCGTCCGAGGAGACGCTGTACACCTACATGGGGGTGCTGCTCCCGGAGTACGGGAACGTGACCTACTGCGGGGCGGGGCAGCTGAACCCGCTCGCCAACGATCCCGAGCTCCGCACGATCGGGATCGGGACGCGGATCTGGCTGGCGGGCTCGCGCGGGTACGTCATCGGGGAGGGCACGCAGCACGACCCGCGGGGCGGCATGGCCACCCTGATGGTGAGGGGGGACTTGAAGGAGGCGGACCCGGAGTTCCTGCGCCCGGTCGTGCTGAAGAACTACGGCGTGAGCCTGGCGGTGGGCATCGGCGTGCCCATCCCGGTGCTGGACGAGAAGGTGGCCGAGTCAACGGCGGTCCGGGACGAGGACATCGAGGTGCCGGTGGTGGACTACGGGGTGCGGTCCCGGGACCGGCCGGTGGTGGCCCGGGTCACCTACGCGGAGCTGCGGTCCGGCAGGGTGGAGATCGAGGGGCGGAGGGTGCGGACCGGGGCCCTGTCGAGCTACCGGATGGCCCGGGAGATCGCGGAGCGGCTGCGGGAGGAGATCGAGGAGGGTGAGTTCCTGCTCACGGAGCCGGTCGAGCGGCTGCCCCGGGACGTGAGCCCGAGGCCGATGCCGAGCCGGCCCCCTCACCTGCCTCGGATCAGGGACATCATGACGAGGCGGGTGATCACGGCCCACCCGGATGAGAGCATCGAGGAGGTGGCGAGGAAGCTCATCGAGGAGGAGATCAACCACGTTCCGGTCGTGGACGAGGAGGGTAGGCTCGTCGGCATCGTCACCTCCTGGGACATCGCGGCCGCGGTGGCGGAGGGTAAGAAGCGGTTGAGGGAGATCATGACCGAGGACGTGGTGACGATCCGGCCGCACGAGACCGTGAACGAGGCGCTGGAGCGGATGAACCGGCACAACATCTCCTGCCTGCCCGTGGTGGACGAGGAGAATCGGGTGGTGGGGATCGTCACCCGGACGGACATCACGGAGGCTCTCCGCCGAGGATGATGAGCACCTCGTCGAAGAGCTCCTCCCGGACCCCTCGCACCACCCTCCTCCTTCGGAGCGGCCCGTACGGGTCGTTCTTGTAGGGTGAGGGGGACTCCCCGCGCCGGGTGAGGTGCGACCGCAGGTTCCGCTCGAAGTACGCGACCGGGTCCCGCCAGGTCACCGCGTTAACGGCCGCGCGCAGGCGGGCGGAGACGCGCTCCCGTACGGCGTCGACGGTCGACTCGTCCTCGTTCAGGGACGGGTCCACCGTGATCACGTCGGCCCCGAGTCGGTCGAAGTACCAGGCCTTCTCGGGCGTGTCCACGGCGGCGGTGTGCGAGACGACCACGGTCACGTCGAGCCCGGCCGCCAGCTCCACCGCGTACGGGTCCGCGACCACCAGGCCGTCCACCTCCAGGTCGTGCGCCAGGTACTCCAGGGTGGAGCGGAACGTCCCGTGCCCGGACGCGGACAGGTGCTCGCACCCGGAACACGTGAAGTCGGCGAGCGCCTGCACCCGCAAGCCCCGGTCCGCCGCCTCGCGGATCATCCGCTCGGCCTCGGACTCGGAGGGGTACCGGGGCAGCAGCGTGGCGACCCCGAGCCCCGGGTAGGGGACGACCACCCCGTCGGCGTCGTCGGGCAGGTGCTCGAGCTGGTGCTCGGACGCGCAGAGGTACCAGCGCATCACCGACCGCCCCGGAGCACCCTCAGGTCGGGCCGCGGTTCCTCGCCGGAGAACTCGCGCTCGCACGTCTCGCAGAGGGTGCGCGCGCCCAGGTCGATGACCAGGTCCGTACCCGGGACCACCCGGGCGTACATGATGTCGGGGTCCGCCCCCACCTCCCGGGCCGCGCGCTGAACGACGGCGATGACCCCGTCGGTGACGTCGTCCAGGCGGACGCCCCGGAGCATGAAGACGACGCCCACGCAGCCGCACCGGGCCACGAACGCGTCCACCTCGGTGACCATCCCCTCCTCGAGCCGCTCCTCCAGGCGGCGCAGGTACTCCGCGCACCGCTCGATCAAGCCCGCTCACCCGCGGTCGCCGCCTCCGGGCGCCGAAACTCCCTCACGCGCAGGGCGCGTTCCGCCAGCTCCCGGCAGAACCCGCACTCGTGGCACCGGTGGTCGCACTCCTTCCAGCGCTCGATGGCCCCATCCAGCGCCCGGTTGTCCAGGTAGAAGTAGTCCCGGAGCTCCCGGGGGCAGTCCAGGAGGTCGAGCAGGTTCCCGTCCCAGCGCCCCTCCAGGTACGCGTTAACGACCTTGACGATCCAGCGCACCTGGTGCGAGCGCCCCGAGATCTTGAACGCGTCCACGTAGGGCTCGTAGTGCTCGAGGTCCTCGGGCCGGATCCACGGGGACTTGATGATCAGCTCCGGGTGGCGGAGGCGGTCCGCGATGCACCGCCGGTAGTAGTAGTCATCGTACACGGAGACCTCGTCGGGCCCGTACAGGTGCGAGAACAGGTTGAAGTGGAAGGGTCGGTAGGGGCAGTCCAGCAGGCAGCCCTCGTTGACGATGACCTTGAGCTCCATCCCCAGCCGGGAGAGCGCCTCCAGGGTCTCGAAGCGCCGGTTGTGCGACGTGTCGAGGGTGATCGCGGTGGCGACGTCCTCGTAGTGCTCCGCCTTCTCGGGGTCGTTGACGAAGGCGAGGCAGGAGACGGTCACCCGGTCGAAGTACTCGGCGGCCAGCTCCAGGATGATCGGGTCGGCGGCGACGATCCCGTCGACGCCCGCCCGCTCGAGGTCCCGGAGGTACCGGTCGTAGCGCTCGAGGACGCGGCGGGTGGGCTCGCCGCGGAGGGGGCAGGTGGAGTTGACGACCACGTCGTACCGGACGTCGTGAGAGTGGGCGAGCTCGACCTGCTCGCGCACCTCGTCGATCGTGGGGTAATGCAGGTTGGGGCGGCCCGTGCCGATGCGCTCGGGGGAGCCGCCGGCGTACACGGCCTCCACGCGGCGCAGGTCCTCGATCCCGGAGAGGAGGGTCCTCAGTCCGCGGGTGTGCCCGGGGTGGGCGACCCAGAACCTCATTCCCCACCCTCCTTCGAGGCGATCTTGAGGGCGCCGGTGGGGCAGATCTCGACGCAGGAGCCGCACACGATGCACTCGTCCTCGTCGAAGGACACCTCGTGGTTCTCCACGAGGACGGCGCCGACGGGGCAGACGGAGTGGCAGGCGGTGCAGTGCACGCACGTTTCCTCGTCGTGAATCAGCGTTTTCTCCAGCTCCTCCACCTCCAGGCCGAACCTTCGGAGCGTGCGCAGGAACTCGCGGACCTGGCCCTCCTCGGGGGCCTGCACGGCCAGCTCGGCGGTGATCGAGTCCGGGGTCACCGTGGCGTTTAAGACGCTGAGCTCGAGGCCCTCCTCCACCACCTCGGACAGGGTGCGCACGACCTCGCCCCGGGCCTTTACGCGCACGATTTTTCGGGCGCGATCGCTCAACCTCGGTCCCCGCCTCGGCGAAGCGACCCCTCCTCATTCAGCTCGGGCGGTAGTGCACTCCTCATCGGGGGGATCCCGGTTGGAGGTGGGGTTCGAGCTACAAGACGTTTTCCTGGGGAGCCCGAGGAAGCGGCGTCTCCGGCCGGGTCGGCACGCGTTCCGGGTGGCGTTCCGGCGGGAGCCGGTGTACCTGGAGTACCGGGCCCGGTGCGAGGATCCCGTGGGTGACGCCAGCGAGCTGCTGGCGGAGCGGTACCGCGGTCCCGGCGGCCTGCTGGAGAGCCTGCAGACGTCCACCCTGGACCTGGTCGTGCCGGCCCGGCCGTTCGTGGCCCGGGGCGGACGGCTCTACCCGGAGATCGAGTACTGCGACGTGGGGTTCGCCACGCACGGGCGGGCATTCCTGGCGCTGACCGCGGCGCTGGTGGAGGGGGAGGGGGAGTCGGAGGACCTCCTGCACGCGGCGGCCGCGCTCGCGTGCGCGCCGTTGCTGCAGGCGTTGGGGTACCGGGGGGACCCGTGGCGGTGCGTGGACGAGCTGTCGCCGGTGCTGGACGCGCCCGAGGCGAGGGAGCTCCCCCGGTACCAGCGGGACCGGCTGGAGGCGCTGGAGTGGTTGGCGCTGGGCAAGAAGCTTCCGAGGGTTAGGACGCCGGGGCTGGAGCTGTGGCTGGTGGAGGCGGTGGGGGAGGTGGAGCCGGTGGCGGCGGAGTTCGTGGATCACCCCGAGCTGGTGGTCTACCAGACGGACCGGTGCTTCCTGGGTCTGGTGGTGAGGGCCGGGGACGGTCGGGTCCCGGTGGAGCCGGAGGACGTGCTGGAGGAGGCCGGGGACTGGAACGTGTGGGTGGCCGTCCGGGGTCCGATCCGGCCCCGGGAGGACGCGGATCCGCTGGTGGACCGGGTGCGGCAGGCTCGGTTGGGTGAGGAGCGGGGTGAGGTGCCCTCGCCGGGGGAGGGGGACGCGTGGGCGGGCCTGTACCGGTGGTGGGGGTGGTGGCGGGGTCGCCGGTTCCGCCCGCTGAGGGGGGCTCCGATGTCGCTCTCCCGTCTGGCGTGGTTCGCGCGCCGGGCGGACCTGGGGATGCTGCCGGAGGTGCTCCTGGGTGAGGTGGAGGGGGTGGACGTGCGGGTGGAGACGCCGTGGGAGGTGGTGGTGGAGGGGGAGCCGGAGGAGGCGTTCGAGGCGGCCTGCCTGTCGGGCGTCGGGCTGGGGTTCGCCATGACGCTGAACCCGCCGGCGGAGGCGCACGATCCGGTGTCGGTGCTGGATGCGGTGGGCGAGGTGGCGGATCGGGTGGGGACGCGCCCGGTGAGGGAGGCGCTGCGGGCGTTTCCGGTGGGCGTGTCGTTGGGCTCGTTGGAGCCGTTGGAGGGGATCCGGATTCGGTGGGACGGTGGAGAGGTGACGGTGGGGTGGGAGGAGGCGACGCTGCTGCCGTGGTGGGTGGCCTCGCTGGGTAACGTCGGTGAGGACGTGATGGAGGAGCTGGTGGAGCGGCCGGAGATCGTGGAGTCGGAGGAGTTCGAACGGGAGTACGTTCGGACGGCGTTGGCCTCGGAGCGGCGCGCGCTGAAGCTGTTTCGGCGGCTGTGCCGGGAGCGGGGTAGTGAGGCGGCGGTGAACCTGTTGAGGCTCGCGCATGAGGGGCCAAAGCTAAGGTTTGAGGCGCTGGAATGGGTTCGTGACATTTCGGGAGAACCTTAGGTATCGGCAACTTTTTCCAAACGGAAAACATACCGGGCGCCCCGGCGGGGTGTGATCGACGCGCCCGCGGTGAGCGCGGGGCTCCCGGGGCGAACGCGGGCGAAGGGGGCTTAACCCGGCGCGGTCCGCTCCCGGTCAGGGCGTCGAGGTGGAGCTGCCGGAAGAGGTGCTGGAGGAGCCGATCCGGGCGGCCCGGAACGCGAACATGCTCCCCACGCCGGAGGTGGTCTCGAAGCTGCTGCAGGACCGGGTGCAGAAGGAGCGGTTCCTGAACGACGTGCTGGAGCCCGAGGTGGCCCGGGCGCACCGGGAGGGTTACCTGCACATTCACGACCTGGACTACGCCCTGACCCGGTCCAACTGCTGTCAGCACGACTGCCGGTGGGTACTGAGGCACGGGCTGTACGCGCGCAGCCCCATCGGTCGACTCACGTGCGTGAGCAAGCCGGCGAAGCACGCGGAGGTGGCGGTCCTGCACATCCTGAAGTGGCTGATGACGTCGCAGAACTTCTTCGCCGGGGGTCAGGGTCAGGACTTCGTGAACTTCCTCGTGGCCCCCTACATCGCGGAGGAGGGGCTCAGCTACGGGGAGGTCAAGCAGCTGGCGCAGATCATGATGTTCGAGGCGACGCAGGACCTCGTGGCCCGAGGCGGCCAGCCCGCGTTCACCAACGTGAACCTCGAGCTCACCTGCCCGGAGTTCCTGGAGGACGAGCCGGCGATCGGTCCCCGGGGTCGGGTGGTGGGAACCTACGGGGACTTCGAGGAGGAGGCGATCATGTTCGCCCGGGCCCTGCTGGAGGTGCAGCTGGAGGGGGATGCGGCCGGGGCCCCGCTCAAGTTCCCGCAGCTGATCGTCAAGGTGCGGCCGGGGTACGACGAGGAGACGCTGGAGCTCGCCTTCCGGGTGGCGGCCGAGAACGGGGCCGTGTACTTCGCCAACCTGCTCAACCCGAAGTGGCGTCGGATCGTGGGCGAGAACGTGAACTACATGGGCTGTCGGACCTGCCTGGCGACGAACTGGACGGGCGAGTGGGACGTGGACACCATCCGCACGGGCAACTTCGAGTACGTGACGCTGAACCTGCCCCTGATCGCGCACGAGGCGGGGGACGAGGACGCGTTCCTCGAGCGGCTCCGGGAGTACTGCGAGCTCGCTCGGCGGGCCCTCCTGGCCCGGTGGCGGTGCGTGAAGCGGTGCCTCGAGGCGGGGCTGTACGACGGGTGCCAGAACTGGCGGCCGAACGGGGAGGGAGAGCCCTACTTCCGGTACGAGCACACGACCTGGAGCCTCGGGTTCGTGGGGCTCGCCGAGGCGATCGAGGTGCTCACCGGGTCCCACTTCTGGGAGGATCGGTCGGCCCTCCGGCTGGCCCTTCGGGTCGTGGAGTACCTGAACGAGATCCGCGAGGAGTTCCACGAGCGGGACGGGCGCCGGTGGTCGGTCGTCCAGTCCCCCGCGGAGTCCGCGGCCGAGCGGCTCGCCCGCGCCTACCTGAGGAAGTTCGGGGACGAGGCCGTCGTCCGCGGGACCAGGGAGCGCCCGTACCTGACCAACTCGTGCCACGTGCCGTACGACGTGGAGCTCGACGTCGTGGACCGCGTGGAGCTAGAGGCGAGGTTCCATCCGCTCACGCTCGGTGGGCACATCGCGCACATCTGGCTGGGGGAGCGCGTGGACTTCCCGGAGACCCTGGCCAAGTTCGGCGTGCGACTCATGCGCAAGAACACCGTCGGGTTCCTGGCCTTCACCCGGGACTACAGCGTCTGCGACCGGTGCCAACGCACCTACGAGGGCGTCGTGGAGCGGTGCCCGGAGTGCGGGACCCGGACCACGGTGTGGTCCCGGGTGACCGGGTACCTGGCCCCCGTGGACTCGTTCGTGGACGGTAAGAAGCAGGAGCACCGGGAGCGGTACCGCCACTCCCTCTAACCCCGACCACGGCCTATCGTTAAGGATAGCGTAACGATTGGGGGGCCCGGGTTGGGAGAGTTCCACGTGACCGTGGACCTGACCACCCGATGCCCTCACTCGTGCCCCCACTGCAACCTCCGACAGGACGCGTACGGGGCGCGCGACCTGGACCTGGACGAGCTGGACCGGCTCCTCCGCGAGCTGGACGACCGGTACGACGTCGGGTTCGTCATCCTGACGGGCGGCGAGCCCTGCCTGCACCCCCGGTTCGAGGAGGCGATGGACCTGCCCCGGCGCTACGACGCGGGCGTGGGTGTGAACGTGGCCACCGAGGTCCACCCGGCGCTCTCCGACGCGGACCACGTGTACGTGGCGGTCGAACCGCACCGAGGGTACGGGCTACGCGGCGCCCTGCGCGCCTGGGAGCGGGTCGAGAGGCTGGAGCCCGGAGAGCTCTACGCGAACACGGTCGCTTGCCGGGACACGTTCGAGGACCTGGAACGCGTCAACGAGCTCGTGATCGAGCGGGGCGCCTCGGCGCACTTCGTCATCGCCTACGTGCCGCGGGACCGCGACGACCCGCTGGACCGGTACCCGCACGACCGACTGCCCGCGCTGGTGAGGAGCCTGGAGCGGGCCCTCCTGGCCGGGATGCCCTTCCAGGAGGAGGTCCCGTTCACCTCGTGCCGACACGGCGAGTACAACGTGCACGTGCGGGTCGATGCCCGGCTCACCCCGTGCCAACACTGGAAGGGGTTCGTGCTGAGGGACCTGGACGAGTTCGAGCGGCTGAGTGAGCTGGAGCCCCGGGGACCGTGCCGCGACTGCCCGAGGTACGGGGAGTGTCAGGGTGGATGTAACGCGTACGCCTGGAACGTGTCCGGGAGGCTCATGCCCGATCCACGGTGCCCCCGGGTGCGGAATGGAAAAGCCCTTAACCCCACGGTAAGGTGACAGGGGGCCGGGGTAGGGAACGTGAGGGCGACGCTGCTGCTCGCCGCGGTCCTGATGGCGGCGGTGACGGGCGCCTCGGCCGCGGAAGAGTACCCAGTGGCGGGTGAGGTGGTCGGGCCGTTCAAGGTGAAGATCACCAGGGCCGAGCCCGTGGACACCCAGAAGTACGCGGTGATCATAGGAGACCGCTACGTGGACCTGATCATGGTGGAGAAGGGGGACCTGCAGGGTTCCGGCCCGTTCAAGACGCAGCCGTTCCTGCTGCCGATCCCGAGGGAAAAGGTGAGCGTCGAGGGCACTCGGGTGACCTTCCCGGGTGACCTTGTCGGTCGGGTGATCTCGGCGTACTGCCTGAACCCGATGGGGCGTCACCCGGTCGGTGAGATGGTCGTGCCCACGTGGGAGGAGGTCAAGGAGCGGTTCGTGCAGGTCAAGGTGGTCACGGTGACCGGTCCGAAGGTGGAGAAGAGGTTCCTGAAGCCGGACTGGGTTCAGCAGGTAGTGCGGCGGGTAGAGAGCGTCGTTAGCCCGGACCGGTGGAGTCGAAGGGCGCAGGTCATCGTGTGGGTGACCGAGGCCTCCGTACCCCAGGAGGTGTCCGTGCGGGCCCGCGTCAGCTTGGACGTGCAGGCCACGGTCCGGGCCAACACGTCCGAGTTCTTCCAGCTGAATCGGTCCGAGCTGCAGAGGCTGGCCGAATCGGGCCGAGAGGTAGCGCGGGAGCTGCTGAACTTCTTCTCCAACCGGGAGAATATGGATCGGATGATGAGCGAGGCTCAGGCGGCGCTGGACTTCGCCCGGCGATACCTGAGTGACATCATGACCGCGGTGCAGGTGGCGCGGGAGGCCGAGGAGGCGTACGGGAAGCTGCCGGTGTCGGCGCTGGCGCTGGTCGCGCTGGTCCTACCGGCTCGGATGCGGCGCGGGTAGCCCCACCCCTGTTTTTTATCCCTGAAGAGGTCGGGTGCAAGGACCACCCTCGTCATCCCGCTCCGGGTCGGTGCCGGGGGTGCTCCTCATTCCAGCGCTTCTCGCACCACCTCGAGCGCCTTCTCCCTCGTGAGCCTGTCCGGGGCCGACCCGCCGCCCTGGGCCACCGTCTCGTCGCCTCCACCCCCGCCGCTTACGATCTCCCCGATCCTCCGCATTAGGTCTACGGCCGGGGGCGCGTTCTCGCCGCTACCCACCACGACCTGGCACGAGTCGCCGGAGGTGATCTTGACCACCATGACGAGGTCCGGGTGCTCCTTGACGAGCTCCTGCACCGTGCTGACCACCGGTTTGAGCTCCACACCCTCCAGCTCCAGGTAAGCGACCCGGAGGCCGTCGATCGACTCGGCGCGCTCGGGGGCGGCCATCAGCTCCGCCTTCACCAGGCGCTGCTCGAGCTCCCGGATCCGCTTCCGCTGCTCCTTCCACTCGTTGAAGAACCGTTCCACGGTCCTCGGCAGGCTCTTCGGGTCGACGTCGAGCACGCTGCAGGCCTCGCTCAGGGTGTCCTCCAGCTCCCAGATCCGCTCCAGGGCGGCCTCACCCGCGGCGAACCGGAGCCGCTCGACGCCGTCCTGGATCCGCTCCCGGCCCAAGATCTTGATGGGGCCGATCTCGCCGGTCCGGTCGCAGTGCGTGCCGGCGCAGGCCTGCACGTTCCAGTCCTCGATCTCGACGACCCGGATCTCCCGACCCGGTACCACGCCGCCCTGGTAGAGCTCGAGCCCGTACCGCCGCTCGGCCTCGTTCCGGTCCATGAAGGACTTGCGGACGGGCAGGTCGCGCATGACGATCTCGTTCGCCAACCGCTCGATCTCCCGGAGCTCCTCGTTGGTCACGCGTCGGTGATGGGTGATGTCCAGTCGGGCCTCCGTGGGCGATTTGTGCGCCCCGGCCTGCCAGACGTGGTCCCCCAGCACGCGCCGGGCGGCCTCGAGGATGACGTGCGTGGCCGTGTGGTGCCGGGTGAGCCGCTCGCGCCGCTCGCGGTCGATGCGTGCCCTGACCTTCGTCCCCGGCTCGGGCACGTCACCCTCCACCCGGTGGAAGACCACGCCCCGCACCTTCTGGACGTCGACGACCTCGGCCCGACCGCCGTCCCACTCGAGCGCGCCGCGGTCGGCCTCCTGACCGCCGCCCTCCGGATAGAAGTACGTCTCGTCGAGGACGATCCAGTCGCCGTCCCCGGTCTCCACCACGTCGATCACCTCGGCCTCGAACTCGCGACGCCGCTCGTCCTCGTAGAACCTGAGCGGCGTTTCGGGCAGGTCCCTGTCGACGGCCGCCCGCTCGAGCTCGGCCAGGACCTCGGGCTCCTCCTCTTCCTCCTCGCCCTCGTGCCGCTCGGCGACCCGTGAGTAGAAGTCGTCGGGTACCTCGACCTCGACGCCCTCCTCCTCCGCGATCTCCCGGACCAGCTCCGGCGGCACGCCGTGCGAGTCGTAGAGTTCCACCAGGTCGTCGAACGTGAGCTCCTTCTTCTCGCGGAGCCGCCGGCGGACCTCCCTTCGACCGCGCTTCAGCGTGCGCCGGTACCGTTCGATTTCGCACTCGATCGCGTCCCGCACGTAGTCGGACCGTTCCCTCAGCTCCGGGTAGTCCTCGGCGTGCTCTTCGAGCATCAGGTCCACGAGGTCCAGGAGGTACTCGTGCTCGGCGTCGAGCGTCTCCAGCAGGCGTAGGGCGCGCCTCAGGACCAGTCGGGCCAGGTAGCCCTCTCCGGCGTTGGACGGGACGACGCCGTCCCCGAGCATGAAGGCCAGGCAGCGGGCGTGGTCCAGCAGGGCGTAGACGCTCTCGACGGGCTCGGCGATGCGCCGTAGCTCCTCCACGTCCAGGTCGAGCCGCCGCGCCGCGCGCTCGCGCAGCCGTTCCAGGTCGGACTCACCCTCGAGGTCGAAGAGGCCGGCGATGCGGGCCAGCTCGCCTAGGACGCGGCGGGCCTCGCGGTCGGGCCTCACGCCCAGGTCGGAGGCCACGCGGTCCACCAGGTCACCGAAGACGGCGTCGTAGGCCGTGGGCTCGCCCGTGGTGATCCAGGCGTAGCGCTCGATCCCGTACCCGGTGTCCACGATCCTCTGCGGTAGCTCCCGGTACTCGCCGCCGACCCGCTCGTACTGCATGAAGACCAGGGTGGCGAGCTCGAGGCCATCGACCACGACCTCGAAGCAGGGACCGGCGTTGCCGCCTCCCTCCCACCAGGATTCCTTGAACGCGATCTTCTCCTCCGGGATGCCGAGCTCCTCCACGGTGAACTCGTAGCACAGGCGGACGGTATCCTCCTTCCAGTACACGTCCCGCGGGTCGTGCGGGTGGCGGTTGAACGCGTGGTGGCCGCCCATGTGGAAGAGGGTGAAGTGGCGCCCCGTCCGCCCCACGTTGTCGATGTCGTTGAGCCGGATGCAGGGCTGGTTGATGACGAGGGGGTTGGCGGGCGGGGGAACCTCACCGGAGGTGACCCAGGGCTGGAAGCAGGCGATGGAGGCGATGGTCAGGTGGATGTCCTCGCGCCATCGGGCCACGACCGGGTACCGGTCGATGACCTCGTGATCGTGCCGCTCGAAGAACCGGAGGAACCGCTCACCCGCCTCCCGGACGTCCAGCCGGGCGCGCGCCGGGGGGTTCCCGATGAAGGAGTACTCGACGCACGGGGCCTCGTTGCAGACCTCCACGTCGGGCGGGGCCCAAAAGTGTTCACCGCACTTCGGGCACCGCTTCCGCTCGAACCCGATCTCCTCGAAGAACTCCAGCCTGAACTCGGAGGGGTCGACCCGCACGGCCTAGGCCCCCCGTCGGAGGCCGATCACGATGCTACGGTCCTCTACCTCCCACTCGCGCTCGAGGTCGCAGTCCTCGGGTGGCGCCTCGAGGCTGAGCTCCCGGGCGCGCACCTCCCGCGCGATCTCGTCTCGGTGCTCCCGCACGGCCTCCAGGACCTCCCGGTCCCCGTCGATCCACACCTCGATCCGCTCCTCGAGGTCCAGGTCCAGCTCCTTGCGCATCTCCTGCACGCGTCGGATGACCTCCCGCGCCCACGCCTCCCGGCGCAGCTCCTCGTCCATCTCGGTGTACAGGTACACCCGACCCCCTTCGAACTCGGCGGACGCCCAGCCCTCGGGCAGCCGCTCCTCGATCTCCACGTGCTCCTCCGTGAGGATGATCTCTTCCCCGTCCACCTCCGTCCGGTACTCGCCCGATTCCAGGATCGCCCGGGCGACCTCCTCGCTGTGCTCCTCCACGTGCCGGATGATCCGTCCGGCAAGGTCCCGGAACTCGGGCCCGATCTTGTCCGGTCGGGGCCGCGCGACCGGGACCTTCTCCTCGAACCGCTCGCCCAGTTCGACCTCCTTGACGTTGACCACCCGGGCCAGCACGTCCCGAAGGTCCTCGAGCCGCTCCGGGTCCTCCACCTCCACGAACAGCCTCCGCAGCGGCCACCGGGTCTTGACCCCGGCCCGCTGCCGCAGGGAGAGCGCCGCCTCGGCGGCGTCGCGCACGGTCTCCATGGCCTCCTCCAGTTCCTCGTCTATCCATCCCTCCTCGGGCTCGGGCCAGTCGAGGAGCTGGACGCTCTCCGGGTCGTCCTCGCCCCGGAGTAGGTCCCGGTAGATGTGCTCGGCCACGTGCGGCACGATCGGGTTCAGCAGCCTCACGAGGCGGTCGAACGCGTGGTACAGGACCGCGTACACGGCGAGCTTGCGCGGGTCGTCGCGCTCGAGCCAGACGCGCTCTCGGACCAGTCGGATGTACCAGCGGCTGAGGTCCTCGGTTACGAACTCGTACAGGGCGCGGGCGGCCTCGTGCACGTGGTACCGTTCCATCGCGTCCGTTACCTCGCGGACGAGGGTGTGGATCCGGGACAGGAGCCACCGGTCCTCCGGCTGCAGGTGCTCCTCGAGCTCCTCCAGCGGGTGCTCCTCCGGGTCGAACCCGTCCAGCTCGGAGTACATCTTGGTGAACCGGTAGGCGTTCCAGAGCACGTTCAGGGCGCGGTGCGTGTCGCGCACGTCCCGCCAGCTGAAGTGCATGTCGCGCCACGGGGCGTTGGACCGCAGGACGTACCACCGGAGCGTGTCGGCGCCGTACTCCTCCACGATGTCCATGGGGTCGACCACGTTGCCGAGCGACTTGCTCATCTTGCGGCCTTCCTCGTCCAGCGTGAACCCGTGCATGAGGACGGTGCGGTACGGGCACGCGCCGAACGTGATCACGCCGCAGCCGAGCTGCGAGTAGAACCAGCCGCGGGTCTGGTCGTGACCCTCGGTGATGAAGTCAGCGCCCGCCTCCTCGTCCTCCGGGCGGCAGGAGCCCTCCTTGAGGAACCACTCCTCGAACTCGTCCCGGCGCCTCGGGTACCCCAGGGAGGCCCAGGCGGCGACGCCGGAGTCGACCCAGACGTCCAGCACGTCCGGCACGCGCCGCATCTCGCCGCCGCACTCCGGGCACTCGAGGATCACCCGGTCGACCCAGGGCCGGTGGAGGTCCGGCTCGCCGTCGGGCAGCTCCCTGGCCTTCTCCTTCAGCTCGTCGAGCGAGCCGACGACCTCGAGGTGTCCGCACTCCTCGCACTCCCAGACGGGCAGCGGGATGCCCCAGTACCGCTGCCGGGAGATGCACCAGTCCCGCGCGTTCTCGACCCAGTCCCTGAACCGCGAGTGACCCGCCCACTCGGGGATCCACTCGACCCGCTCGATCCAATCCAGCATCTCGTCCTTGACCTCGGTCACCTTCAGGAACCACTGCTCGGTGGCGCGGTAGATGATGGGGGTCTTGCACCGCCAGCAGTGGCCGTACCGGTGCCTAACCGTGTCCTCGTGCGCGAGGAGGCCCTTCTCCCGCAGGTCCTCGATGATCCGCTCGTTCGCGTCGCGCACGTAGAGGCCCTCGTACCGGCCGCCCTCCTCGGTGAACGTGCCGTCCTCGGCCACGGGGCAGTGCGGGGGCAGCCCGACCTCGCGGCCCAGCTCGAAGTCCTCCTCACCGTGACCGGGGGCGACGTGGACGCAGCCCGTGCCCTCCTCCATCGTGACCCACTCGGCGGTGTAAACCCGGTGGACGCGGTCGTTCTCCCCGTGCAGCTCGCGGAGCCGGGGCACCTCGTCCCAGAGGGCGGGCCGGTAGCGCACGCCCTCGAGCGCCTCGCCCGGAAACCGGTCCACGATCTCGTACGAGTCCGCCACGGCGGAGAGGACGACCTTGAGCTTGTCCGCGACGATGAGGTGCCACTCCTCGCCGTTCACCTCGGCGCGCGCGAGCACGTACTCCTCCTCGGGGTGCACGGCGACGGCCAGGTTGGCCGGCAGGGTCCAGGGCGTGGTCGTCCAGATCAGCAGGGCGGCGTTGTCGGGCAGGTCCACCTCGGCCTCCGAGTCGTCCTCGACGGGGAACAGGACGAAGATGGAGGGGTCCTCGATCTCCTTGTACTCGACCTCGTGGTCGGCGAGCGCGGTCTCGCACCGGGGGCACCAGTTGACGATGCGCACGTCGCGGGCGAGGAGGCCGCGCTCGTGGGCGCGCTTGAGCGTGTACCAGGCGCCCTCGATGTACTCGTTGTCCAGGGTCATGTACGGGTGGTCCCAATCCATCAGGACGCCGAGGCGCTTGAACTGCTCCGTCATGATCTCGACGTGCTTGAGGGCGAACTCCTTGCACTTCTCGACGAACCGGTCGACGCCGACCTTCTCCTCGATGTCCTTCTTGCACTCGATCTCGTCCGAGAGGACCTCCTGCTCGACCTTCACCTCGATCGGGAGGCCGTGGCAGTCCCAGCCGGGCTGCAGGCGGACCCGGTACCCGCGCATGAGCCGGTACCGGTTGACGGCGTCCTTGATGATCTTGTTCCAGGCGGTGCCCAGGTGGATCGAGCCGCTGGCGTACGGGGGCCCGTCCAGGAAGTAAAAGATGGGCCCGTCCCGGTTCCTCTCGCGGACCTTACCCAGCAGGTCCTCCCGCTCCCAGCGCTCCTGGATCTCGCGCTCCAGCTCGGGGCCGGGCTCCAACCCCAGACCCCCGTCTGGGGGCGGTCCCGGTGGTCGTCGGGTCGGAGCTGCTGGACCTGATGCGGCGCGCCCACGAGGTGGCCCGAAAAAGGTTCGGTAACGTGGTCTCCTACTCGAAGAACGTGTTCGTACCGCTGACGAGGCTCTGCCGGAACCGGTGCCGGTACTGCACGTTCCGGCGGGAGCCGGACGAGGTGGAGTCCCCCTACCTCCCCCCGGAGGAGGTTTTCAAGATAGTGGAGGCGGGCCGGCGCGCCGGCTGCAAGGAGGTCCTGTTCACGTTCGGGGAGCGGCCCGAGGAGCGGTACGACGAGGCGCTGGAGTGGCTGGAGGAGCACGGGTACTCGAGCACGATCGAGTACCTGGTCGACCTGTGCCGGCGGTGCGTGGAGGAGTACCGAATGCTTCCGCACAGCAACCCCGGGGTGATCACCCGGTCGGAGATGCGGAAGCTGCGCCGGTGGAACGCGAGCCTGGGCCTGATGATGGAGATCCTCTCGGACCGACTGTGCGGGGAGGGTGGGCCGCACGAGCGCTCGCCGGGCAAGCGGCCGGAGGAGCGGCTGCGGGTGCTCAAGCACGCGGGGCGGTTGAAGGTCCCGTTCACCACCGGGATCCTCATCGGGATCGGGGAGACGTGGGAGGAGCGGGTGGAGACGCTGGAGAGGATCCGCGAGCTGCACGAGCGGTACGGGCACGTGCAGGAGGTGATCGTCCAGAATTTCCGGGCCAAGCCGGGGATCCCGATGGAGGATCACCCGGAGCCGACGCCGGCGGACCTGCTCAGGACGGTGGCGTGGGCGCGGCTCACGCTCCCGGACGTGCCGGTGCAGGTGCCGCCCAACCTGAACCGGGAGACCGGGCAGCTGGCGCTGCTGGCGGGGGCCAACGACTGGGGCGGCGTCTCCCCGGTCACGAAGGATTACGTGAATCCCGAGGCCCCGTGGCCGGAGATTGAAGAGCTGAAAAGACTCACCGAGGAGGTGGGACTACGGCTACGGGAGCGCCTGCCCATATACCCGGAGTACGTGCGTAGGGGCTGGTACCATGCGAACCTCGCGGACCTCATCGAGGAGCTCGCGGACGAGGAGGGGTTCGCGGCGGGAGGATGAGGACGACGTGAGCGTGGACGAGCTGGTCAACATGGCGGTGTCGGGCGGGATCGACGAGGGGACCGCGCTGCGGGCGCTGGAGGGGAAGATCAACCCGTACAAGGTGCTGGAGGCCGCGCACGAGGCCCGGCTGAGGCTGGTCGGGGAGCAGGTTACGTTCGTTGTGAATCGAAACATTAACTTCACCAACGTGTGCATTAACCGGTGCAGGTTCTGCGCGTTCCGGCGGGACCCGGACGACCCGGACGCCTACATGATGTCGCCCGAGGAGGTGGGGGAGCGGGCGGCCGAGGCCCGGGACCGGGGGGCGACGGAGGTCTGCGTGCAGGGCGCGCTGCACCCTGACGCCACGTTCGAGTACTACCTGGAGATCCTGGAGGAGATCAAGTCGCAGGCCCCGGACATTCACGTCCACGGTTACTCCCCGATGGAGGTCAAGTACTGCTGCCGGCTGGCCGGTGAGGAGCTCGAGGAGGTGTTACGGGAGCTGAAGCGGGCCGGGCTGGACTCGATGCCGGGCACGGCGGCGGAGATCTTCTCCCCCCGGGTTCGCAGGCGGATCTGCCCGGACAAGATCGACGCGGACGAGTGGGAGCGGATCGTTCGGACGGCGCACGAGATGGGCATCCCGACCACCTGCACGATGATGTACGGCCACGTGGACTCCCCGCGCGACTGGATCGATCACCTTAAGCGGCTTCGGAGCATCCAGGAGGACACGGGCGGGTTCACGGAGTTTGTCCCGCTCTCGTTCGTGCACGCGAACTCGCCGCTGTACCGGGAGGGTCAAGCCCGGCCCGGCGTCTCCGGGATGACCGACTTGCTAGTGCACGCCGTCGCGCGCCTGTACCTGGGACCCGTGATCCCGAACGTCCAGGCCTCGTGGGTCAAGCTGGGGGTCAAGCTCGCCCAGGCCGCCCTGCACGCGGGCGCGAACGACCTGGGTGGGACGCTCATGGAGGAGAACATCTCGCGGGAGGCGGGGGCGACCGAGGGCGAGCGTCTCGAGCCCGAGGAGATGGTGGAGATCATCCGCGAGGCGGGGTTCACCCCCGTGCAGCGCACCACGCTCTACGAGCCCGTGAAGGTGTACTAGCGGAGGTGCATCCCGTCATGACGAAGGTTGGGGAGTTCGTCCGAGTCCTGGACAAGGTGCTGAGCTCGGGCCCCGGCCGGAAGCTGATGAAGATGGGCGTCAAGCGGTGCGAGTCGTGTGGGGACGTGCGCATCAAGGTCGCGCTGGACGTGGCCTACGGCGACCGGGAGGACGCGTGCTGGAAGTGCAGGACCGCGGCCCGGCTGGTGCGGAAGTTCCTGGAGAAGACGGCCGGAGCGGTCGGCGTAGGGGAGGAGCGGCTCAGGGAGATGCTATCGGCGGACTCGTACCGGCGCGGGATCGCGGTGACGCTGCTGGGCATCTACCGGTACGGGGTCCGGAAACCCTTCGTCCCCTCCGCCCCGTACATGGCGATCTGGGACGTGACAGGGCTGTGCAACCTGCGCTGCAAGCACTGCTACTCGAACGCGGGCCGACCCGCGCCCGGGGAGCTGAACACCGAGAGGGCCCTTGAGGTCATCGAGCGGCTCTCGGGGTGGAACGTGCCAGGACTGGCGTTCTCCGGCGGCGAGCCCCTGATGCGGGATGACTTCTTCGAGCTGGCGGAGGCCTCCGCCGACGAGGGCATGTTCACGGCCCTCGCCACGAACGGGACCCTCATCGACCGGGACACGGCGGAGCGGCTGGAGGCCGCCGGCGTGGAGTACGTGGAGATCAGCCTGGACGGGGCCGATCCCGAGACGCACGACCGGTTTCGCGGCGTGAAGGGTGCCTGGGAGCGCGCGGTGGAAGGCATCCGCCACTGCGTCGAGACGGACATGATGACCGTCATCGCCTTCACCGTGCACCGAAACAACGTGAGCGAGATCCCAAGGCTGCTGGACCTGGCCGAGGACCTCGGGGTCGACGGCGTGGCCGTGTTCAACTTCATCCCCACGGGGCAGGGTCGATTCCGACGGGAGCTGGACCTGCCGCCGGAGCTGCGGGAGGAGGTGCTCCGCACGCTCGTCCGGGAGGCCTCCGATCGGGACATCCTGATCTACTCCACCGCGCCGCAGATGGCCCGCGTGAGCCTGGATATGAACGAGGCGGGCGACTCGGAGATTCTCTACGGCACGCACTTCGCGTACGCGGGGAAGGGTAGGTGGATCGAGCCGCTGCTGGAGTTCCTGGGCGGGTGCGGGGCCGGTCGGTTCCTGATGGCCATCCGACCGAACGGCGACGTGCAGCCGTGCGTGTTCCTGCCGGTCAAGGTGGGGAACATCCTGGAGGACGACCCGGAGGATCTGTGGGATCACGAGGTCTTCTGGGCGTGCCGGGACCGCGACGGGCTGAAGGACCCGTGCGGTGAGTGCGAGTTCCGGTACGTGTGCGGCGGGTGCAGGGCCCGCGCCTACGCGATCACGGGCGACGTGCGCGGCCCGGACCCCGGGTGCGTCGTGGCCGGGGGATCCGAGGAATGAAGGTGCTGCTCGTTCAGCCGCCGTTCGAGGATAACATCGCCCGGGTGCTCGGGGTCTCCTCGTTCCCGCTCGGGCTGGTGCACCTGGCCGCCAAGCTCGAGGAAGAGGGGTTCCACGTGGACGTCCTGGACTGCCCCGCCGAGGGCGTCGGCATGGAGGACTTGCCCGGCGTGCTGAAGAAGTACGACGCGATCGGCATCACGGCCACCACCCCGGTGGCCCCGTCCGCCTACCGGGTCGCCAGGCTGGCGAAGGAGCTGGGTAAGTTCGTGTTCCTGGGCGGGCCGCACCCCACCTTCATGGACCGGGAGGCCCTGAGGGAGGGTCGAGCCGACGTGGTCATCCGGGGCGAGGGGGAGACGACGACCACCCGGGTGCTGGAGGAGGTGGACGGGTGGGGCGAGCCCGACTTCTCCGACATCGAGGGCGTCACGTACCGGGACGGCTCCCGGATCGTGCGGAACCCGGACCGAAGGAAGCCGGAGGACCTAGACCGACTGCCGATTCCGGCGTACGATAAGGTGAACCTGGATAACTACGCGGCGGATGGAGTCAGGTTCGCCCCGGTGATTACGAGCCGCGGGTGCCCGTTCCGGTGCATCTTCTGCGCCTCGTCCCGACTCTTCGGGCCGAGGTGGAGGGGGAAGAGCCCGGAGCTCGTGGTGGAAGAGCTGCGCTACCTGGTGGAGGAGCTCAAGGTGGACAGGATCGAGTTCGTGGACGACGTGTTCACCGTGTACAAGCGCCGGCTGAAGGAGATCTGCGAGGGAATGCGGGAGGAGGGGATCGACGTCCCCTGGGACTGCGGCGCGCGGGCGGACCTGCTCACGCCCGAGGTCGCCAAAATCCTGCGTGATCACGGGTGCACCGCGGTTTACGTGGGGGCGGAGTCGGCCAGCGATGAGACGCTGAAGAAAATTAACAAAGGGATCACGGTTCGAGATATTATTGGATGTAGAAAGGTGGCGAAGCGGTACGGATTAGAGATACTACTGTCGTTCATACTGGGGTTTCCATGGGAGGATAGGGAGGACGTTCTAAGGACGATTAAGTTCGCTCACCGAGTTAGACCAGACTACGTACAGTTCACGGTATGCACGCCTTACCCGGGCACCCCGTTGTACGATATAGCCGAGGAGAAGGGGCTAATCGAGGTGCGAGACTGGTCCAAGTACACCACGCTGGATCCGGTGATGAGGACCGAGCACCTGAGCCGGGAGGAGTTGGGTCGGCTGCTGCAGCGGGCGTACATTTCGTACTACCTCAACCCCAGGTACCTGCTGGATGCCCTGCGCGAGGGCAAGCTGTTCCTGTTCAAGCGGATAATCACGTCCGGGGCCCGGGCGGTGATAACGTACCTGCGGCGGCTCCTGTGAGGGGGTGTCAGCTCCCCGAAAATTCATCACGCGTCAGGCGCGGTCCGCGGTCATCATCCGAACGTTACGGTCTCACCACGGCGATGATCCTGGTGAGGCTTCGGTGCACGCGGTCCCGAACCTCCGCTTCCACCCGGGAGACGCCCTCCCTCACCTCCTCCCAGGCCTCCTCGGGGACCGTCAGGGCGATCTTGCCCTCGACGACCTCGGAGAGTGCGTCCAGGGTGTTCAGTAGCAGCCGCTCGACCGGGCCCCCCTCGATGTACGAGGACCGACCGTACGGTGGGTCCACGGCGGCGGCCTGCACGGGTTCTTCCAGGATCTCGTCCACCTCCTCCGCCCGGCCCGCGTGCAGCTCGTACTCCTCGATTCCGTAGTGCCTTAGGTTACGCTCCGCCCGCCTCACGAGTTCCCTTCGGACCTCCACGCCCACGGGCACGCAGCCGATCAGGCCGGCCTCGATGAGGATCCCACCCACGTTGCACATGGGATCGAGCAGCCTTTCCCCGCGCCGCGCCTCGGCCAGGTTGACCAGGGCGCGGGCGAGGAACGGTTCCGTGGAGTCGGGCATGAACTCGGGGCGCTTGTGCGGTTTGCGGTCCGAGAGCTTCTCGCGGCGGGCGAGCGGTCGGGCCGGGTGGACTTCGTCCCCCACCTTGAGCCTCCGCTCTCCTTCCCCCAGCCGGTAGACCGCGTGGGATCGCGCGAGTCGGCGGATGACGCGGCGCGCCTCCTCGTCAGTGAGGCCCTTCACCACCGCGACCCGGTCCCGAACCTCAATTTTCCCCTCGCCCACCTCCGCCCGGAGCGCGCCCTTTAATTCCATTAACGCCAGCTCGACGTTGTCCCCCGCCAGCAGGAACGCGTGCACGGGGGGTCCCCCTTGGGCAGGTACTTCGGGACGTCCGGGATCCGGGGTAAGGTGGGCGAGTTCCTGACGCCGGAGCTCGCGTTGCGGGCCGGCCGGGCGCTGGGTGAGTACCTGGGCGGTGGCGAGGTGGCCGTGGGCCGGGACGCTCGGGTGCACGGTCAGGCCATCGCCTCGGCGGTGATCGCGGGCCTGCTCTCTCAGGGTTGTCGGGTCGTGGACGTGGGCGTGGTCTGCACGCCCACGCTGGGCTGTTACGTGGTCGAGGAGGGGCTGGACGCGGGCGTGATGGTTACGGCCTCGCACAATCCCCCGGAGTACAACGGGATCAAGTTCTGGAACGAGGATGGGATGGCCTTCACCCCGGATCAGGAGCGCGAGATCGAGGAGCTCATGGACGGCGAGCTGAGCTACCCGGGGTGGCGGGAGTTTCGGGAGGCTGAGGGGGATGGGAGCGCGCCCCGCGTGCACGTGGAGCGGATCCTGGAGGAGGTGGGCGCGGACGGTGAGGGCCTGCGCGTGGTGGTGGACTGCGCGAACGGCCCGTCGGCCCTGGTCACCCCGGTGGTGCTGCGGGAGATGGGGTGCGAGGTGATCACGCTCAACGCGCACCTGGACGGGCACTTTCCGGGCCGGCACCCGGAGCCCCGGCCGGAGCACCTGGAGGACCTCATGCGGGCGGTGCGGTCGGTCGGCGCCGACCTCGGGATCGCGCACGATGGGGACGCGGATCGGGTCGTGTTCGTGACGGAGGAGGGCGAGTTCGCCGGGTACGACGAGGTGCTGGCGCTCGTGTGTCGTAGGATCCTGGAGGAGAAGGGCGCGGGCAAGGTGGCGGTCAACGTGGACGCCTCGATGGTGGTGGACGAGGTCGTGCGGGAGCTGGGCGGTGAGGTGGTCCGGACGAGGGTGGGCGACGTGTACGTGGCGGAGGCGATCAAGCGGGAGGGTTGCGTGTTCGGTGGGGAGCCGAACGGGACGTGGATTCACCCGGACGTGCACCTGTGCCCGGACGGCCCGCTCTCCGCGGCCTGGATGGTGAGTCTGCTCGTGGAGGAGGATCGGCCGCTGTCCGAGCTGTTGGAGGAGGTGCCTCGGTACCCGACGCTGAGGGAGAGCGTGGAGTGCCCGGAGGAGCTTAAGCCCAGGGTGATGGAGTGCGTCGAGCGGCGCGTGCGGGAGGAGTACGATCGGATCGACACGGTGGACGGGGTTCGGGTTGAGCTGGAGGATGGGTGGGCCCTGGTTCGGCCGTCCGGGACCGAGCCGCTGGTCCGGGTCACGGTGGAGGCGGAGTCGAGGGAGCGTGCGGAGGAGTTGAGGGATGAGTTCGTACGGCTGGTGAGGGAGTGCCTGAGGGAGGTGGGAGGATGATCGGCGTCGTGCTCGCCGCCGGTGAGGGAACGCGGATGCGGCCGCTGACGCGGACTCGACCTAAGGTGCTGCTGCCGGTGGCGGACCGCAGGCTGATCGATTTCTCCATCGAGGCACTGGTGGGTGTGGGTGTGGAGCGGCTGGTGGTGGTTACGGAGTACCGGGCGGAGGAGGTGGAACGGTACGTGGAGGATCGGTGGGGTGGCGAGGTCGAGCTCTCGTTCGTTAGGCAGGGGGAGCCGCTGGGGACGGCGCACGCCGTGTACGTGGCGTGGCGGGAGGTGGATCCGGACGAGCCCGTGCTCGTGACGAACGGTGACCTGGTGTTCGATCCCGCGCTCGTGGAGCGGACGGTGGAGGAGCACGAGGGTATCGCCTCGATGGCCCTGGTGGAGGTGGACGATCCCTCCGAGTTCGGCGTGGTGAGGTTGGAGGACGGGTACGTGCGGGAGCTGGTGGAGAAGCCGGATCCTGGGGAGGCACCCTCGAACCTGGCGAACGCGGGCGTGTACGTGCTGGAGCCGGAGTTCGGGCGGTATCTGGAGGAGGTGAGGCTGTCCCCGAGGGGCGAGTTCGAGCTCACGGACGCGCTGCTGGCGGCGGCGCGGGAGGAGGGGGTCAAGGGCGTTCCGCAGGACGTGTACTGGCTGGACGTGGGTCGGCCGTGGGACCTGCTGGACGCGAACGAGTGGGCGCTCAGGAACGTCATGGGCCGGCCGGAGGTGGAGGGGGTCGTGGAGGAGGGCGTCGAGCTCCGGGGCCCGGTGTGGGTGGCGGAGGGTGCCGTGCTCAGGCCGGGCACGGTCGTGGAGGGGCCCGCGTACATCGGGCCGGGGTGCGAGCTGGGTCCCAACTGCTACGTGCGGCCCGCCACGACGCTGGTCGGGAACGTGCGCGTGGGGCAGGCGGTGGAGATCAAGAACTCGATCGTCATGGAGGGCACGAACGTGAGTCACCTCTCCTACGTCGGGGACAGCGTCATCGGGGCCGAGTGCAACCTGGGTGCCGGCACGGTGATCGCCAACCTCCGGCACGACGAGCGGAACGTGAGGGTGGTCGTGAAGGGCGAGCTGGAAGATACGGGTCGCCGGAAGTTCGGGGCGGTGCTCGGGGACGGGGTGAAGACAGGGATCAACACCTCGATCCTCCCGGGTCGGAAGCTCGGTCCGTACGCGGCCACGGCCCCGGGCGCGGTCGTGCGTAAGAACGTCCCGGAGGGTAAGATGCTGGTGGACGACGTGCTCGTGGACTGGGACGGGCGCGGATGACGACGTCCCGCGCTGCTGATCGATGATGACGATTGGACCGCGGACGCGCCCCTAGCTCATCGCCCACCGGAGCAGCCGCTTCCCCCAGACCGTCAGCGAGCCGCGTAGCTCGCTCCCGTGCGCCCGGGAGACCGTTACGAGCTCCCGAAGCCACTCCATCGTTCCGCTCCAGATCCTGGAGAGGAGCTCGGCCAGCCAGGCGACCCGGACCCGGTACTCCGGGTTCACCTCCATCATCGCCAGGTGGAACTCCACCACGGCTCGGAGGATCAGCACGAGTCCGGACGCGGCCAGGACCGCCAGGAACCAGCGTCGGTCGATGAAGAACAGCGGGATCAGCACGGCGGCCGCCAGGAGGGGGTTCGGGTACCGGAGTCGGGCCAGGTTCACCAGCAGCAGCGCCAGTAGGCCCGCCCCTCGGATCGTCGCCGAGAGGGGGGAGAGGGTCCGGTACGCGGACATCCCTATCACGAGCGAGGCCGTCAGCAGCAGCAGTAGGGTGGGTACCGCCCCCAGGGTTGCGATCGGCAGGGCCACCAGGCCCAGGATCCAGGCGGCTCCCATCCCCACCGCAAACGAGTTCCAGAGCTGCTTCAACATCTCGGCCGGCACTCCCCGGAGGGGTTTAATTGCTCGGGGGCTCGTTCTTAGGACTGCTGGCCGGCGTGCTCTCCGGGTACGTTCCAGGGCTGCACCCGAACACGTTCTTCTCGGAGTACGACCCGGGCCCGGTGGGTCGTGACGACCTGTTATCGTTTGCCGTGACGGCTTCCGCGATCAACGCCCCGGTATCCAAGCTTGAAAGCATGTTTCTGGGCGTGCCGGACGATCAGACGACGACGGCCGTGCTGGTTCCGTTTCAGCGGTACGCGCTCGCCGGCCGGGCGGAGGAGGCCGCCCGGCTCTCCGCCCTGGGCACCCTGTCGACGGCCCTGATCACCGCACCGCTCGTGCTGGCGCTGTCCGGGGTGGCACCCAAGGTTTACGGGGCGCTCCGTCCGGCGGTGCCCGCGCTCGTGCTCGCGGTGATCGGGGTCCAGGCGGTGGACAACGGGCTGGACGGGCTGGTGGTCTCCGGGGCCAGCGCGGGCGTGGGTTGCCTGGCCCTGCTGTGGGGCTCGATGAACGTTCCGGGGCCGATCGAGTCGATGCTGACCGGGTTTTACGCGGTCGGTCCCGGGCTCTCCTGCGCGCTGAACCGGCCCGAGATCCCGGGGCAGGGTCGGGCGAGGCCGCGCGTCTCCGGCGTTGACCTGCTCCGCTGCGGCGTTCTGGGGACGCTCACCGGGGTGGTGCTAGGACTGCTGCCCGGGTTGGGGCCGGCGAACGTGGTGTCCCTCTTACGGCGGCTGGGGATCCGGCGGGCGGACGAGTACATCATGGTGGTCTCCGGGGTGGACGCCTCCGACAACCTCACCTCCATCGTCGCGCTCTACGCGCTGGGCAACCCTCGGAGCGGGGCCTCGGTGTTCCTGCAGGAGCACCTGGGCGGGATGACGTGGGGGGAGGCGTTGGAGGCCGCCGGCCTGTACGCCGCGACCCTGCCGGTCGGAACGTGGTTGCTGGTGCGCTCCTCGCGGGTCTTCGGGGCGGTGCTGACCGGGGCCCGCGCCCAGGTGGCGACCGTGGTCGTGACCCTGGCGCTCCTGGCGCTGTCGGCGGGCCGGGGGCCGGGCGCGCTGGGCCTCTGCCTGGTCTGCTCGGGAATAGGGATTTACGCGCTGAGGAGGGGCGTGGATCCGTCGGTGTGCAGCGCCGCGCTCGCCGTGCCCACGGCGCTGAGGCTCGCGGGGGTGTGGGGTTGAGCGAGCTCCCGGAGGAGGTGGACCTGGAGCGGCTGCTGGAGCACATCGAGGAGACGAACTTCTGCCGGCGGCTGTTCCGGGAGGGCCCGGAGGAGTGGGAGGTGCTCCTGGGCCCGCTGCAGGGGGACGACGCGACGGTCCTGGAGGTGGGCGGCGAGCGCCTGGTTATCAACATGGAGGGGCCGTACCCGGCGAAGATCGGGCGGAAGACGGCGATCATTCACTCGGCCGCGGACGTGGTGGTGACGGGTGGGGAGCCCCTGGTGGCCTTCGACTCCGTGCAGGCGGAGGACGAGGAGCAGGCGGAGGAGATCCTCGAGGACCTGCACCGGCAGGCGGAGGGGCTGGGGATCCGGATCCTGGGCGGGAACACGCAGTCCCATCCGGAGCTCGTCCCGTGCGTGTCCGTGACCGTGATCGGCCGACTCGTCGCCGAGGAGCCGATCCCGGACGGGACGGCGCGACCGGGTGACAAGCTGGTCTTCCTGGGCGAGCCGGTGCGCGGGGAGGTGGGGGAGCGGGTGCGGCGGGCCCGGGTGAAGTTCAACGCCTTCCTAAGGTTCCTCCGGGAGGGGCTCGACATCAGCGCGGCCAAGGACGCCAGTCGGGGCGGGATCCTGGGGAACCTGTTGGAGATGCTGGGTAAGGCCCGCCGCGGGGTCGTGCTGCGGTCGATGCCTTACTCCACCTGGACGGGCTACCTGGGCGTTTTCATGGTGTGCATCCACCCGGACGACGTGGAGCGGGCGGCCGAGATCGCGTTCGAGGAGGACTGCCCGTTCACCGTGGCGGGGGAGATCGTCGAGGAGCCCGGGGTGTGGTTCGGGGATCGGGAGCTCGTCTCCCGGGAGGAGATGATCGAGGTTTTCAAGCGGTTGCCGTACAAGCCGCCGGGGTAGGCCCGGGTGCCGGCGGCCCTGCGGGTCGCCTACGACGGGTCCAACTACCACGGGTTCCAGTACCAGCCCGACGTGCCCACGGTGGAGGGGGAGCTGCGGCGCGCGCTGTCGGAGCTGGGGTTGGAGCTGGTCGGCTACGCCTCGAGGACCGACGCCGGGGCCCACGCGCGGTACCAGGTGGTGACGGTGAGGGGCGAGCTCGAGCGGGCGGTGCCAGGGGCCCTGAACGCCCGGCTGCCGGAGGACATCCGGGTGGTGTCGTCCGCTCGGGTGAACCCGGACTTCGACCCGAGGCGGGACGCCGTGGCGAAGGAGTATCGGTACTTCCTGGGCCCGCTGAGGGACCCGGAGTCGGCCGAGGAGGCGGCGAGGAGGCTGTCGGGGAAGCACGATTTCTCCGCGTTCCGTCGGGAGGACGGTCGTGATCCGAGGGTGCGGGTCGAGGAGTGCGAGCTCGTCGAGTGGGCGCCCGGGGTTCACGTGCTGCGCGTGCGGGCCGAGCGGTTTCTGTGGGAGATGGTGCGGAGGATGGCGGGGTTCGTGTGGGAGGTGGGGTGGGGTCACCGGGAGCCGGAGGACGCGGACCGGCTCCTGTCGGGCGAGTACGGACCGGGGGAGAAGCCTCGGTGCCTGCCCGCCGAGGGCCTGGTGCTCTGGCGGGTGGAGTACCGCGAGGTCAATCTGGATGAGTGCGAGTGCTGGTTCCCTCACACGGATATAATACCGCACGGGGGCAAGTTATTACTAAGGGTCGGTGGGGAGGGCTGAGGGCATGCTCAGGGTCGTGGTCTGCCCCCCGTGCTACGATCCCGCCCCGGCGCTCCCGGAGGACGGTGAGGTTCTGGACGCGTCGCGCGCGTCCTCGCTCTCCGGGATCACGTCCGAGGTCGGGTCGGAGGAGAGGCTGGTGCTGCGCCACATCGACGTGCCGGCGGCGCACGAGTGGGTGGGGTGCTCGGACGAGCACCCGCTGCGCGTGATGAGGTCGAAGGTGCACAACGTGCTCTCCGCGCTGATGAGGAGGGTCCGGAAGGCCTGGCTGCTGGTGTACTCTCAGGTGTTCCTGGACTTCATACCCTCGAGGCTGCACCGGAGGGTTGAAGTTGAGTTCGTGAGGTCGGACCGGGGAGGCGGGAACGAGCTGGCTTCCTGGCCCCCGCACGGGGTGTGTCCCGCGGTCGAGGGGCTGCGGGCGGAGGAGATGGAGCGGAACGTGCGCGCGTTCGTGCGAAGGACGGGGTCCGCGGTCCTGGGTCGGATCGCGAGGTGGGACGTGCGGAAGGTGCGCCTGGAGTACCTGTCGGCCACGGAGATCCTCCGGGGACTGTGCCCCGACCTGCGCAGGTTCAGTCTGGGGACCCGGCTCCTGGACGCGTTGGAGGCGGCGGGCGTGCTGACGTCCAGGAACTCCGGGTACCGGATGTTCAGCTGGAGCCCTGCGGTCGTGTCTGGGAGGACCTCGGAGATCGTGATGGACCTCGTGGAAAGGGTCGTCGAGGTCGAGGGGGAGCTGCTGGATGCTGCGTCTCCCCGAGAACGTGCAGGAGCCTCCGGTGCGGTGCGACGGCCCGGAGATCGGGAGTAGGATGGAGGTGATGAGGCGCTCCCACGATGGGTACGTGGAGTTGGGTAGGGTGGCGGGGCTGGAGAAATTCCGGACGATGTGCCTGGTGACGGTGAGGTCGAGGGCCGGGTACTACGCGGTGCCCGTGCGCGCGGAGGAGGGGGCGCTGGTGGAGCCGGTTCGGGTGCAGAAGGTGGGCCGGGGGATCGTCGTCCCCTCGATGGTTCCCCACCGGCGGGTGGGCGAGGTCTACCTGGACATCCGGCGGGTGGGGGGCCGGTACGTCCTGGCCTTTTTCGGTCGGAACTTCACGGTCAGGACGCACGAGAGCCTGGTCGTGACCGGGGAGAGGGACGGCGTTTGGATCCGGTGGGATCGGCTCGCGTTCAACCTGCAGTCGGGTTACCTGGAGGTGGACGGAGCGCGGTGTCGACCGCTGGGATTCGTTCGCCCGGGCCGCATGATCGGGGTGACGGAGCGGCTGGAGGTGGTGGAGGCGTCGGAGTCCGGCGTGAGGCCGGTGGGTCGGGCCCGGGTGGTGGGTGATTACCTGAGGGTGCCCGTCGGGGAAGGGTGGCTGGAGCTTCACCTGGGTCTGCTCCGGGAGGAGGCCTAGCGGATGGTGAATCGGGGAGGCTGAATCCACTCGGACTTGCACCGGGGGCACCGGGAGGGGGGTCGAACGCGGGCGCTCTTGAACACGTAGCCGCACTTGTTGCACCGGGCCGGTTCCATCAGGAGCCGCTTCCCCTCCTTTCGGACGGTCTTGGCGATGTGTTCCAGGTCCTCGATGATCTTCCTCCGGTCGTCCTCGCCGACCATGGCGGCGATCTCGTCGATGGTCAGGGGCTCGCGGGACTCCGTCAGGAGTTGAATGATCTTCTCGCGCCGGGTCCTCCACTCACTCACCCTCGCGGGCTCCCCTGGCGAGGCGCTTCAGCCGCTTAAACCCCTCCTCTCGGCCGCGGACGATGAGCACGTCCCCGGCCCGGATCTCGGTGTGCTTGTCGGGCCCCACGATCCAGGTCTCTCCCCGTCGGATGGCCACCACGTGCATCCCCGTCTCGCTGGCGAGCTTCAGCTCGCCCAGGGTGCGGCCGTCGAGCTCGGACCCCTCCTCGACGCGCACCAGCTTGAACTTCTCCTCGGACTTCTCGATCGCCTCCTTCACGATCGGGTGGGGTTCGGCCCCCATCGCGACGGTCTCGGCGACATCGTTGGCCGCGTCGGTGATCACCTCCATGGCCTGTGCCAGCTCCATGATGGGGAGCAGCCGCTTCACGTCCTCCACGCTCCGAACCGCCAGCGCCAGCTTGGCTCGGAGGGCCAGGGAGAGCTCGTCGAGCCGGGACTCGATCCTGCTCACCTCGTCCGCCAGCTCCTCGCTCCCGGACAGGAGGACGGCGTAGGAGAGGTCCACGGAGAGCTGCGCCAGGTTCTTCATCTCGATCAGCAGGTCGACGACGGTCCGGCGCTTGAGAATATCCTCAATCCGCTTCAGGTCCTTCTCCTCCTCTTCCTTCCCTTCCCCGCTCAAGGAGACCTACCCCGGGGCCAGCAGCAGCGTGATCAGGATGCCGGCGGAGTCGGCCGCCGTCGTCACGACGGGTCCCACCACGTCGTCGGGGTCGAGCCCCAGCCTCACGCTCGCGAAGGTGGAGATGACCGCGACGAGTACCGCGAGCAGGTACGTGAGGGTCGCGGAGAGTAGGACGGTGGTCACCAGGGAGGATCGGCCGGAGAACGTGAGCGTGACCGCGAGCGTGTACGCGAGCGTGACCAGGATCAGGGCGGACCCCTGGACGGCGGTGTCGTACGCGACCCGGCGGGCGCTGACCGTGCCGAGGTGCACGTGGGTGGCGATGCTGCTGCCGACGGAGGACGCCGCGGCTCCGGTCGCGGCCATGAGCACGGGGAGCACGGCGGCCAGCCCCGGGTTGTGCTCCAGCTTGGCCTCCAGGCGGGCGAGGAAGGAGCCCACGTAGGAGCTCCAGGCGGCCAGCAGGGCCGACACCGTGAGCATGGAGGTCAGCGCGCCCACCAGTCCGCGCCTCAAAGGAGGATCACCTCCGACAGGGTGAACAGGAAGACGACCGTGAGCACGTCCGACAGCGCCGTCGTGACGGCGGGTGCCACCCGGTCCGGGTCCGCGCCCAGCCGGAGGGAGAGCCGCACCACGCCGATCGTGGCCGGGGTCACCACCGCGGCCACCGAGACCACCGTCAGGAGCGCGACCGCGACGAGGGTGCCCAGGTCGCCGCCGTAAGACCAGCGCGTCACCAGGGCGATGATCGGGGGGATGAGGAGGCTCGCGAGCAGGGCGGCCACGGTGCTCTCCACCGCCCGGTCGGAGTCCCCCAGGTGCTCGGCCGTCGTCATGCGGGAGGAGTGGGCCAGGGCGATGTTCCCTCGGAAGTCCATCAGCGCCGGTAGCATCGCCAGCAGCTCGGGGTGGCGGGCCCACTTCGACTTCAACGCTTCCAGGGAGAACCCGGTGAACGACTCCATCGCCACGAGGGCGGCCAGGGAGGAGAGGGCCGCGAGGAGGTCACGGGTGGGGTTCATCCTCGGAGCTCCTCCCGCAGCCGCTCTGCGGCCTCGTAGAAGGGCTCCACCACGCGGCCCACCGGCGGGGAGTACGAGTAGTCCCAGGACAGCAGGTCCTCCACCTTCGCTCCCAGTCGGATCGCCAGGGCGATCGCGTCCACTCGCTCTCGCACCCGCTCCCCGCCCACCGCCTGAGCGCCCACGATCCGATGGGTGTGGGCGTCGGCGACGAGCTTCACCGTGAGGTCCTCTCCCCCCGGGTAGTACCGGGCCCGGGTCGTCGAGCTGACGGTCGCCGAGACCACCTCCATCCCGACGTCCCCGGCCCGGGCCTCGGTGAGCCCGCACCCGGCCGCCTCCAGATCGAACGCGCAGACCACCG
>Ga0256842_1000145_pt1 | contig 59664 bp, 63 predicted proteins | sample 4559240metaG_FD_185973 | JGI IMG/M metagenome (GOLD analysis project Ga0256842, IMG submission 185973) | Hydrothermal vent microbial communities from Guaymas Basin, Mexico - 4559-240 | ecosystem: Environmental > Aquatic > Marine > Hydrothermal vents | place: Mexico: Guaymas Basin | collected... | reverse complement strand
CCGCGGGGGCGAGGCGGCCTCCGGTGGTGCGCCACCGTGGCGCGCCTTCCGAGAAAGCAGGGTCCGTTCCGCAGGCGATCGACCCGCCGGAGATCCCTTCGCGCTAGCCGCCGCGTCCCCCGAGCATTCGCGGGGTGACGCCCTATCTCCATCGGGGCGCGGTGGCCCGAAGCGGGATCGGATCGGGGCTACCAGCGGTGCCCTTCGGGCGATCGTTCCGAGTTCTCGGACGACCCGGAACCCGAGCCGGCTTCGGGAAATGGAGGGAGGGTCCGACGGACTCCGAGAACGGGGTCGGGGTGGGCTTCCGGTGAGTACTCCCGGTCTCGGTCGTACCGGCCATTGACTCAAGCTCGGCGGGCCGCACCGGGCTTTGAAACGTAAGATGGACTCCACACCTCCAGCATCCCGGATCCGCTCGACCTGGATCCTCGGCGCGTCCAGACGGCCCGCTCCGGGCGCGCGAGGTGGTACTTGACGCGGTTCCTCGAAGCCGGGACGCACGGTCGACGGTATTTCTCCCTCGACCAGCGCTCCGTCGTCACGTCCGTGCGCGATCCGCGCCTCTTCGTCGGCTCCGGTGGCGGGGGACGCGCCGCCGGACTTCACCTGCGGGGTGGGGATCCGACCGATCCCACTCCAGCGTCTCCGGGGCCCTGGAGACGACTGGTCGGGACGGTAGAAAGGGTCGGGGGAGGGCTCGGCTCCGCTTTCCCTAGGGTCTCGACCCCGATATCTCGGGCGTGCCACCATCCGCCCGAGCGACGGCCCCGAAGCCTCGGCCAGAGCCGGGAGCGAGGGACGGGCGCTCTGCGGGTCTAAACCGACTCGGACGGGACGATCCCCTCTCACTCACGTGGGTGACCGATCCGGACCGAATCACGCTCTCCTCATTCCGGCGCGCGGCATTCGAACGATGAGTCAAACGGTCGAGGTGCTCACCAGCCTCCATCCCCACCGTCCCCACCATCGCCGCCGTCGCCACCGTCCCACCCGTCTCCCCCGTCACCGTCCCCGTCGTCACCACCGTCCAGGTCGCCGACCGCGTCGGCGATGGAGTCCAGGACGTCGATGACGGCGTCCTCGACGGCGTCGAGCACGTCGTCGATCACGTCATCGTCGTGGTCCAGCGAGCGGTGATCTCCGCACACGGCATCGATAAGTTTGGTAATCTCGGAGGGGCCGAGGGGCGGACGCCCTAGTCCGTCCGGACGCGCCGTGCGCGACTTCCTCTCACGGCTCCTCCTCACCAGCTCACGCAGCCTCTGGGGCCCGAGGGTCAAGAGCACCGACAGCGCCGAGAACACGCGCTCGGTCCTGATCGCACCGCCGAACGCGAAGTCGGGATCCTCCGACTCCCCCTCGCGGCGGCCGACTCCCAGGAACGCGATCAGCAACCTCAGCGGCAGCGGCACCACCGCCCCCCTCAGGTGGAACTCGTCGGATCCCGTCCGCAGCCGCACGTCGAAGGGGATGACGCGCTCCAGCGACCGCGGGCTCCGACTCCGAACGCCGGTGATAGCTCTGACGACGGCGCGAACGGTGCCCCTTCTTCCCCAGCGCCGCAGGGAGGACACCTCCACGATCTCAATCCCAGGGCTCAGGCGGGCCGGCACACCCGCCCGGCCCTCCAGGAGCTCGGACAGCCTCCGATCGAGCTCCAGCGCGGTGCCCTCACCCTCGAGGACGGTGCCCGCGAGCCCCTCCAGCCACTCCACGACCTCCAGGACCCGGTCAATATCGCGTCGCATCCTCCTCTCCGACCAGAGGCCCGATACGACCACCAGGCCGACCAGGGCCGCGAGGCCGCACGCGAGGAGGTACCACAACGCGGGCACCCCCAGCGATCCTGCGACCCACCACCGCGTCCGGGTCCCGCTCCTCTCCAGGGAGATTAAAGATCCAGGAAGTTAAGGAGGGCGCGGGCTCGGTCGGGGGAGGCGGGCGGACGCCGGGCGTGCGCAAGGTAACGCTCGAGTCCGTCACCCCGGTGCTCGCCAGGAAGAGGAACGGCGAGTACGAGCTCCCGAGTCAGCGAGCTGAGGGGCGTCCTGCGGTGCTGACTCCGGACGATCCCCGGTCGGTGCCTGGGCTGGAAGGAGGTTCGGGAGGTTGAGGCTGCCGCCATCCCTGGTGAACCTGGCCCCGGCGGAGGAGAGGGCCCGGGAAAGGATACCACCTGAGCGGGGTCTGGAGCGGCTGGGCGTGGCGGTACCGCGCGCACGAGGTGCCGAGAGGGACTGACGTTCGGGCTGCGGGTGACGGTGGCGTTCTCGAGCGCTCCCGAGAGGTGCTGAGGAGGCACAGACTGGATGCGAGCTTCCCCAGAGAATCCCTCGAGCGATCCTCAAACTTCCGCCCTCAAACTTCCGCGCCCGGCGGCGCCGGCGCGCTCACGCCGGTGCGCCGGGTCGTTGATAAGTGGGTGGAAGTCGTACTGCTGGACCGGGAGGAGCCGCCGGAACACGTTGAGATGGTCCTTGAGTGGGCCGAGGGGGATGGGAAGCGCGCGTCGGGACGAGCTCGGATCCCCCACGCTCCGGGACGGATGCCACGTGATCGGGGCCGGCCCGGGCGGGGACCTGAACGAGGCGCCGGACGCGCCAGGGAGGCTCACGATCACGACGGTATCGAGCGGACGGTAGGGTACCCGGGCATCCCCGGTTCCAACGGCGATCGACAACGCTCCCCGATCCACTTCCAGGTCAAGCGGGCCGGCGACGAGCACGTGCCCGCGGTCGCGACGTTCGAGGAGGAAAAAGGGATGCGCAGGGACCTGGAGAGAGTCCGGGAGAGACCGCGTCGGGCGGGATGGGAGGTGCGCCCGTGAGTGCTAGCCCGGTGGCCCGGGCCGGCACCCCTCACCCGGGCGGCCCCCGCAACCCAGGGATGCGGCCTCCGGCGGTAGGTAACGCGGCGATCCCGCACCATCACCCAACCCGCCGCCGGAATCCCACACCCCACGACGCGACCCCCCGACTCACCCTCCCGCGCGACCACCGATGGGGTCACGGAGCCACGCCGCCCCGAGCCTCGCGCCGGCGCGCCCGTCCTCGCCTACTTGGTCACCACCGGCGCCCGCCCCTCGCCCCCACCTACCCCTCGAAGCCCCGCTCGAACGGGCTCTATCCGCCCGAACCCAGAGAGAATTCTCAGCCCAGGGCCCACGCCTCGCACGGTTACAATACCATCCCACCGGGGAACCCGTCCCCGGGTCCGGAGGGGGACCTACCCTACGAACCACCGTTACCACCCGCCCCGTCGGGGCACGCCGAGCGGCCCGATGAGCAACATCCCAAGGAGCCGGAAGCGCCACCGATTCCCTCCGAGCCGGCCCGATTACACAGGGTGGCAAGCATAGTCCGAGGCCGAGCTCACCGACCGACCCGACGCGCGTCGAGGTCGGCGGCCTAGTCTCCGGCTCCGGGCGGATCACGAAGACGAAGCTCCCGACCTAGCACCCCCGCCGAGATCGCGTCCCCCAAGGAGCCAAACCGCCGGGAGGTGGCGCACTCCGAGGGCCGGGCGGACCGGGCTCCAACCCAGCGCAGGCTCCGCCGGGTGAAGGGTGACGTTGGCGCCGACGATCGTCCCGGAAGGCGCCCACGTGGGAGGATTCCGGGCCCCGCCATCGGGCGCGAGGCTCATCCGGGAACCCGCACGCACCGCTGCGATGCTAACCCCACGAAGCTCCGGGGACGGAGGTCCCGACCCTCTCGGCGGGCGCGGCCACCCAGTCCCCTCTCAGACCGCCGCCCGGTACTAAGCCTCTCCATGCCACCGTAACTCCGCGGGGACCATCTAGAGTGCCGAACGCCCGGCGCGGCCCCTCCTCAGTGACTACAAGAGCCACGGTGCGGTCAGCGCGACCGACCCTACTTCCCGCGCCGGAGCCGCGTCCGAGCTCGAGCTGAACATCGGGACCCGGCACCCGCCGTCCCGGGACCGGCGGTGGAGGGAGCCTGCGCAGGGTGCTCTCCGCGAACCAGGCCTCCCACGGACCCAGGACGACCCGGGTGAAGCGCGGGGCGCGCTTGAGGAGGCCTCGAAGCCCGGTCAAGCCCGCGGGCGGGAGATCGAGCGCGAGGGTTCGAGCCACCAAGCGACGCACTTCTCGGTTCTGGGCGCCTCCCGCACGGCCCGCCCGAGCGCGGTCCGGAGGTGCCGCACCGCGAGCCGGGCGAGCTTGAGGACCGTCTCCTCCGACCGTCCGACCAGCCGTTCCACGAACCCGACGCCCGGGTTGGACCCGCCCAGGTATGTGAGCCGCGCCAGCCCGAAGAGATTCCTCCGGGCTCGCGGAGCCGGTCCTGACGGAGGGTTAACGCGACACAGGTACCGATCAACCACCGGGGAACGCGCCGGCCCACGGGTGCATCGCTCCCGCCCGGTGAGCGGTGATTACAACACCAGGGCGGACGGCCCGACGGCCGGAGAAAAAACCGGTTGGAGGGGATCGCGGCCCTAGAAGTCCAGGTCAATGTCGATGTCGAAGTCCAGGTCCGGGATCAGGTCGAAGACGTCGAAGTCGACCCCCGGCACCTCGTTGAGCCACTCCAGCACGTCCAGCCAGTCGCTGACCGACGAGCAGTCACTGATCAGCTCCCACAGGTCCCACGTCCACTCGAGCCCGTCGAACCCGGACAGGACCTCAAAGGCCTCCTCCGGACCACTGCAGGAGCTCAGGTCCGTGGCCAGCACCTCGATCTCCCTCGGGCTGAGCACGCGCTCGATGACCCGGACCAGGACCTCCACGATCAAGGAGCCCAGGGTCATCCCACCGAGCAGGCCCAGCAGAGCCCGTCGGACCCTCCTGATCGCGCTCACCGCCCGCGCCCCCTAACCCTCCGGTGGAATCCCGCGAAAGGATAACATCCCGACGCTAAATACGGTTCGGACGGACCGCACCGGGAACAGCCTTCCCAACCCGCGCGGACCATCGGGACGCGGTCCCAGGACCCGGGGCAGAGGGACTCACCCGGTGGGCCAACGCCCCCAGAGACCGCCCTCCCGAGCATCCCAGCCCCGACCCCGTACCACCCGGGCCGGGAGAGGTGGTCATCCACCCACCGGAGCACCGACCCGCCCGCGCCCGCCGAAACACGGCCGAAGCCACCGGACGACGCCGGCGCTCCCCCTCCTCGGCCGACCGATCAGGCTCGAGCCGCGCCCCCGGACCCAACCATCCCGAGCGGTCGAACCCGGGCCCCGAGCCCACCATTCTCCCGGTCGCCGGGCCAACCGCGGCGGATCACGAAGGGAACACCGGGGTAGGGTGAGGCGAGGAGGGCCCGACCCGAGGACCGACCGGCGAACGCGGTACCCCGCGGGCCCCTCATCCGCCCTCGCCGGGCGCGCCCCGGCACCTCCACCCGCCGGCCCAAGACCGGACCGCGAGCGCCCGCTGCTCACGGCCCGCACCGACGGAGGCAGCTCCTCGGACGCGGGTGGCCCTCTCCCCTCTCGATTACAAAAAACTAGGCCCCGGAGAGGCTCAGGGATCAAGGGAACCGACCACCGCCGTATCTCTAGGACCCCAGGGTCCCGGCGCACCGAGTGGCGGGCGGTGGAGCGCATCCCCAGAGGCCGTCCGGGAGTCGTCCGACCTCCCAGGCCGTGTTCCGGGATACCGAGGGGTCGTGGCACGAGGTGATCCCCGCGCGGCCCACCACAGATACGCGTTCGGGTCACGGGGACCCGTAGGGCTTGGCCGGGAGGACGGTGTACCGGCGCACTTAGCGCAGGAACGGGAGTGAGGGTGGTGTCGAGGCGGCGGGGTCGGGTGAGTCGGCTCATCCACCCGGGATCGTCCGTCTGTTCGCTCCTACCTCCTCGCCCGCCGCGCGCGGAGGGGGGCCGGTGGTCGGTGACCTAGGGTTTGTGAGGCCGTGTTTCCAGCCACCGCAACCTTCACCTTCGCTACGCTTACCTTACCGCATCCGCCTCGATGGCCCACTCCTCTTCCGTGCGCACGGCGGCCGCGGTGAGGCCGGGCCCGGTCACGTGCTGGGCGCTCACGTACACGCCCTTGGGCGCCAGCTCCTCCGCCACGTACTGCAGCAGCTGCGTCTTCGCCGTGGCCGGGTCGCCCACGATGGGGGTGGTCCCGACAACCTAGCTCATCTGGGCCACCACCCGCGCGACGATCATCACGAGTCTCCCGGCCCCCGGCCCGACACCATCCGCGGTCGAACGCGGACGGGCGCCGCCCCCAGCGCGGCCGGATCGTTTCGAGCCCCGAAACGTTCCCCGGCGTCACGGGACCAGGCTCGTGTACGCTAGGTACCCCGCGGCCGCGAGCAGCAGCGCGCCCGAGAGCCGCCTGAGGTCGTGGAGACGCTCCTCCGGTGCGATCGTGGCGGTCCGATGGACGGCGAGGGCGATCGCCGCCTGGGTGCCTACGATGCCGAGGAAAAAGCCGGCGGGGAAGGCGAGAAGCTCCGCCGGGGAGCGGGCGGCGCTCATGATCGAGCTGCCCACGGTCAGCCAGAAGACGTAGGGGTGAGGGTTGAGCAGGTTGACGACGATCGCGCGCCGCAGCGGGGACCGGACGCCCCCGGCCCGGACGGGCTCGGCCGAGTCCCCTCCCACCATCAGCGAGAGACCAAGGTAGGTGAGGACGGCCGCGCCGGCGAGCCCAAGGCAACGTAGGATCCAGTCGGGGAGTCGGGTGGCGGCGATACCGGCGGCGGTGACGAGGGGCCCGTCGGTGAGGACGGGGACAACGGCGACCGCAAGGCCGGCTCGCAGCCCTCCCCGAAGCGTCTCGGAGACGATGAGGGCCTGAAGCGGGCCGGGCGTCAGCCCGCCGCTGACCCCCAGCACGAGACCCAGGGCGAGCGGACCCACCCGGCACCCGCCCCGTTGGGGAGCGTCGCCCGGTGGGTGTCGGGGGACCGGCCTTAACGCTCGCGGCGGGCCGGGCCGCCGATCCCCGAAAAAACCGGACTCGGGTCGGGGGGCCGCTCCCGATTAAGGGATGACCCGCCCTTAAAGAGCGCTCCAGTCGGTGCCCGCTGCGGTCGGTGGCCCCGGCGTGTAAAAGGCTGCCCCGGTCCGGGTGCGCGGCCGGCCACTCTTCCTTGTACAATTTACGATAAAAGCGGCAGACGACGGGCCGGATCCCGCGTACCCTCCACGACCGGGCGCGCCGCCGTGGCCGGGTTCCCGACCCACCCCGCGATCGCCCCCTGGTTCGGGACCGGGTCGTGGGACACCCTCCGTGGGTCGAGCGTGCGAACGTGCCCGAGTGGTTCGGCGGGAGTGCGGCCGGCCCCGGTCCCCTCGGCCCGCGCCATGGTGGCCCGGCCTGAACGTCGCTCGCTCCCGAGTGCGGGCCGGACCCTCCCGAACCGGACCGTCTGCGACGCCGCCAACCCGCGCTTCACGGGGATCCGGGTGGGGCCGGTTTTCCACCGTGCTCACGGGCTTCGGAGTGCTCAAGGGAACTTGCGGGCGTAAGGCCTGGGGCGCGACCCACGCTTCCCGAGGACGGTTCTTTAATTTTAGAAACTTTAATGTTTCCATTTATCGTCCCACGCTTGGAACCGGCACCTCGCCCGAGGCGGCGACGCCGACGGGTGGCCTTGGGCCGCCCCGTCCTCACGGCGTGAGGGGGTTCCAGGGGCGGCGAACGGAAAGAGTGGTTCCCTCGCCGTAGCATCGCGAGGCTGGTGCGATCCCGCCGGGCCGGAGGTTCGGACCGGTTCAATCACGGCGTCGACGCGGTGTCGTCCCCGACCGGGTTCGCGGGAGCAACCCCGGCGGGTGAAGTATGAAGGTACTCACCGCGTGGGAGTGGTTGGGGTGGGCCCGGCCCGCTACGGACAGGGGCACTCCTCGGTCGAATCTTCCGACCGTGGGCGGTCGGGCCAACGTCGCCACCCCGCTACCCGCAGCCCCGATGTCGCGGCGGGGAGGGACGCGGCGCGCCCTCACCGACGACGATTCGGGTCGCGCCGTGGCGGGCGTCGAGGTGACGCCCGGGTAATCCGCCCAGGGTGCGCGTGATGACGGCCCGGAATCGTTACGACATCCGTAACGTATCGCCAACGCGGTCAACCCCGCACACCCACCGGCGCGACCGAGCCGGGTAGGGCCCCATCGAGCCGACGCGCTCCCGTTCGTCCCGGCCCGATCCGGCTGGAAAACCCAACGGTCCTCCCCACGTCCCGCGTTGGGCCGGAGTCCCCCTCGGCACCGACGGGGTCGTTCCCGCCCTTGACCAACAGCCCTCGGGTCCGGCCGGACCTAAGGGTGAGTCCCCGCTTCACACGAGTCGAGGGCGCGCCCGGTAACCGCGCTGAGGTCGAGTCGAGGACGGCGCCAGCGCGCGGGCAGGAATCTGCACCCAGGAGGTTAGGGGTTCGCTCTCCGGTCCGGGACGTCGGGCCCGTCGGTGCCCTCGCCAGCGCGCTCGACGGGAGCACACGGCTCACTCCCGTGACGATCGTGTCCTGAGTCAAAGGCGGTACCGGGAGGAGTGACCAGGAGACGCTCGAGGGCCGCCCGGTCCCCACCCGGGCCCCGACCGACTCAGGAGGACCGCGGCCCGGCCTGGCCGGAAGGCTGGGTTCTCAAGGCCCACTTACTCGCGTCCGATCAGCGCTCTCCCGCCCTCTCGCGGTGGAGCGCGGTGATTCCTTGGGCGGGAGCGCCCCTCACGCCTCCTCCCTGAGTGCCCGCCGACACGGGCGCCGCGGGATGGTCATTCGCCTCACCCGGGCGAGCGGGCGCTTCCGCGCGTTCGCTGCCGGTAACTTCTACCCATGGGGTGCCTCGCGTGAGGGGAACCGGAGAGCGCCGAGGACTCCACGATCGGGAGCGTTCCCGCACCGCCCTCCAGCCGCCCCCGACGACCCACGCGAGCGAGGGCCCCTTCCACCGCCGCCCACGTCGACGCCGGCCCGGGCGGCCCTCCGCTCGCAATCGAGGAGCAAGGAAAGGGGGACTAAGGAGACCGCTCGAGACCTCACCGCCTCGACTTCGACCGCGCACGGGTGGGCCCGATGCCGGGTCACTCGCCCCGCCCCGCGCCAACCACGGCCCCCATCTATTGTAATCACAGGGGAGCGATGCCCACAGGGCGAGAATCAGGCGTCGGCGCCGTGGAGCCTGTGAGCCCGCTCTCAAGCCCGGGTAGCCCCCCGACCGCCCTCGGGATCCTAACAACCCGGACCCCGAGCGGCACCTCCGAACCCGTAGCGCGAACCGCGCCGCAGCCCCGCCTGGGCCGCCAACCCCGGGTGACTCACCCTACCCGGCCAGCGGTGCCCCAGCGGGCACCCCATAGATCCGGGGACGAGATCCCATCCCGGTTCGTCGACCTCCCCGTAGGGCGCTCGACCCCGGAGCGGGAACCCACGATGGCACCGACCGGCGACCCGACGGCACGGCCCTGACCCAGCCCTCAGCTCCCCCGATACCGGGAACGACACCTAGGGCGGCCGGCCATCCGGAGTCAAGGACGGGCGCCAGGTGGATCACCGCTCCGGGCCGGCGCCCACCGACCCGGCACCGCGCCAGGATGATCCGGCGGCGGGGCTAAGCGGAATCCCGGCCGGGCCGCCCGACCAAGGGATCACGAAGGCCGGAACGCGACCCGACCTCACCTCCGATCCCGGCTTACCAGCCCGAGGCCGCCCGCCCGGAACGCCCACCGCGAGCCGAGGACCCCCAGACGAGATCCCAACGACGAAGCCAAGCCCGACGATCCGCCGGACCCAGAGCGCGGTTAAGCCCCATACCCCGCAGCGCCTTACCCACACGCCGAAGGACCGCCCGGCACCCAGGTCGGAACGTTGAACCATGCGGGGGGGACGCGAGCGGACTCCCCCGTGGGTCGGGGTTCCGAGACGGTCAGCGCGCCCACGACACGTCCAACGCTCTCCCACCGAGAGGGACGATGGGTCGCCGATGGAACCCACCCACGGCCCGGCGCCGGAACGTCGGAATCGGAGCCCGGAGGCAGCCCACCGCACCCCGACCGGATTCCACGGAACATCTCCCATAGTACCTGCGTCCTTACCGGGGCGGGCGGTCGGGACACTCCCCGGGGGCATCGAGCGACCGGCCCAGCGGGCGGGTGGCCACTTAAGGTACGCTTTCAGATCATAAGGAAACAAAAAGCATCGATCAAAAACATGTTAGTTCATACAGAAACCGAACTAAATTGAAGGAAACCGCGCATCGCCACACGACCACGGTATGAAGTATTACCGGCTCTTGTGGTACTTGGTAGGATTGATGAGGGTTTTACCGGGCAGGCACGTTGTTCCCTGTTAGGGTGAACTGACTGCACCCTTTATCATCCCGAGCGTTAACTAACTTTAGTCCATAGAAAGAGTCACATTACCAACCCACTACGATCACTATCTGCAGCCCCCACGAGGTTACTACAAGATGCCGAAAATCCTATTGCTAAATCACAATTGACTAGGCCTTGCTCATACCCGGGCTCGTTAAAGTGCCCTCCGACGAATCGGAAACGGACCAGCTTCCGAATCGCGTACTACCAAATCACACTTTAGTCCCGGGCAACCTTTAAGTACCACGAGCACGCTCTAAATCTTTGGAGTGGTCGGGGGTTGGTGGTTCTCGCGTGGTAAAGCCCGAATCCTGCAGGACCAGACCGCCCTCGCATTAACCCGTAGTTAACATGGGTAATGAAACTCAGCCTTCGACTTGCGGAGGTCCTTCAAATCTCATAGTCCCCCCAAACTCGCATTAACCCGTAGTTAACATGGGTAATGAAACACGCGCTTCGTTCCTTCCTGTACTTCCACGTGCACTCCTCCATCATCTCTCACCCCCTTCCCCTCGCATTAACCCGTAGTTAACATGGGTAATGAAACACTTTCCGCACACCACGGTCGTATCGCAGGTAATACCAGACTCTCAGGCTCGCATTAACCCGTAGTTAACATGGGTAATGAAACATGAACCCCGACGACGCTCTTATCACCCTGTTTCCTGTTGGAGTCCTCACGGTCTCGCATTAACCCGTAGTTAACATGGGTAATGAAACAACCGATACTGGCTCCGATACGACGACTACGGCACCCTCACCACCGACCTCGCATTAACCCATAGTTAACATGGGTAATGAAACTCCAGCCTGTCGATCAGTCTGTGACCCCTGACGTCGATGTCCCACCTAGGCTCGCATTAACCCGAAGTTAACACGGGTAATGAAACACGTTTATGACCTCTGCGTACAGTGTCTTACCTCTCCCCGTTCCACCAAAGATGATATTCAGCCAACTCGCATTAACCCGTAGTTAACACGGGTAATGAAACGTTTTCCATCTATTGGCGGGGCCCTCTCCACGCCTTAGTCTGACCGCCGCCTCGCATTAACCCGTAGTTAACATGGGTAATGAAACAAGGTAAAATTCTGCTGTGGTCCTACAAACTGTGCTCGAAGGACTACCTGAAGGGATCGGAGCGGCGGCGGTTGATCGAGTTCTAGGCCGATCGTCGCCGTCGGACGGGCACCGGCGGTACCGGTACGGGGATCCGTCGGGTCCTCCCACCGCCCTTCCGCTCGTCCGGTCTCTCCTCGGTCAGCGTCCACCCGTCCTCCGTCCGCTCGACCCTCAGCACGACCTCCTCACCCTTGGCGTCCGCGCCACCAGCGTGCCGTCCGGCCTCGGCTCGACCGAGTCGTAGGGGCGCCGGCCCACCACCTTCCTCCGTCCGACAACACCACCAGATACTCCCCGTGATGTCGAACACGGCCGGGAACCGGCCCCCGTCCAGCCGCCCCAGGTACTCGGGTTCTAGGACCCTAGACGACCCGATCAGGGTGACCACGGTCCCCTCGGTCACGGTCAGCCTCCCCATCGCATCCGAGCTCCGACGCGGAGGGTAGCCTCGCCAGCGCGCGCTCGCGCGTGAAGCGGTCGAACGCCGCGACCCGTTCGAGGAGGACGGTCGGGTCGTCGGAGGTCCACACCGCCACCGATCGGAGGGTACCGACGTCCCTCCAGACCTTCCCGCTCAGGAACATCAGTCGGCCGACGATCGCGGCCACGTCGCCGTTCGACAGCAGGGCCACGGTGACCTCGGGCGGTGATATCCGGAGCGTCAGCGCGGGTCGGTAACCGTCCTCCTCCCACCCTCGACCGTGAGCCGGGTCGGGCCGGTCCTGACCCTGACGGTCGGCGTCGGCCACGGGTCGGCCACGAGCTCCAGCTCGAACCCGCCGGGGGTCGACAGCCTCAGCGCCCTCTCCGAGACGCGCTCGACGCGCCAGTCACCCCGTGGGGTGGGGCGGTAGCATCGGGTCCATGGAGCGTCCGTCGTGGACGAACGTGAGGACGGTCCCGTCGTCCTCCCGGTGGACCAGCACGGTGACGCCGTCCAGCTCGATGCGGTCGCCGGACGTGGGTTCCCGGGACCCCACCAGGAGCGCCGGGACCGTCGCGACGGGGTAGTGCCTGCGGAGGGAAGGGAAGATCGGCGCGGGTACGACCACGGCCTCGCCCGCGCGCCCCGGCGTCGACCCGGACCGGCGGTCCGGGACGCGTCCCTCGGCGTCGTACAGGGACCCCGAGAGCAGGTAGTACGTCCGGTCCCCGGCCTTCACGCGCGTGGCGCACGCGTACTCGGACGCCGTCGAGACCACGAGGAGCGACGCCAGGGTCTCCCTCTCGGCGGGCGGCAGGAGGTCGACGCGCTCGGGACCTTCGGGCCCCAGTCTCACGACCTCCAGTCCCTTGTCGGTGTACCTCCCGACGATCGGCTCGGGGAGAGCAGGGCGGCGTGGGCGGTCCCGTCGGACGCCCGGTACACGACCGTGAGGGGCGAGCGGCTCAGCCCGGCGATCACGGGATCGCCGGTGAGTCCCGTCCTCACCCTCACGGGCCCGAACCCCGTGGACAGCTCCACGACGATCTCATCCCCGCCCCTCAGGACGCGGCACGTCCCGTCCCGGCCGGTCGGCACCAGGCGTCCGGCAGGTCACCCAGCGCGAGGTCCTCGACGACGTACCAGCGGTCCGGCACCTGGCGCTCCGGGAGCGGGTTCTCCGGGTCGATCGGGCACTCACGGTCGTCGACGCGATGCACGATCCCGCGACCGCGGACCTCCGGGAGCGGGAGTCCGACACGCAGGCCGTCCGTCAGCCTGGCGAGGAGCTCGTACGTCCCTCTCTCCCTGAGCACGACGAACGGCCCGATGCTCGCCACCACCGTCCTCCGCCTCGCCGAGGGCGCGGCGACCGTCGTGGGTGACGACGTGGAGGGCGCCGTCCTTACCCTCGCAGACGACGAGGCGGTAGTTCAGCCAGCTTCCGGGCGCCCGGGAGCTCGAAGGTCCCGAGCGGGGTGATCACCCGCACCTCGTCGCCCTCGCGGACCGCGACGACGAGCCCGCGGTGGCCGCACGGGCCGTGGTCGTTCCACACGGCGTCGACGGGCGGGACCTCGGGACGATCCCGCTTGAGATCCACCAGGTACGATCCGGTGCGCGAGATCAACAGGATCCCGGCGTCGGCCATCGGCAGTACGTCCTCCGGCCCCGAGGTCGTGAGGACCTCCTCGAACCCGCCCCGTTCCACTCCAGGACCGTCCCGTCGCGCATCGGGACGGGCGGTACGGGGCCCGGCTCCGGGTCGTAGACGTAGCGGAGCATCCGGCCCCACGGGTCCGTCACCTCCAGCCCGTCTCCCTCGACGCGGTGGGTCTTACCGTAGAGCGCGTAGAGGCGGCGCGTCCCCGGGTCGAACACCAGGATCGTCGTCACCGGTTCGACCCCGGCCGTGGCCAGGTAGAGCGTGCGGTCGCCGATCCGGACGACCTCGGGCTTCGGGCCCCTCATCCCGGCGGACCGTAGAGCCGGAACTCCACGAGCTCGAACTCGATCCGATCGTCGGGGGTCCTCAGGACCGGGAGGTGTCCCCACCCGGGGTCCACGGCGCTCAGGAGCTCACCCTCGCCCACGGTGGTCCTCCCGTCGCCCGTGACGACCTCGATCTCGCCGTCGGGCTCGAGCACCGGCGCGCTCCCGACCCTTCACCCCAGGGTTCGGTTGGTGGACCGGTCGATCAGCGGGCTTGAGGGGGGTCTACCGCCGCGGGAAGAAGCCGGGTCTCGAGGCTACTTATCGGACCGTCAACGGGAGCGCCTGCGGCCCGTACTACGTGGCCCGCTGGAGGCGTGACTCGCGGTTCAAACACGGAAGGACCCTCCACCTGGGCCTGGGCAAGCCCGAGAACGAGAGTGTTTCCTTCATCGAACAGCTGGTTTCCCTAGATCGAGGAGAGGTTTTAGAACTCGCCCGCCATCTCACGAGGGGCCCCTGCTCGGTGCTCAAGACTCTCCTCACCGGGGTTCCAAGCCTCCCGTACAAGAAGGCGAGACGTGCGCTCGCACGAGGGCTCGCGCTGGTCCTCGACGCGAGGCCCGCTAACTCGACTCGAATCCGGAACGTGTTAGAGGAACTCCCCGAACGATTGGAATACTTCGCGATCAGGACCCTGGGAGGCCGGCCCGCCCACTACTCGAGCTACAGCTACCTGAGGAAGGTGGATCGTCTCGAGTTTGAGTGGATTCATCAGGCGTCCCTCCACACACGGTACGACCGGACGTCGCGGACTAGCAGGTAAACTTCCCGATCCCCTTGCGGTACCTCAGCCCGACCGGCAGGCCTCCCGGACGGGGGACCAGCTCGAACTCGAGCTCCTCGCGGGCGGGATCGTCGACGTATTCGGGGTTAAAATACACGCAGAGACACCCGGGCTTCAGCTCGGAGCAGGCGTCCCTGATCCCACGATCGGAGGTCACGAGGACGGACCCCTTGACGGCTGCCATCATGACGTTCGCCACGTCCACGTGCTTGTCGCCGGCCCGACCTTCCTTGAAGTTGCACCTGAATCCCTGCAGGGACTCGGGTAACCCGGCGTACCCCCGTCGCAGTCCCCGGTACAACCTCTCCAGCTGTTCGGAGTACTCCGGCAGTGACAGCACATCGTGTACGCTCACGTCCTCGTGACCCCTGAACAGGTAGCAGAGGCCCCTCACCGTCGGCCCCAAGAGTTTCGAGAGTATCGGGCAGGCGTGGCACAACTCCCGCCCGTCGTAGTCTCTGAGGTCCTCCAGGCGCCTGGCGTACTCCCTCCGAAGCTCCTCGTAGGAGTGGAGGAGGAAGTTCTCGCCCATCATCCGTTTGACCTCGAGGAGGAACGCGTACACGACGTTGTCGGCCGGGGTCTCGCAGATGTCGTCCACGAAGGCCTTGGCGAGGGCCACGAACGCGTTGGTGTCCAGGACGACACCGTGATAGCGGCCTATCGTCTCCCGGAGCCTCCCCTCAGTGTCCACCGGCTCACCGCGCCGCGGCACCGGCCGACACCCCGACGAGCCTCCGCGCCAGCTCCGCCTCCGGGTGATCCTCACCGCGACGGCGCGCCGCCCGGGCCACCGCCAGGGCCAGCTCGAGGGCCTCTTCCCTAACCTCTTCCGGCAGCGCTTCCAGGGCGGATCCCGGGCCGTCCTCCACCGCCTTCAGCAACGCCGCGTGAAACGCGTCGACGGGGTCCTCCTCGGGCCGTAGCCGCCGCCTCTCACGGTAGGTTTTCAGCCTACCGTCCTCGTCCAGGTAAGGGAGGTCGTTCGGGTCCAGTCTCAGCGCCCTCAGCGGCGGCTCGATCTCCCGACCCGGTGCGTCGTCGGGCCCCGGGTAGCCCCACAGCGACCTGTAGACCGCGTAGAACCGCGCCCTCGGGTCCGAGAGCCCCACGTCTAAGAGCTCCAAGACGGCCTCCACCAGCTCCTTCCAACCCACCGCGAGCACCTCGGAGAGCATCTCTGGGTGTCGCACGCTCAGGGAGTTCCCATCCCGCCTGACGGCGTCGACCCCGGTGCACGGCGGCAGGACGGCGGCGTACGGGATCAGCCTCACCGACCTCCACCCGCGCCCGCGGAGGTCGCGCACCTCCCTCAGGAGGTCCCGCACGGAATCCTTCACCTCCTCGATGAACTCCTCCCAGTCGACCTCCTCGGGCCCCGGCTCGCGCCTGACCAGCGGGACCACGAGCACGTCCTCGCCGATCACGGGCCACGCCGACGCGGCCTCGAGCCCGCACCCCACGATCCATCCGACGATCTCCTCCCAACGTCCCGCGATCCGATCGCCCCGCAGTATCAGGGAAACCCGACCGTCCCAACTGAGCCCGCCGACGACCGGTAGCGGTTCCTTCGTTCGGACCCATCCGCCACAGGACACCGGGATCTTCCACCACCTAATCCCGCCCGACACGTTCGCAATGATCTCCGACCAGGCCCGGAACAGCACGTCCGGGAGATCCGGGTATGTAACCCAGCTTCCACTCACCTCATCGATCTTTACCACCTCCACCTTGATGTCCTCCGCGATCTCGACCAACTCGCGGCAGGCCCCGGTGATCTCGTCGGAGACCTCCTTCCACGCCGACGGGACGGGTAACTCGCCGTGGTCCCACGACCAACCTGCGACCATCCGGGGTTCCGCGGCCACCGGATCCCAGCGGGACACCACGGAGTTCCGCAGGGAGAGCTCGGTCAGTACGGCGGCCGCCCAGATCCCGTACCGGTTCCCATCCACCTCCGAGGTCGCGACGGCGGCCTCCACGTGCGCGAGCAGTTGCCTGCGGTTGAACAACCACGAGACGTCCCAAATCCCCCACTGTTTGAGTTCATCCGGAGGCTCCCCACGGGGCACCTCCCGCTCCTCCCGGCGGAACTCCTCCCGGGCCCGCTCGAACCGCTCGAGGTCGCGGTCCGTGGCCGGCCGGACCGAACCGTCCTTTCTCACCACGACCGCCAGGTACGCGTCGACGGGATCCTCCCCCTCCCTACGCGCGGCCCGGAGTAAGAGGTCGCGCCGAACGCCCTCCACGCTCCGCGACCTCCCGCACCTCGGGCAGGTCACGCGACCGTCCCTGACCGTTCCGGGCCCGGCCTCCTCCGTCTCCACGACCTCGAACTCCACCTCGTCGCCGTCCTCCGGCACGTCCGGCTCCAGCGCGTACCGACCCTCCACGACCCATCGATGCTCCATCAGTGGAATCAGGAGCCCGCACCCCGGGCACCTCACCCGCTTGATCCAGAGGTAAGCGCGATCTTCGCGGCCGTAGAGGTCCCCGAACCGGCCCCTCAGCACCTCACCCACCTCGCGTAGGAACCCCTCCAACTCCTCCAGCGCTTCCTCTCGCAGCGAGAGCAGCCGCCCGAAGACCTCGCGGAGGAACCGGGCGATCGCGGGGTCGGAGACGGCGAGCCGAACCTCCCGCCCCGCCCGGGCCGCCTCGAGGGCGATCGAGCCGTCGCCGAAGACCCATACCTTCCGCGGGACGTCCCCATCGGGCACCTCGATGGGCGCCCTCCAGGGCTCGCCGACGATCGGCCGCAACGACGGTAGCAGCGCGTCCTTCTCGGCGTCCTCGGGGGCGAGGCTCAGGAGGACCACCGCCCGGGCCAGCGCGACCGGCGACCTGAACCCGGGGAGGACCTCCACCGGCGACCCGAGATCACGCTCGCGCCCGCACTCCCGGTAAACGTCCGCCACGGGGAACCAGGAGTCGATCTTGCGAGTCTTCAACACCCTTCACCTCCGCTCCCCGAGGATCCAGTGCGGGTCGTAAGCCTTTCCACCCCGATCTGGGTTTCCCTAGGGTCCGGCGGGTCCGGTCACCGGGCTCACCCGACTCCGGACTAATCTTGTCGGCTTGAGGGGGCGCCGGCTTACACCCTTCCTTGGGGCGCTACTCCCAGCACTAGACCCCGGACTCAGTGGGTCTCTCGAAGGGTCGAGGCTACTTGCACGCGCGGACACTTCCGAGAGCAGGCCCGCCTAAGTTGAAGGGCGAACGATCGCGGATCATCCCGCGCGCAGGTCCGTTACCTGCCCGGAAAAGACGCGTTCACGGGCTCCGGAGGTTAGGGTGGAGCCCGGGAGCGTCCGGATGGAGGTTCAGCTGGAGCGTAGGATTGCGGTGGTCCGGGCCGGATCCCGTGGGTGGTGGGTCAGGGTTCTCCGGTAGCGCCGAATTCTCGGTGACCAGGGCGGCGGTCGGGAGGATCTACCGCCCACGTCCGGTGATCACTTCCGATGGATGGTGGGGGTTATATTTCCGAAGGCATACCGATGTGGCCCTCACCCTCGGCCCTCCTTTGGGGGGGCCGGGCGGTTGCTGGAGGCCCTGGTTCTGGCCGCGTTGTCCGTGCCGGATGACCCGGGGAAGGTTCTCGAGCGGGTCGTTGAGCACCCCGAGGTTCTTCTGGCCAAGGGAGGGAGGGGAGGCGGAGGTCGCGGCGGTGGAGGAGGCAGGGGCGGCGCCGGAGCCAAGCTCTCCCGCGCGGGTAAGGTCCTGAGGTCCCCGGGGAAGTTCCTCCAGGCGGTCAAGAAGCGGGCGATCAAGAAGAGGGTTCGGAAGAAGGGGGTTCGGAAGCGCTACTCGGAGAGGGAACGTAGGCGACTGTTACTACTTTACTGGAAGGTACGGCTTTACTACCGGAAGGTCGTCAAGGGCGTGCTAGCGTACGCCGCCGCCGCGTCCGGGATCGTACTTATCATCGCCTTGGACTCCCTGGAGTCCCTGATAGACGAGAAGGACTACCGGGAGCTGAGGATGGGCCTCTTGATGGGTCCCTTACTGACCGCATGTGCCGCCTTTCTGACCATCATCGAGGCGGAGGTGGCGGACAAGGCCGTTTCGGCGTTCTCGGAGGCCGTGCTCAGGGGCGGAGGCCTCCAGGCGGCGCTCGAGGCCTTCCGGGCGTGGGCGGTCTACGGGATGGTGGTAATAATCTGCATTGCGTCCATCCTCCTGGCCGCCGCGCTCTTGCGGAGGAGACCCGACGTCAGGGCCCTCCTGGTGCTGGTCCCGCTGGTCATGGGGATCTGGGCGCTACGGTGGGGCCTGTGGGTGGTGAGTTGAGGCGGCGCGCCGGGTTCCGCGCCGAGGGTCGTCGTCGGCCGGGACGTCGTCGGGGCCGGGTCGCCGCCCACACCATCGGACCCCGGGGATCAGCGGCGTACCCCGGCCCGGTTTACCGGGCACCGTCACGGTCGGGCCCGTCGGCCCTCGACGGTGCCCATCCGCGAGGCGGATGAGAGGGTGAGAAGGTCGTCCGAGAGGCTCGACCGGCCCGAACGGTGGAACGGACGTCACCCCACGCCTGATCGTGGCGTCGCCTTTACCCGGCTGGACCTTACCCGTGAGCGTGTCGCGGCATAGGTATCAACGCCACGATGGCACGAGCCTCGGAAACGTCCCTCGTGGGCCCCGCGTGGGTCGGTCGCACGGTGCACGGCCTCCCACCCTCAGGTGGAAAACCTCCGGGGGGCTCGAACAGGACTTCAGGTCCTCACCCGGGTGAGCGCCCGTCCGTCCCGACCCCAAAGTCGGGAACGTCGGAAAACCGGCTGCCATCGCACCACGCTCTCCGGCGCCCGGGACTCGCGGGTTCGATCGTCTTGAGCGACACGGAGCCGCCGCTAACCCGGGAGGGCTCCGTCGAGTCGGTGGGGTTTCTCGCTGCGGGGCCTAACCGAACCCACGCCCTTACCTTCCCGTCGGAGCGCTCGCCCCCGAAGGATGGTGGGATTCCCGATCGGCTTCCCGGGGTCACGGGCAACCCGTCTCGCTCCGCGAGGCTCCACGGTGGTCAGATTATCCCGTGGAAGCGGGCCGGGGGTCCGGGGTGCTCGACCGTCCCGCGCGACACGACGGACCGTGAGATATCCACCCGGTAAACCCGACCGCCGGATCACCGAGGTCGATCCTTCCTCGACGATCGTCGGGGCGGTGTCGAACCGCTTAACAACCGTGGGTGCACCGGTGTTAGGGGGCCCGGTTGCCCCTCAGCCTCCACCCAGTCCCCGAGCACCTGCTAATCGGGACGGTGCTCGGGGCCGTAACCGGGTCCGGTATCTCCCTGCTACGCCTTATCGCGGAACGGCTCTCTGGGAGGCCCGGTCCCGTGGGACGCCTCGTGGAGCGCGTCGGGGACTTCGTTGTGGGCGTCTCCCTCCCCGCGGTCCCGCTGCTCACCTTCTTCGTGCTGATGGCCGTCCTCGGATTCCCACTGACCTACTCGTTGGGAGGATCCTACGTGGTTTCATACTTCGTCTCCGCGATCTGCGCCGACCTGTGGCTCGACCGGCTCTCCTACCGCCTGCGTAGGGCCACTTCGACCGAGCCATCCGAGGACGAAGCGAGGTCGGTCAGGCGCACGGTCGAGGGTAGGTTGTACACCATTCGGGCTCGAGTCGGCGATATCTCGAGGACGGACGCCAGCAGACTCGCCGACAGGCTCTCCAGCGACGCCTGGTACATCGATTCCCTGCTGTCACGGCGGTACGAAGCTTCGACGGTACCCACGGAGGCGTCAGGTAGGAGGGGACCGTTGCTCAGGATCCTGCTACTCGGGATAGTCATCTGCTTGATCGTCGCGCTGTACCTCGGCGCGTGAACGGACCGTGACGGGGGCGCGCCGGCCACCGTCGAGTCAGCGCGGGCCGCGAGTCCGGCAACCGTGTCCGCCGTCGGCAGTCCTTCCGGGAGCGCAAGGTCTACGCCCTCGAACATGGTCCCGTAACCGGGAAGGCCGGCGGAGTGGGAGCCCATGATCCTGGCGGTGATACCGCCCGTGAACGGTACAGGCTCTTCCTCGTGGAGGATCCGCGGAGTAAGAACATCGGGCCGTCGCCGCTGGCCCGGCCCGCCGAGTCGTTCCTGGCGCTGGGCCCGCTCGCCGCGGGCGCGCGGAACTACTCCGTCGAGATCCGGGCCAAGGGCCACACCGTCCCGGTGGACCGGGGCGGAGGCGTCAAGAAGGCGGACCGGGCGACCCTGATCGAGCTCCCGGTGGAGGAGGACACGCGCGACATCCTGGCGACCGTGGCCGCGCTCGAGGGCGTGAGTGATCGGGTGGACGACCGAGGGGACGCGTCGGCGCGGAAGGCCCGTGGAGGTGCGTAGCGTCCGGGACGACGCCGTGGTCGTGTCGGTCCGGGACCGTCGCGTGCACATCTCAAGGCTGAGAATCCCGGCGGAGGACCCCGAGCGGGTGGAGCGGGCCCTGAGGTACCTGGCCGAGGCGCTCTCCCGGACCGGGTGATCGGCTCCCAACGCGCCGTGCTTCGTCAGCGCGGCCCGGCGGTGCGAACCTCGAGCGCCTCGTTGGCCCGGTGCCCGCCGGGACCGATCACGCCACCCGCTCGTACGCGTCGAGGAACCGCCGCCACCGGGTCTCGAACTCCCCCGGGGTCGCGAGGTGGAGCTCGAACGGGTGGTCCTCGGGCAGGCCCAGCTCCCGCTCCACGATCTCTCTAACCTCGTGCGGTTTCAGCTCGCGGGCCCGCTCCGTAACGATCAGCACGTCCACGTCGGAGCCGCCCGTGGCCTTACCCTTGACCACGCTGCCGAACACGATCACCTCGGCCTCGGGGTCGACCCGCTCCCGAACGACCTCCGCGATCCGGCGGGCCCAGCGCCGCCACCGCCGAGTGTACTTCAGGAAGAGCCGGTAACGCCTGCGAAGGTACTCCACGTACCAGTCCGGGACGCCCTCCCGCGGCATGGGGCGGGCCCCATGGGCTCGTACGAGGAGGCGCGGTCCCTGTGGGAGCGGGCGTGGGAGGCGCTCAGGCTGGCGGAGCTCAGCCTCGAGGAAGGGATGTACCGGTGGACCGCGTTCCACGCCGAGCAGGCCGTGCAGCTGGGTATCAAGGCTACACTGGCGTTCCTGACCGGCGAGTACCCCAAAGTGCACGAGCTCTCCAAGCTGCTGGGAGTCCTGGCCGACGTCACCGGGGACCGGAGGGTGAGGGGGCTCGCGGGGGAACTCCGGGACGAGCTGAAGATGCTCTCCGACGCGTACACGGCCGCGCGTTACCGAGTCGAGTTCCCCTACGACTCCCGGGAGGACGCGGAACGGTTCATCGAGACCGCCGAGCGGGTGCTCTCCACCCTCCGAGGGCTGCTCCGGGAGCACGGGTTCGATGTGTGAGCCCATCGACCGGCGCGATCGGTGGCGGACGACATCGGCTCGGTACCGGCACGTGAGGAACCCGCGTGGAGTCTCACGCGCAGGCTTCTGAATTGCCGCTGAAATGGCGCGACCAGGAGCGCCGCCGCTCGCCAGCGTGGGGGCGGGCGCCGCCGTCACTCTCCCCTTTAAACGCTCCGGCGGCCGCCGTGGGAGCCAGGAGGTGCGGTCTGAGATGGCGAGACGGCGACGATACATAAGTAGGCGCAGACGGGACTGCGCGAGAATACCGCGAGCCCCGGCGCGACGACCCCTCCATCGGTTAGACCACCGCCGGCTCCTCCTGAGCTCAGGGCGGAATCGAAAAGCTTGGAGGGTAATCACCCGGCCCTTGGCCCGGGCACCCGTGGACCACGCGTTGATGATGACGCACGCTCAGCACCGTCGACAGTCTCGCCCCCCACCCGGAGGTCAGGATGGTCGCCGTGAAGCCGTCGACTGAGCTGCCGAGCGCCACTCGCCGTACCCCCTCCCTCAACGTTCCATGAGCGCCCCGGAACCGAGCCTCGGCGGGCCACGTCGTGACCAGAGTGCTACCTCAAGGGTGTCACCGGGGCCGGAGTTCCCAATCCGCGGGGTGATCCACGCTCACTTTGCGTCGATTCGTGTGGTATCGATCGATTCTAGCTCCGTTCCACACGGATCCCTCGCAGGGCCGCGCCCGAGACGCTTCAATGGCCGCTACTCGTGCCCAGGTGGCCTATTCGGTCGAGGCATTGAAGGCGAGAGCGCGGGTGCGGAGGGTCGATGAGATGAATGTTAGCGAAGTGAACCTTGTGCTAGAGTCACCTGAAGTAAAGCCCCGCGAGTGGAGGCTTGATGACTCCTTGGTGCAGGAGTTGGAGGAGTTGGGGCTGGCCGTTAAGAAATCGGACCGGGGCACGTGTGCGGCCTCGGCGCTCGCTCGGATCATGATCAAAGCGGGGCTGGAATCCGGAATTGCGCTGGTCGACGGTCTTCCAAGAAGTTTAGGGGAGGACTTGGAAGATTTAGGATTTGATGTCAAGCGTGTCGATTTCACTGAGAAACCGCTGAAAGCCGCGGATGAGGTGGCACGGGTCGTGGACTCCGGAGATCTGACGGTGATCTCGCTGAAGAGCGCCCTCGCAGGGCTCGTCGTGGCGACGGCGTTGAGCGCAGTCAGAAGGCTCCGAGGTGGAAAATGGGTGCTAGAAAGGACCCTGTTCACGACGATCGACTCCAGGTCGGACAAGATCGTAGGGTTGAGGAGCTTTCTCCGCGCGTGGGTGTTCTTGGACGCGCTCGCGTCATGCGTGGGACAGGCGTCGGAAGTGGACGTGGAGGATGTGGTCAACTCTGGGTTCAAGGTGCCGAAGGACGTGCGTAGGTTCATCGAGTCTCTGACCCTCGGGCACCCTGGTTACTCTGGCTCGCTGACCTGGGAAATCGAGGAGGATTCATGGGTTCCGTACCTGGATCTGATGATCCGCAAGGTGAGACCGGACGACAAGAAAATCAAGCTTAAGACGCCGGCCGTGGTGGGCGGGGCGCTCCGAGTCATGGCTTCGCTCGGGGGTGATCGGCTCGAAGAGAATGAAGGGGCTAATAAGAGTCGTCGACAGTAGCGACGGTGATCTGGATCTCGTACTCGCGGGCGGCCTCCAGCCGCTCGCCGCGGTAGACTTCAACGCGCACGCGGAAGGGTTGGGTTGGGAGGATTAAGCGAAGGTAGTTCAAGCGCCCGAGCTCGAGGGCGCCCCTACCCCTCGGAGTTTCGAAGATCACGCGAACTCGCGCGTTAGTCCCCGACTCCCCGCTCGACAACAGGCTCGCGCGGACGGCGATCCGCTTGAGCGGGGAGCAGAGCGCGACGTCGCGGAACAAGCCCGCCACCGTCGACCCCGTGATGGCGACGATGGGGCCCGCTGGCGTGTGCTCCACGCCCTGAACTCGACGTGGTGATCGTCCCTCCTGCCACGGACGATCACATCGCCGTCTACCCAGTAGACGACGTTAACCACCCACTGATCCCCCAAACATTCTCTTCGCGTTCTCCACCTCGGCTCCGGGCCGGAAGATGACTCCACGGTCCTCCCGTCGACCGCCTTCACAACCCTGAGCGGCTCTTCCAGCTCCCACTTGCTATCAGCCCCGAGTCTGATGGTTCTGCCATTGAACTCGATGATAATGCCCTGCCCGTGGGTTACGTGCATGGAGGCCTCCCCATCCATCGGTAGCTGGTTCCTGTGATGAACAATCACCCCAACGAAACTCCTCTACGGTGGACCTAGATGGTTCTCGCCTACTCTCGTCTTCCCAAGAGCACCGAGACTGCCGTCCCAGTAGCAGCTCTCGATTACGTGATCCTGGTCGTCGTACACCTCAACGCCGATAAACAGGTCCTTGCACGCTTCACGGTCGCCGTTGACGTTCACGCTGGCTGTGACATCGGTTCTGTGGATCGCCGCCCCAGTGGTGACCACGCCTGCCAGGGGCGCCTGCTCGGAGCCCTGGATGCCGCCGGGCGGCTGCTGAAGGGGCGGTCGCTGACCGGCCTAACCCGCCCACCGCTCCTGCTCCTCCCCATCCTCGCGCTCCACCCGCCCTCGCCCGAACCCCTCGAGACACTCCTGGCACTCCCCTCCACCTTCACGCACCTCACGACCCTCCTCCTGACACCACCGCTCCTCCTCGAAAAGCCCCAGACCGAGTTCGAGGTCTCCGTCAAGGTCGAGGCTCCACGCCGCAGCGCCCCGCCTCGGCCCCAGGCCCGACACCCGCTCACCGAGTAGGGTGGTGAGCGGTCCCCTCGGCCGAGCCCGGTGGTGCCGGTGGGCGGTGCGGGTAGTCGGCGCTCGCGCGTGGCGCGGGCACGCCCGGAACCGTCCCGGTGGCGGCTCGGCGCGGGTCACTCTCCACCCTGGTACGCGCCCTTCACCGACTTGGGGACGCTCTAGCGGGGATGCTGCCGCGGTTCGGCCCGGCATCGCCGCTTAGTGCCTGGGGTGGTACTCACTCTCCGTGCTTGAGTCGCCAGCACTCGAGCTCGAGTCGAACGTTCGGGACCCAGTGCCCGCCGTCCCGGGAACCGGCGGTACAGCAGCCTGCGGAGTTATCCGCGGATCAAGCCTCCCACGGGCCCGAAACGACACTCCACAGCCCCCGCACCCGGCTGGGCTCGCCGATGTAAACCAGCCTTGAGCACCCCTCAGCCTCCACCCTGAGGGCGCGCCAGCCACAAAGAGGCTACCGCCACCCGGCGACCCGGACGGCCACGCGGAACGCACCACTCGCAGCCACCGGGCCCTCCACTCCCCGATCACAAAGGCGAGCGCGGCCTGGGGCCCGACGCCACCGTAGAGCACGGCGCGAGGCTGCGAGGACGCCCAGCTACCGCGCGCGAATCGCTCCCAACCCTTCCGACTACAAAAGGGAACAGCACCCACCTCCCGAGCACAGCCCACGTGACTTCCCAGCCTCCTCACCTTGGAGACCACCAGCCCGCGCTGAGAAGGGCACACCCGGGGGACGGGGGTCACAACCCGACCATTCGCGCAGGGGGAGCCCCGCGAGCGCGGTGCCCAGGCACCAGCGCCTCCCATCACGAGCTCCCAAAGCGAGCGCGTGCCCCACGGACCCGCGAGTGGTCACTCTTCCGCGGTGTCCCGGTCAGGCAAAGACGCGTACGCGCGGCGCCTCCCGAAACCGCGAGGCCGGGGTCGTCCCGGTGCGCCGTCCTCACCGGCCCGCCCCGGACGCAACCACGCTCTCCGTGCTCCGACTCTAAAGCGCTACCAGGGCTCGGGGAGGAGCCTCACGGAAACAAGGGCTCGATGGAACCGATGCCGGAGAAAGTCGGGGGCCCGCCCCAAGGACGAGCCCGGAGAGCAGGGGTCCCCGGAGGTCCACTTTAAGGTGATCTCCGACCACCGGCGTGCCCGTGCGACTCGGGGGCGCGTGCGGAAGGCTCGGTCTCGAGACCCTACGGGACGCGCTCGCGGACCCGGACCCGAGCGTCCCCCCATCCCGCGCGGGCTGGACGCGCTCGGGCCGGGCGGGCTCGAGTCCCCGGGTCGAGGCGGGGTTCGAGGCGCAGGTGGTCCCGGCCGGGCGGTCCACCCCACTACCGTCTGGTACGCGGACACCGTGCTCGCGAGCGCGAGCCTGACCGTCGAGAGTCTCGAGGAGCTGAAGAAGGGTCGAGGCTTCGCGGTCCCCATCGTAACGGACGCGAAGGCTCCCGTCACCCTCCCGAGCACGGGCCCCGGACCTCGCCGCAGTGACGAGCGCAAACCCGCACGCGAGCACGCTCCACGAGCTCTTCACCCGCCTCGATCGGCGCGCACGATCCCCATGCCAACGACCCGGGCTTCCACGAGGAGTACGGCGGTTACCCGCCCCCCGACACGCGGGCCCGAGAGGCCTGTACAAGGAGGCTTGAAGTAGCGCCCCAGAGTGGTATCCCCCGCGAGGGCGGCCCCAGGAGGCTCCGGTGAATGTGCCCCGAGCCTCAGACCAGGCCCCGACCTCGCTGCCGCTCGAGTACCACCAAAGCGCGCGGCCGCGCGCGTCCACCGGACTCCTCGGACGCGCGGCGCGACCCCCAAGATGCCCGAGCCCGGGATCGCCCCATCGTCCCCGCCTCCCGCAGCACACCGCGCGGTGCGAGGCACAACCGGACCAGGCATGCGAGACGAGCCTCCCCGAGGCACACCCCGAGCGTCACGCCAGCCCCGCCAGGGAGCCGTCCCATGCTCGATCACAAATGGAGGACCTCCTCACCGGACGGGCCCGAGGGCCCCGGCGCAGACCACCGGAGCCCCACCACCCGCGCAACGCCGCCCTCACCCCGGCGGGAGACCGAGGACTCGACCGAGCGCGCTTTCCCGTCCCCCCCAGCCCCGAGCCGAGCCCTCCCACCGAACCGCCCTCCGCACCGTCCCCAGAGACCAGCGGACGGCCCCAGTTTTTCCATCGGGAAAAACCAGGGATCCAGCACCACACAGGATCGTGCGACGCGATGCAGCGGCCCCTCGGGGCGGTAAATCCCCTCACCTCTCGAGGCAGGACCGGGCGTCACGCCTCACCACCGCACGCCCGGCGCGAGCGTAATCATCCCCGCGCCTTCGGAGGCGAGTCCGGAAACCCAGCGGGCCCTACGAAACCCTCAACGGACGGTGCCGGCCGCCACCCGAGCGTGACTCCGGGTGCGTTAACGCCCGAGGGAGGGTGTGGCGCGAGACACCACCGATTCCGCAGGCCCGGGACCCCGAGTGCACGCACGACCCGTGCCGCGACCGCGAGCGCACGTCCGCTCGGCGAAGCCCGCGCCTTTTTTATCACCAGTTAACTCCCGGCTCCGGGGGAGGGCGGCTCGACGCCGTCGATCTCCTCGACGATCGTCTCGACGCTACCGGCGGTCGCCACTCGCCCCGCCGCGGCGCAATCCGCCGGGCCGCTGACCGTGAGTGAGAGCGCGAACGCGCACTGTCCACCGTGAGGATAGATCCCACCTTCCTAGTCGAAGGTCTTGGTCTTGAGTTTCCGCATCCTTCCGGAGATCGGTTTCTCTTGGTCGCACCGCTCTGGCGGGAGGATGATCATTACCGGGCGATTCTAGGCGTGTACGGAGTGGACGAGCTGATCCTGCCGCGGGGAGCCGTTTACCGCGTGCTGGTCCCGAGCAGGGCGGAGCGGTCGGTGCGCGCTGGCAGGTGGTCACGTACGCCCCATGGCACACACCCCTGCAGGAGTCAGGTGGGCTGCTCCGGCTTCGACCCGGGGAGACCGTGGGTCGCACGTTCGCGGTGGAGACGAGCCTGCCGGCTCGGGACGGGTGGGCTCGGCTCGCACTAACACCTGGGAACTGGATCGTCGCCCTCGGCTGGACCATGGACTTCAACGTGCTCACTCCCAACGGGCGGGTCCTGTTCCGGGGCCGGCACCCGTACGACGAGGTCGAGTACGACCTGCCGGGCAGCGTCCACCTGGCATCCTGGGTGTTCTGGTACGCGTTGGACCTCGGCGGGCGGTGGGGTCGGGGGTTGTATTGGGCTGATGTGTCACGGCTGTTCGACCCGCGGTGGCAGTACGAGCACGGGGCGTTTTACGGGTACTGCACCGTGCTCGAGGTGAGAACGGAGCCGTTGATGGAGTCCAAGGAGCCGGAGCCGGGCGCGCCGCTCAAGCCCCCAGCGACGCTGGTCCTGCAGGAGCACGAGTTCATTACGCACAGGTACGTCGAGAACCACCTGAAACCCCCCATCCACCCACGTCGTGAGCGGGAGGCCTAAGGGCAGGAAGTCCAAGGCCGGGACGCTGGGCCCGGAGTGGATGGTGGCGGCGCTCGCAGCCCCGGCGCTGCCGATCCGGCAGGCCGCGCGATCCCGCGCCCACCGTTAACGATGCTAGCCCCCATCGTGGCACCGTCGCCTAAGGAGCCGACGGAGACCGAACCACCGCGCCGGTCCGTGGTCGCCCGGCACGGGCCACCGGAGGTCCGGCCACTCCCACCACCCGAGACCACACGCGTGCCCCGCCGAACCGACCGCACGGCACGGACGAGCCACGACCGCGGAGGGTCAGGAGCGGAGACGCCCCGGGTCCGATCGGCACCCCGAGCGCACACCACCCGCCCCGCTCCCACCCACCCACGGCCACGCCCCCACCACCGCCCGACCAGCCCCAGGACCCGACGGGCCGGGCACTGGGACCTCCGGAACGGAGGACGCCCGCAGAACCTGTACCATTGCCCGCCTCGGTGTGAGCCGAGCAAAGCAGCGGACCTCACCCAACCACACTCCCGCGAGAGCCCCAGCCGGGCGCACGCCGTGCCCCATCACGCACATCCACGACCCTAAACCCGGGAGGTGAGGCAAGGCGCGACCACCTCAGGGGCCCTTCAACCCGTCGCGCCCCCGCCGAGGCTGACACAGTGGGAGGCAAAGCACCCGGCAGCGCCGGCAAGCTATCGCATCCCCACAGGGTGCCAAAATGCCCGCTCACCCGGTGGTATGAAGTATTACCGGCTGACGTAGTACTAAGTGGGATTGACGAGGGTTTCACTGGGCAGGCGCTACGCGCCTAATTGGGGTGCAAGAACTGCACCCTTTACAATCCTGAGCGTTAACCAACCTTAGCCAAACAGAAAGAACCCTGATGCTGACACGTACCAACGGTCACTCGCAACCACTCCTAGGTTATTACAAGAAACTGAAATTCTGGCTACTAAATCACAGCTGACTAGACTTTGGTTATGCTCGAGGCTACTAAAGTGCCTTCCGACAAGCCAGAAACGAAAACGTTTCCAAATCACGTACTACTACATCACACCGCAAACTAGGGCAAACCTTAAATACCCTCGGAGCAAACACGACTATGTGAGAGCGTCCGGGGGCAGTCGCTTCCACCGGGTAAAGTTCGGACCCTGCGAGATCGGACCGCTCTTGCATTAACCCGCAGTTAATACGGGTAATGAAACGGAACTCGCGGCAGGTCGCTGATCAGTACCGGGTACGCTACGTTACTCAAGTCCTTGCATTAACCCGCAGTTAATACGGGTAATGAAACGTGGCGATGGTGGCACCGTCGAGGACATCCTCCAAGCCGATTTCCTTGATGCTTGCATTAACCCGCAGTTAATACGGGTAATGGAATCCTGATATGTCATGACCACCAAGCCTTTCTGAAGGGCCGCCGTAGCTTCTCTGCTCTCGCGTTAACCCGCAGTTAACATGCTTGCAAACCTACTCCTCCGAGCACTCCCGCACCAGCTTCTCGGTGGCCCCTCCACTGGTCTCCTTGAAACCAGCTCGTATTGGCTCGCAGTTGGTACGGGCGGCGAGACAACCGATGGACGGGGTGCGCGCTTTGGCCTTGGGCCGCCCACGGCTAACGCGGGCGGTGACGCCTATCGGCCGGGATCTGGTGCCGGGGGGCGCGGGCCCCGGGCTCGGTTGGGCTGCTGGTCGGGACAAGACTCGGCCGTGCGCCGAACGCGTAGGTGTACGTTGTGAATATCGTAACGATTTGGGACTGGGTGGGCTTGGGCGTCGGCGCGTCATCGGCGGGTTCGACCGTGGTGCTGCGGGCTCGCCTTTCCCCCGGTCCCGTCGGGCTGGTTCGTCCTCCAGCGGTCCCCGCCGTCGCCCGTCCGAGGTTCCGGGGCGTCCCGGTGGTTGGTCCTCGTGGCGTCCTTGTCCGCTCCGCGGCGGGGTCGTGGGGGCCGCCCGGTGGGCCGGAAGGGAGCGATGACTGCGGCCGGGTGCGCTCGCCTCGTTTGTCAACTCAAAACGCGGGGCGGTAATCAGAAACGTAAGGGTTTCCTAAAGACGTGAGAACCCCGGGCATGCGCCTGGGTGCGGGCGTGTCGGCTCCGGGGGTCTCGGGCGGTGCGAGTGGTTGGGGGAAGGGGCCGGGCGTCTAGAATCGGGCCAGGGGGTGCTCGACCTCGTCCTTCTTCTCGATCAGCTCGTCGACGCTCGGGCCGCCCTTCATGGCGCGCTCGATGGCCTCCTTCATGGCCCGCTTGTTGTTCTCGTAGAGGCGGCGGTCGTCCTCGGCCTTGGGGTGCACGAACGTGTTCGCGATGATGACGATGTCGTCGACGATGTCCCGGGGGATCACGCCCTCCTCCACGGACTCGATGACGGCCTCCGCGATTCCGCGCTGCACGGGGCCGAAGATCTTCTCTCCCTGGGCCATGTTCTCGATGGTGACCGTGGGCGTGATCAGCGTGGGCGGTCGGACGGCGATCCCTGGCGTGAGGACGGCGAGCAGGGGCGTGTGGCCCTTTGAGGGGCTCGCGAGGGCGCTGGCGAAGGCCTGGCCGACCGGGCCCTCGACGGAGCCCATGACGAGGTCGATGTGCGCGAGCTCGGGCTCGTCCTCCTCGCCCACGAACGCCTCTCCGACGCGTAGCGCGAACGGCACGCGCGTCACCCCGGTTATTACCTCCCGCTCGACGCGTAAGCGCGTCCCGGTCCTTTCGGCTTCAAAACAACTAAAACCTGAATGGAGGCCCGGCGACCGTTACGAAAGTTAAAACGATGCGGTGGCCACCCATCGCCCGGTGCCGGTCCGAGCCCACGCTCCCCCGTGACCGGAGCCCCTCACCGTCGAGGCCCCCTGGGGTTCCCCGGGGGCGGCGTCCACCCGGGATCCCGACGCGGTCGTTGATGAGGTCGGCGGGCGCGGTGATCGGTGCCCTCAACCGTCCGGGTCCGCGGATGGTCCGCGAGGTGGTCACGCGCCAGCGCGCCCCGGGTTCGGTTCGGCGTCGCCGCGCCCGGCCGCCATCCGGCCGTCAGCCCGGTGACGGCGCCGCTCGCGCTGACGGTCGCTGAGGCGCTCACCGGTGCCATCACCATACGGTTCAGCGGTTCCGCAGGCGCCGCCGCGGCCCGCTGGACCTCCGGTGCGGGTAGGGAAATGGCCGGTAGGCCAGGCCGGGTAGGCTGGCCCGACCGCCACGGTCGCGGGGCCACGCCCCGCTCTCGGCCCGGTGCGAGGTTAAGGACCGGTCACCGGGCGGTCCGCCTCGTGGAGGCCCGGAACGCCGACCGGGCGATGGGACCGGTGTGTGTGCCCGTGGACTCGCTCCTTGACGTCGAGCTCGGGCCGGGTGGGGGTCTCCCGGTGGAGCGGAGGCCGGCTGTCGCGACGTGGGTCGCCACCGGGTGCGCGATGGCCTCGGGCCCGAGCTCACCCGGGGGCCGCCACCCTCGTGGTTCCGACTCGCCGGGGAGCGGAACCGCGAGGCGCCGACCCCGGGCGCGCGGTTGGGTCACCGGCGACGTTGGCGGTCGGTGCCCGGCGTGGGGAGGCGTCAATCATCGCCTGATCATCGATCGAACCCTTTCGCCTGGATTAGGAGCGTGATCGTGATCGCGTACAGATAGTCGTACCGGGGCTTGCGGAACGCGCTGAGGTCCTTGACGAGGACGAGCCCGTCCTTCGTGGGCGGGTTCGGGGCAGAAGCGTGAAGAACACCGGCACCAGCGTCAGGGTCACCCCGGCGACCCGCGTAGACCGCGATCGGCGGATAGTTCAGAGCGGGACCATCGGGAACACGGCGGACGGGAGCGGGAGCATGCCACCGGGCACGCATCGCCCGTCCGGCAGCCTCTCGGCGAAACGCCCCCCAACACCTCCTCATCCATCTCCACCTTCCAGAACCAGGCGGCCCGCAGCCTCAACGCCCACGTCACTAGAAGCGCGAAGGTGGGGAAGAGCACGCACCCCGAGTAGAGGTAGGCGAGCGCGGCCTTGACCTTCGACCGGTGGTGGATGTGCCGATCAGGGCGGAGCGCGGCGAGGACGATGAGCGGTACCCTGAGCATCGGGTGGTGCGGGCGGGTGACGATGGGCGCGCGGAGCTTCCTGCGCGCCTTAAGCGTGAGGTGCCCGTGGAGTCCCGGTAGGCGGCGAGGACCGGTGCGAGGCAGGCTCCGGCGAGCACGATCACCGCGAACGAATCCGACGTCCGACCCCACAGCGCCCGGGCGACCTCACGGCCCTCAGCGTGACGCCGAAGCCATCGGGAGCGAAGTCCACCAAAACCGGAGCTCACCCGACCCCGCTCGACGACGCTCACGGTGCCCCGGAACTCCAGCACGACCCTCCTCACCTCGGGGTCGCCGCGGATCAACCGCAGGAGGACGGCCACCACGCCCGATATCACCGGCCGTGGCGGGAGCGTGGCCCAAAAGCCGCCTCCTCGGAAACCTGGCCAACGCTCACCGGCCCGGTAGTCGCCGTGTCACCCGTGCTTACCAGGTGATGTCATTACGGCGTGTCAACCGTTGCGGGAGCATGTCAGCTGTTATAGAGGCTTATCAATTGTTATAGAGGCTTACCCATCTCGCATCCTGGTCATCCTCGCAGGGCGTTACCGGTTGCGTAACCGCGCCGAGGCCGGTGCCAGGGCTCGAACGGTCTCTTCCCAACCTCGGACTTCGCGCGAGCAGGGACCCGGGGCCGCACGGCACCCTTCCAGTGACCACATACCGGAAGCGCTTGCCTCACCCTTGTGGACCGTCCAGGGAGTCGGGCTTCTTAACCTCCATCATCGCCACCGCCGGAATGGTTGGGAAGAGGATTGACAGCCGCACAAGGTCGACGACCGCACGGCTCGGCACCTCCCACCACCGGAGCCGGTACCGGTCATAGGACGGGAACCACGGCGTCCCACGAACCCAACGGGACGTGTCCGCTCTCACAACTGACTCGTTTCCGTTAACGGGATGTCGGAGGCACGCCGTACCCTCCTCGGCCGAACCCCGCCTCCAGCACCCTGAGTGCCCCGATTAGTAAGAACAGGCCCTTCGGGTCGTACTTCGACAACCACAATAACATCCATCCTCTGCTGGATGGTGTGGCGGCGCGACCATCCGCCAGACCCTCCCATCACTCACCACCCGGCGGTTGAGGCGAGCGTGGCGCCGGGCCGGCGGACGCCAGCGGCGAGATCGCGACCGGGACCGAGAGCACGATCACGGGCTCAACCGGCTTGCTGGCCCCCGAGCCGACTAGCGATGATGGCGAAGATCGCCGTCGGTGCCACCGCAATCGTGAGCAGGTCGATGCTCAACTTACAGTAAGCAACCAGCGGGAGGTCCACCCCAGGTACCGCACCGTGCAACCGCCGCCGGACCACGCGTCGGGTCCCAGGTCCCCGACGAGGTAAAGGGCCTCGTCGAACCTCGGCGGAGCGTCCTCGCCGACCCGAAGCGCCGCGCACGCCCATGCAGAACCGCTCCAATCACCGACACCACTCGAAGACCCCAGTCGGTCCCTCGGGAAGGCCTAGGGAAAGGCCGGACACGTGAACCAGACAGAACCCGCGCGTTCTCAGGAACGCGAACCCGGCACCCCTGACCTCGACGCGGTGCAGACCCGGGGGAATGCGACCGACGAGGAAGCACAGCCAGGTGTCCTCGAACTCCTTCGGAGGGGTCTCAGAACTCGAAACCTCCACAGGTCGATGACCTCGATCCCCAAGACCTCCGCGCCCTCACTCGCCAGCAGCTCCACCCCCGAGTGACCCGGGGAAACTAGGAGCAGTACGACCTCGGTCGCTCTCTCGCACCAGGATGGGCACACACCGAGAGCCAGCGGGGAAGTGATCATCGGCAGGAGGGTTACGGTGGAGAGTTTGGAAAGGCCACCGCGCACGGCCAGAACTCCCGCTCCGAGATGACGATGTGAGTGAGGAGCGGAAGGGGGTGCCAGAGCGGCGAAGACGTGCCGTAGGACTTGAAGGCGGCCTTGGCGGGTGCGCCCTCGGGTACCAGATCGTGCGCTTCCCGACGAACTCGAGGTCCCGCGGGCTCGGGCGCGGCCTCCGGAGCAGCAGCCTGTACAGGAGCACGGTCACGAACAGTGCGGCCGCGGCGTACCCCCAGAGCGCGAGGATCAGGCCAGCAACGCACGACACGAGCGCGATGACGGCACACACCAGCCGAGTCACAAAACGGTCCGCTCACACCGGGGGCGGGTGCACCGGGACCCCGACCGGCCCTCAGCCATTCGGTGTTAATCCTTAGCGCCAAGCGAGGCGTGAGGGGGTCGGCCCTCCGGAGGCCCAGGCAGGGGATCTCCAGTCGTTGATCGTCGGCTCAACCCGGCCGGGGCCGGGTTAGCGCCGTCGCCGCGAGGACCGCGATTTCTTGGAGACCCCACCATCTCGTAGTAACACGACGCGGCGCTTTCGGCGCCACCGTATCTAGTCTCCCGGCCCGGTCTCCCCGCGCTCGCTCGGCCCCTCATCCTCGGGCCGACACTCCTCCCGCTCGTCACCTTTGAGCAGCATCCTGAACACCTTGACCACCGCGAACGCGGCGGTCGGATCCTCCCGACGAGCCCTCGTGGACTCCCGACTTGTGAGCTTCTGAATCCGGTCGCGCTCAAACGGCAGCCTGTACATCTTACCACTCTCCACGACCTTACGGTTGCAATAATCAAGGATCGGCGTCACAACGGCGACGGTCGCGAGCGCTAGCAACAGTCCCGCTGCTATCATCAGCGGCCTCGCCAGCGCAATCCTTAGACCCTTAGGTAGCGTGAGCGCGAACGCGCCCGCGATTATTGGCGCAAGGTAGTAGCAAAATACTGCCACGCCGAGGTAGCTGGTCGCAAGCGACAGCTTGACGCCGAAGTACACGACACTAAAACCGATGCACGCGTTATTCTCTATCTCTTTCAAAAGCTCCTTAACCGAGTCAACATCTAAATCACTTCCCTTACCGAGGCGCAAGGCTGCACACACCATCGAGAACTTCTCCCATCTCCTAGCCAGCTTGAACACCCTCTTCCGGTCCTCAGGCAGTCCGCGGGAGTCGTAGAGGAGGCAGAACCCTCGAGTCCTCAGGAAGAGGAAGCCCGCGTCCCCAACCCGGACCTCGTGCCTCCCCCTCGGGAAGTACCCCACTCGGACCCTGAGCCGCTCGCCGCTCACCCTGACGGACGCGGAGTCGAGCTCCCGAAACCCCGGCGCCTTCACCTCCCCGTCCGTGATCAGCTCGGCCTCACAGTGCCCCAGCGCGAGGAACTCGACGCGCGGGTGGCGACCGCCCACGACCCGCCTCGGCTCCGCCGACCCGAGCCCCAGGATGAAGGGGATGCCCACTGCGGCGCTGAGGCTGATTTGAGTGAACGCGAAGGCGCCTACGATCACGTTGGCTCCAGTCGGACTTAGATTCCACACCAGCATCAGTACTTTCGGGTAACAGGTCAGTGCCAGGGCCGCGAACGAGATAGGTATGCAGATCTTGAGCACCTTCACCGTGGGGACCGTGAACGATGCGGTGGGGTACCAGGCGACGCGGTCGTCGACCAGTCTGAGGTGTTTGGGTGCTGGGAAGCGGCTCTGGAAGCGCTCCCAAGCCAGCACGAGGGCGAGGATGACGAGTACCGTCGCGGCAGCCGCTCCAAGAGCGAAATTTCTGGAGAACCAGGAGTACACGAGCAGCGCAATCTGCACGGCCGCCATCGCCACGAGGAAAACCACCTCAACCCTACGCTGCACGTATTCGGATCGCGAGTGAGATCGTTGCGTCCCTGTCAAGCCCACCCCCCTCAATGCCACCCTAGCGGGAAACTTGATCAACGCCCAAGTTACGGCCACTCCCTACAAACTCAAGTACGCCAATGTGCAGGTTGCCAATGCGATGAATTCCTCGATACACTTCCCCTAATACCCCCACCGCCCCACCGCAAGGGTCCGACTCGGGACTCTCTGGATCACGTTCCGGTAAATAATTTCATCATCATCTCGGGGCCCCGCGGGAAGGTCACCTCGCTTCTCCCATGTCCACCAGCGTCCAGGTCGCGAACGTCGCGAGAATGGCCAGGGCCTGCAGATCGGGCCGCCAGGGGGCGTTCCCCTCGGCCAACCACTCGTCCGTCAGCTCTTCGACGGGAGACCGGCCCATCTTCCGGATCACGGCGTGCGTCAGGACGGTCACCGGCACGATCATGCTCGCGGGGATCGCGAGCACGTACCACCCCGACCACGTCCCCTTCAACATGAGGTACTCGAGAGCCCCGGGCAAGGCGCTGATCGCCACCAAGGCGGGGAACAAGAACCCGGGGGGCGTACGTGTAGTCCCGGGGTAGTCGCTCGAGCAGGCGCGCCAGCGTGCCCTCGTCGACGTCCCCATGCCAGCACCAGAGTATCCGAACCCGCCAGATCCACATCATGAGAAGCGAGAGGGCGGGTAACAACACCACCGCCGTGTACAGGATCACGAACCCCAACCGCACCTTCGGCTCGCTCCAGTGGGTCAGTAACCGGGAGGATGGGAGACAGTACAGCAGGGGCAGGTAGGCCGGGTGATGGGGGCGGGTGACCACCGGTGCCCTGACCAGGTACCGGGCTCGGAGGGTGTAGAACGTCATGAGGGCCGAGTAGACGGTGAGCGCGGGGGCGAGTATCACCGACGCCGTCACGAAGAGGGCCGCGGGATCGTGGAGGCGGTCGGACAGCTCCCAGGCCGTCCTGACTGCTGCGACGATCGGTGGCAGGGCTAGGAGTGCGAGCGAGACCGAGAGCAGCACCGGGTGCTCGTGGAGGAACCTCGTGAACCGCCGCCGATCGGACTCGCGCCTCAGAGAACCCTCGAACTCCGAGACGATCCACGCGACCCTCGGATCCCCGCAAGCACGGGCGATCGCTCGCTCCATTGCCGACTCACCCACCTCTTAGCGCTCAACCAAGGGCCCAAGGACGAGGTACCGTAATCGACATCTTGCCGTGACACGCCGCCGTGAATGCGCTCTCCGGGACCCTGGAGGTAGCCCAGCGACGGGTAGGCGACCTGGGCGAGGTTTGGAGACGGTGAAGTGAACTCGGCTCGTGAGTCCAGCGTGCACTCCCACAGTCTCGGTCTCCGGTGTCTATCGAGCCCCACGCGGGGCGCAGTGTCCACGGCATCGGGCGATAGAGCGTGGGATTACCAGCGAGGTTGAGAAAAGACGACCATCGCGCGCGAGTCAGTGGATGGTGGGTGGTGGTTGACGGGGGCGTGGAGCTCGCACCTCGATCCTAAGTCGGCAGCGACGGTCATGACGATGCAGGAACAGTCGAGCGCATCACCGCGAGCGAACCTGCATTACCACCTAGCCTCCATGAGCTTTCTCGGACGTTTGCGGGATCGCGTCTCAAGATGAGGCCTCTGAACCCGCGCTGAGAGGCTGCGGGCAGGGCTAACCGCGCCATGAGCTCGTTAACAAGAGGAAAAGCGAGGTTAAGGAGGCTAGCACTCCCCCGGTTAGGAGTGCGCCGAAGATCATCATAAGTTGATCGTCTGAACGCAGCGCTGGTACGGCTCTTCGGTAGAGCAGCACGAGAGCCCACAAGATAGTGACCCCCACCATCATCAGCCTTATCGGCCAGCAGTTGTGCCAGACGGTCGTCGCCCAGAAAATGATGTATGCCAACATGTCCGAAACCGCGTCCTCCCCGTCACCCATCCCGAGCGCCCTCCAGGCCAGCGCCACCGCACAGGAGAGCAGGACCGCACAGGAGAGCAGGGCAGCGGCCAGCAGGGCTAAGCACGTTGGCACCCATGACCCCTGCTTAGCGGTCTCCCAGACGGAGTATGTCAGGGAAATCAGGGAAAGCAGCGTGAAAAACCCGTAGAAAAGGTAGGGACCCAGCGCGGCACCCAACCGGACGCGACCCCCCACGCAGCCGCTCGGCCACCTCATCGCACCTTGGCGAGCGGGCTCGTGTCTTCCCCTCCGTGATCGGGAACGTTTAGATGGGTTCGGGACGCCGAGCGGCGACCCCGCGCCGTCCCGCGATGTCACAGGGTCACTGTCAAGCCCATCTCCGTACGCCCTAACCTAGCTGGAACTCATTCCGGGCTCGGATAGTTTGGACCGTCCCGAGGCTAATCGGAGGCGGAGGAAGTAGTTGCCAACCACCGTGGTCGTGCAGATCACCAGGGCTATCGACGACCAGACGGCGGCGTTAGCTCTCGCCTTCTCCTCGACGCGGAGCCACTCCGGGACCAGCTCCATGATCACGAGGACCACTGCCGAGGGATCACCAGCGAGATCGGGAAGCTGAACGGAGCCGTATGGTGGTAAACCGCGTCGGGACCCATCCTCCCACATCCCGGCTGGCGGGACCCTACTGGTGAGTGCCCACCACAAAACTGCGGACGACGCGGTGTAGGGAAGGACAGGGAGTCCCGTCTCGAGGAACACGTTCGCGCTCGGCGGGCCGCTGAACATCCCGAAGCGGTACTGGCTCAAGAAGTGTCACCGCTACCCCCGACGCAGGCTAGGAACGCCGGAGGAGCCGCCCAGCGCCCTTCCGGCGACCACCTATCAGAAGCGCCTCGCCCTTGTGGGCCGTCCAGAGAGTGCCGGGACCTCCTAGCCACCATTACCGGTATCAGGACGGGGCCACGGCATTTCCCCGGACCTCCTCGGTCATCCACTCAACAACTAGCCCGTTTCCGTTAACAAGGGGTCGAAGTCGCGTCATCGGCCCTCGGCACCTCCGTTGGGAGCACGCTGCACCCTCCCCCGGCCGGACCCCACCTCTAGCCCCTTAAGGCGTCTCGATCAGTAGGAGCAGGCTCCTCGGGCCTTACTTCGACAACCATAGTGGCCTTTAGGCTTCATCTGCTGGATGATATGGCGGCATACTTTGCCCACCAGCCTGTGGTCCAGGCGGACGTGACGCCGGGCCAGCGGACGCCAGCAGCGGGATCGTGACCGAGATCGAGGGCACAATCGGGACGACCCGGGGCCGGCTCCGAGCACCGCTGGGTACGGGTCAGCACAGGGAGGGCCGTCGGCGCTCCCGCTCGAGGGCGTTGAACACCCTCCACAGGGCCGTGATCGTCCCACCCCGTCGGGATCCCATGGGCCCCACGTCCTCCCCCAACCGTTTGAGGAGCAGTCTCTTCACACGATCCCTTCGGAGCGGGAGGCGGTACCACCGCCCGGTCTTAACCGCCCGTCGGTTACGCCAGGCGACGGGTAGAGCGAGGAGTACCCAGGCGAGCGGTGCGGCGATCGGTGTGGATAGCGGCGACAGGTCGGGCGGGAAGAGGTCGCGCACCGGGATCGCTATCGGGATCATCCCGAGGGTGACCCCCAGCAAGGCTTCCTCGATCGCGATCAGCTTCCCAACTGGGAACTCGACCCCGAGGTACGTCACGGTCTTGAACGCTCGCTCCCGGTCCGAGAGCTCCTCGGGCCCGTGTAGGAGGCAGAAGCCGCGGGTCCGGTGGTAAAGGAACCGGCAGCCCGGGATCTGGATCACGTGGACCCCGGGCGGCCAGTACCCCAACACGACGCGCAGGTTGGGTACTCCTCGCGCTCGATCGGGAACTCGGCCAGGGCCCGGAACCCCCCAGTCCTTCACCGTCCCTGTACCTCCACCCCAGGACTCCCATGGGGATCAGCACCGAGAGCATGATAACGTACTGGAACGCCCGCTTCACGACCTTCGGGCAGTACCAGCAGTTCATGTACCGCACGAGGGACCCGACGGCCCGACTGTTCTTCACACGCTCCAACCACCTCTCGAGCTCCACGGTGCTGGGCACGCCCTCCCGTAAACACAACGCCGCGTACACCATCGAGAACTTCTCCCATCACCGAGCCAGGTGGAACGCACTCTCTCGATCCTCCGGCAGTCCCCGAGGATCGAGGAGGCGCTGATGGGTTACGTGCTCAGTCTCCCGGTAGCGCCGATTGTACCGGTGATCCTGGCCCTCGTCATGCTGTTCCGGGGCGGATCGGTGGCGCGCACGGGCTGGATGTACGAGTCGCTGCTGACCGGGGAGCCTCCCGCCTTCTACCGTCGTTCTGGTGGGAATGAGGCGTCGGCGAGACGAGTCGTCGCCGGTGCCCGCTCGGCTCCACGGGGCGCCCGGTCCGAAGGGGGTCGCGAGCGCGCGGCGTCGGGTGGAGGCGGACTCCTGGGCATAGGGGTCGCGCTCGGGGTAGGGGCGGCACTGTACTGGCTGCTCGGTGGTACGCTCGAGGCGGTCGTGTGGACGATGATTAGCGCCGTGTACGTGGTCCCTGGGGCCTGGAGGCACGCACCCGCCCGAGGCTCCGGGACCTGAGGCACCTGGGAGTTCGCACTGCTCTCCCTGGTGATCGTACCGCCCGTGCCCTCCACCGCCATCGTGGTATCGCTATCCTTCGCGCGGCTGTCCCCGAGCGCTGAGTTGTTGGCGCTCTACCTGCCCCTCCCGAACCTCGCGAGCGCGCTCCTGGCATCGATCGCCCTGGGACTGGGCTGCGTGGGGGTCCTGCTTGCGTGGGGTTGTACGGTGCTCCTGCTCTCGCTCGGGTACTGCGAGGGTGAGTTCATCGCGGACAATCGTAAAGGAGGCAGAAACCCCGAGTCCGGAGGAAGAGGAAGCCGCAATCCCGGACCTCGACCTCGTGCTTCCCCGGCGGGAAGTAACCAACGCGGATCCTCAAATCCCCGGGCGGGTTCCCGGGTAAGCCCCTGTGCTCGACCGGGTAGGAACCGAGCTTACGAAATCCGGAAACCTTTACGTTTCCATCCGTGATCAGCCCGGCCTCGCAATACCCTAGGGAGAGGAAGAGGGCTCGAGAACCGCGAACGCGGAGAACTCTGACGCAACCGAGGGCTGCGGCGGCCCCGTACCGTGCCAGGTAGAGTAGGACTAGCAGAGGGCTGAGGAGGAAGAGAGCTGCCGCGATTCGAGGGTCGAGAAAGTCTGGGTGGCGGGCGACCGAGGTAAGGAGGTAAAGGAGGACGGGGAACAGTGGCAGGAAGGTAGTCAGAGTGGGGCCTCCCAGCACGCGGTCGAACGAGGCGGTGGGATACCACATCAGGGCGCGACCGACCCGGCGTGAGTGCTCGGATCGAAGAAAAGTTTCCTCAGTTTCCTGGTAAATCCCGTAGAACGCCCCCGCGAGGACCGCGAAACCCATCAGTAACAGTCCCGCGTCCTTTCATCCCAAACCCGTGAAAAGGACGACGGCCGGGCAGAGCACCCGGTAGGCCCGCCTGTACCATCGAAGCCCTTGAGCCCGATCAGTGCCTAAACCCATTTGATAAAGTCCTCTGGAGTGTACTCGAATCCGGGTGGTAGGCATAATACAACTAGGTAGGATTCACCCTCCAGCTTGACAGTACGCAGTGCCTTCGGACCGTATTCCACGGTAACCTTGCTGGCTGGTGGTGCCCTCGTCGACTGTCCCAAAGCTCTCACTGGCTTTGGATTCTTCCTAATTTGACCATTATGTGATCTCCTTCCTCCTCCACACCCGCGAAGTCGTTCCCCCTCATGGCTATACTACCTTCACCAGCTGTCGTGTTGGTACGTGGTGGATGACGTGAGCGGCCGCGAGCGTCGCAACGATCATCATGGCGGCGAAGCCCGCGAGGAAGAGTGCTAACCCCTTACCGACTTCTTCCCCCTTATCACGTAACTCCCGTAACATCCTCCGAACCTGCTCCTGATATTGGTATAAGCTTACTAGAAACGTGCCTATCAGGGCGATAGTCTTCATTACCGTAGGAAAGTGAAAGTCGTGAAAGTCCAGGTAGGCCTGCAGGATGATGACGTATGCGAAAATGGGCATGATTACTGCACAAAGCGTCGCTACCGCGGCCTCGATCACGCGACCCCATCTCAAGCCCGCAGAGATTGCGGTCCACAGTATCCAGCACGCTCCGACGATCATGACCAACTCGGACGACAAGTACGCGATTCGGATACTAGGATCACACCATCGAAATAATAATCGTACGAGCAACCAGGTTACCGCTAGCGAGGCACTCGAGCACACCGTCATGACAAGCACTCGCGTCACCCAGCCCAAACAAGACCACCCCTACTATATCTTCTCAGCCCACTTAACCCACTTCTGCCCTAACTGTTCTATAAGCACTTTGTGAGCGTCTTACTGACTGATGCGAGGGCGTCTGCCACCCCTATCGTGCCCATCAGAAAAGTGTCACCTACCCTTTCAGAAACGGGATAAAACAGGTGACGGAGTAGCCACCCGAACCTGGAGACCTTCTCCCAGTCCTTATATTTGCTCACGACGACCTTCCTCCAAATTTTAGGGTACCAGGCCGCCGTAACGGAGCCCCTCTTCTCGTACCACCCACCCCACCACCAATCCGGGTTTTCCATCTTCTCGTGAGAGGGGGAGCTAACGTTCAAGGCCAACAGCGACAACGCTAGCACGGTCAGCGGCGAGGCCGAACACCCCCAGCAGCTGCTTTTCAAATTCTTATTCTGCGGAATACGGATTCTGCCTGCCGTGACGTGGGGACGGGGCGAGGAGTGCGGGCGAGACCGAGGGTGATACCGTGTGGGTGCTCGTATAACCTCGTGAACCGCCACCGATCGGGCTCGAGCTTAAGAGAACCCCCCGAACTCCGAGACGACCTCCGCGACCTTCGGGTCCCCACAAGCACGGGCGATCCAACGCCGCTTACGATGCCAGTTATTGACGTCTCGCTGTGACATGCCTCCGTGAATGCGCTCTCCGTCCTGGGGTGACCCGGCGACGGGCGGGGCGCCCGGGCGTGGTCTGAGGGCGATGAAATGAGGGCGGTTCGGGAATCCGGCGTGCACCCACCCAGGCCCCGGAGTCTACCGGATTCTGCGGGCGCGCAGCGTCTGCCGTAAGGCGTCGGTGCGGCAGGGCGCGAGGTCACCGGCGAGGCTGAGCCGGGGAGGTCCATCGCGCACGTGCCGCCGAGCCGGTGGGTGGTGATCGGCGGAAGCGTGGAGCCCTCACCTCGATCCTGAGCCGGCAGCATGGTTGGGACAATACGGACCCATCCGAGCGCATCACCGCGGGCGAGTCCGAGGCCCCGGTCCCACCCACCGTGCCCGGGCGACATCTCGACCTCAGGGGCTAGTCCCAGCGTGACGTACGCCGAGGCCGCCGGGAGCGAGTCCATCAAGGCTGATCCCACCACCGCTCGGTGTCCTGGGGTCCCCAGTACGACTCTCCTCGCCTCCGGATCGCCGCAAGTTAACCGGAAGGGAAGGGCGCGGTCCGGGCCTCACATCGCCGCGTGATCGTCGGCACCGTGGGGAGCGGTCCTGACGCGGTCCCCTCCGGAATCGACCGGATGGGCGGTCCGGTCCCCGTAAGGGCCGGCCCCGGGCGCTCAGCCGTCGCAGGCCGAGCTGTGGCGGCCCGCCCCCGGAGGGTGAGCCCCCAACCGGCCCCTCGAGGACTGGTGGCGGCGCCTACGCTCGCTCGGGGAGGTCGTCAGGGGAACGGGCGGCGTCAGCGGCAGCTGGAACGGAGCCCGAGCACGGACGACGAGGTTGCCACCTCTAAGTGTCCGTACCCTTCTACAACCGTGGGCTGAGACACCGAGTGAGTTCATTCCACGATGCGCGACGGGCGAGTCGGTGGCTCTCGAGAGGGCCAGCCCGCGAGGAGGAGTACTAACCGACACCTTCCACTTCACCACGCAACTCTCGCAGCGTCCTTCTCGCCTCGGCCAGGGATACCATGGCTATAACGCAACCGACCGCACCGTGAGCAACAGCCGGTATCACCTCCGGGAGGTAGGGTCCGCGCGGGTAAGTCCGTGGGATGAACCCGTACACGTAGGCAAGGGGTACGAGGCTCACCGAGAGTGCCAACGCCGCGACGCGACCACGCGACCCCACCCTAAGCCCGCGGAGCCCGACGATCATGACCGGCTCGGACACAGGGTACGCGGTCTGGACACTGGGATCACACCACCGGAAAAGTTCCGAACGGACGACAAGGTTACCGCGAACGAGACCTCCGAGTACACCACTATGAGTCCCTCGCACCGAACCCAACCGGGATCACCTCCCGAAGCCCGTCTCCCGCTGGGAAAGGATCGGGTCGGGGCTCGGGTGGTAACCCGTGGGCCGACGTGATCACCCGGAGGATCGTGGGGATCCTCACACTCGTGAAAGTGGCCGTTCTGATGGCCCTCGGGGACGGGCTCGACCCGTCCTGCTTAGCCCCCTCAGCGATACGATCCCTCGAACCCTAGGTAAGAGTGTTCACCTACCGGGCACGATCGGTGGAGTTCCACGCGCTGCTACTTAACACTAGACAGGAAGATGAGGATTGTTAGGAACGGTAGACTCATGTGGAGCAGGCGAGCCCAGCCGGTGTCCAGCCATTTCAGCGCGTCCTCCCGCTCGAGGACGCTGTTGGTGAATCTTCCGACGAGCGCGTACTGGGCGGCCCCGAGGGCCAGGGCCAGTCCGGCGACGTAGGCGAGGAGGGCCTCGAGGCTGTACCTCCTGGCGTACAGTGAGGAGGCGAGGGTGACGAGCACTATCGAGTACGCGTCCGCGAACAACCCGACCCCGCGCCACACGCGGTTTCGCACCTCAACCCGCGGACCCAGCTCAGCCACCCGCTCGCCCGTCTCCGTCGCGAGCGTGAGCGCGACGGCGACCGCGGAGGCGAGGATCCAGGCGAGTGCCGTCAGCGTGGCCGAGGCGAGCAGGTAGCGGCAGTACCAGGCGGCGTGGGGCGTCCTCGCGCTCTCGGCCGCTGTCCAGCCCTTGACGGCGAGAAGCTGGAGGAAGACCGGTACCAGGGCGTAGCCCGGAACGAGCCTGACGGTGGTCCCGACACGGGACTTTCCCCACTCCCTGCGATAGCTCCGAGTGAGTACTATCAACAGCCAGTACGCCATCACGACGTGGACTACGATCAGGTACGCGACGAACTCGGACCCAAGGTTCATTCGAGGACCCCCACCATCGCTTTCGACTCACATCACGGTAAGTATGAGAACAGGGCGATCGTGGGAGGCACGGTGTTGAAGAACAGGGCTACTATCAGCTCCAATACGACAACGGTATCGGGCGACATGGGATACGGCGGCTCCCAGCCCTCTCTCACGCGATCGACGAGCCTTGATAACACGCGGAACTGGGCCAGGCCCAGTACGATCCCGAGCACGGGTATCATCGCCGGGTAGATCCACGGGGTCACCTCCAAGTAGCCGGCCACGGATACCAGGACCAGCAGGGCCACCGTGTAGGCGCTCACGAACCACCCCACTCCCATCATCACGGTCAAGTGATCGTCCTTGGACCGCTCCTCGAGCTCGGACAGCACCTCCTCGAGCCCGGACCTGCGCGCGAGCACCCACGCCGTGAAGGTGGCTATCACCCAGGTCCCGCCGGCCACGGCGTAGGGTGCCGCCGGGAGGCCCGTTTTGAGGAACACGTCCACGGCCTTGGGTGAGAAAAATCGCCCCGCGCTGAATATCATCACGAAGTAATACTACGAAAACATGAGCGAGGTTACCGGCACGACAGTCGAACCGTGGATCGCGGGATCAATGACCACCCTTCCAAACAGCTCCTCGCTCAGGTCCTCGCTGGCCAATACTACAATTGCCAGCCCCAGCAGCACGGGGGGCAGGAGCAGTCGTGCCAGCTTTACGGCCGCGTGGAACTTGCTAGCACCCACCGCTGAGACGGGGAGGGGTGGGACGTGAGGGAGGAAGGGCGCCGGCATGCGGGCGTTTTCCCCTTATTTTCACCCCTCCGGTGCTTAACTAATGAATGATTGCTAGGAGATTGAGGCCAGCGCTCACGCCGAATGACCCCGCGAGTCCCAGCCCGGAGGGCCTGCGCTTCTCTCCCACCTCATTGTAAAGAGCGTATACGCTCTTTTGGACCAGTGGGAGCGAGCCGCCGCTCGAGGGAGCGGGTCGCAACCGATAGGCCAGGCGTTTAGGGCCAGGGGACTTGCCCCGGCAGTTCGCGCGGCCTACGATGGACACGTGGGATCGTGGCGACGTCGGGAGGCATCCGGTCGCCACCTTCGCCGCAAGTCCAGATCATCCGGGCCGGAGGAGGCCAGCGACGTTGAGTCCGGCCAGGTCCGCCACCCGCGCGGTGGTGGATCGTGCAGGCCGTCGCGAGCACCGCGGGCCGTAAGGCCCGCTAGGGACAACCTAGCGGTCCCGTCTCGTCTCGCAGCCCAGCGCGGCGTCTCGCGAACACAGCACCGCGAGCGGGATTACGAGGAGCACGGTCGGCGGTCGTGACCGGGCCACCCTCCGCGGTGGCGTGGGTAGGCGTGGATGATCACCCAGCGCGCGGAAGGGAGTGAGCGGGGCGCAGAGCACCCCATCCGCGACCTTGAGCACGCCGCTCCGGCTCATTCCCGAGGAGGCGTCACCCGCAGCACCCAGCATCCTCATAGTTACCGGATGGAACGCTACGCACGCGGGGTCGTGGTGGGCTGTACCGATGAAGGAAGTGTTCCGCGATCGGTCCGACGTACCCCGTCAAGGCAAGTACCCGAGCCAGCCGACCCAAGTTGAGAGACTCTCCGCAGTGGTGAGGGTGTCCAGCGGTTAGCTCCGGGGGAGCCCGGTGGTGACCAGCCTAAGCAGGGCCCTCTTCATGGCCCGGGCGAGCCTCACCTCCGGGTGGTCGACCTCCAGCTTGGATAGCTCGTCCATCACGGCGTAAACCTCCCAGAAGCCGTGCTTCCAGACGACAGTCCCGAGAACCTCCCAGAACTCGCCCTCGCTCGCGTTCTGCCAGACCAGGGCCAGGAGCGCGTGAACGGCGTCGATCAAATCCTCCACCTCGGCACCGTCCGAGTCCCAAGACCGCTCCCAGGACCGCTCTAGGGAAGAGAGGACGTGCACTCGCCCCATCATGCGTTGAACGTATTGCCGTTCGAGCACGTACTCGGGACGCACGCCGAGGCGCTTCAGTAAGGGCACCAGCCTCTCAAGCGCGGGTGCTTCCTCGGGCTTGGGGTACCCGAACTCCCTTCGGTACTCGAGGTAGAAGCGGACGGCGGGGTCCTGCCTAGCGGCGGACGTGCGCAGGGGCACCTGAAAGAGGTACACGGCGAGCAGTAGTGGGATGCCCAAGGTGGCGAATGGTAGGAACGACAAGGTGAGGGAGAGCGCGCAAATCAAGGTGGGAAAAACTAGGGTGCCGGCGGAAAATGCTAGGAGCGATCCAGGAAAGGTTAGACGTAGGCTCGCCAACTCAAGCCGCTTGGACGCCTTAATGAACCACTTCAAAACCCAGAACGCAATGACAATTGTATCGAACGTCATGATGTACATTGAAATCTCGATCATAGTTAAGTGAAAATACTGATGTACCTGACGCATCCAGGATAATACAAGTGCGAGAGTAGTTAGTACGGGGAAGTATATTGAGGATATCTGCCCAATTAAAATTCCCCAGAGCAGCGCCACGTATCGCGACTTGTCGGGATCCTTGGGGTCCGGCAGCTCCTCGTTATCCTGTTGGAGAATAGGTCTGAGGATCGCGGCCGTCACTACGCCTAAAACCGCCAGTACGAACTTGTTTGGAGTGGAGTAAATCGCCTCGAGTGCACACTCAAGCACCCGGTCGATTACCACCAGCCCGCACCCGCCGAGCTGCCGCGGACGGCGGTTTCGTAGTTGAGCCGCCGCGCTCCCTCGCGTGGACGTACCGTATCGTGTTTTCTCGGCCCCCGGCAGTCCACTCGCCATGCATTGCGAGGGGATCGGCCCGATCCCACACGTCACGTGGAGAGGCCGCTGATCCCGCGCTCCCCCGATGGGCCCGTCACCTCGAGGCCTACATCTGCCCCTACCGCGCTACCGGTGGGCAGTGCCGGCTCCACCGCGCCTGGGATATCTCCGGGCAATCCTCGCCACCTGCCGCGGCGGTGCATGGGAGAATGTGGGGGGCCGCGAGCGTTGCGACGATAACATGGCCCCGGAGCCAGTTAAGAGCAGTGCTAACCCTTAACAACGCCTCCTCTCTTACCACGTAGCTCCCGCAGGACTCCCCGGATCGACTTTTGGTGGCCGTACGGGATCGGGAACAGCATGGCCGTCAGGCGGCGGCATCACCGCCGCCGGGAATTGCGCGAGCGACCGAGCCACGGCGAACGAGATTCCCGGGCACGCCACCACCAGGAGTCCACCATCGGGCCCAAGGTGGGGTCACCCCCCAAATCCCTTCAGCCCACTCAGACCGCTTCTTCAGCAGATTTGAGCAGGAACGCGTTGCTGAACGCCGCCGAGCGGGCGGCTGCCTCCACCACGTTCCCCGCTACCCCCGCCACGCCCGACGGGAGGGTGCCACCGACCCGCGGAGCAATTCCTATGGTGACTGTAAAGTACGTAAGGGACGCGGACGCGGGATTCGGGTCAATACCTCACCCGCGGACGGTTCCGTCCGAGGAAGAGACCGGGGGTGCGGCCGCGCTGTCCGCGGGACTGCGCCGCGTGCCGCGGGACGTCTGGCTGCTGGGTGCGGTCAGCCTCATCAACGACGTCAGCTCGGAGGGCATCTTCGCGATCCTTCCGTACTACCTCACGCTCTTGGGTGGAGGCCCGGCGCTCGTGGGAGGCGCCTGGGGCGGGATGGAGCTGGTCAAGAGCCTCCTCAACGCGCTCTCCGGTCGCGCGTTCGGCCGGCCCGGGCGGGCCAAGCCGGCGGTCGCGGCCGGGTACGCCCTCTCCGCCTGCATGAAGCTCCTCCTGTCGTTGGTCCGGGACCCGAAGCTGGCGGCGCTGGCCGCGTCCCTGGAGCGGGTCGGTAAGGGGCTTCGAACCCCGCCGCGGGACGCCATTCTCGCCGGGCTCGCCGGCGCCGAGCCCGGGCTCGTCTTCGGGGTGCACCGCACCCTCGACACGCTGGGCGCGGTGATCGGGCCCCTCACCGCCGGGCTCCTGCTCCTCCACGGGGCGAGCGCGACCTCGATCATCCTCATCATGGCGCTGATCGGCTTCCTCTCGCTGGTCCCGCTCGCGCCCGTCGAGGAGCGGCTCCGGGAGCGGTCGCTCGAGGGAGGAGAGGGCGGGCTGCCCCGGGCGCTCGCGGTGATGGGGCTGTACCGGCTGGGCGCCGTCGGGTGGATGCTCTACTCGCTGAAGGTGGTGAAAGTGAGGGGGCCGGTCGCGGCCGTGCTCGCCTACGCCGGGTTCTCGGTCCTCCACGCGCTCGCCTCGCTGCCCGCGGGTCGTCTCTCCGACCGGCTGGGTCGGGGTCGGGTCCTGGCCGTCGGGTACGCGCTCACCTCCCTCTCCGCGCTGCTCGCGGCCGTCGAGGCGGCCGTGCCCGCGTTCGCGCTGTACGGGCTCGCCTACGGGATCGTGGACGCGGTGGAGCGCGCCGCGGTCGCCGAGCTCTCCGGGACCGCCCCGGCCTACGGCGCCTACCACGCGCTCGTGGGCCTCGCGACCTTCGCGTGCGGGGTTGTGGCCGGCTGGCTCTGGGAGGTGGTCTCACCCCGCGCCACCTTCGGCTACTCCGCCTGCCTTACCGCGCTCGCCGTCGGGCTCGCGCTGGCCCTGATCGCCCGGGCGGACCGTGCGGCCTCGTGAGTCTTTCCGCCCGCTAATACCTCTGTTTTCTCGAGGCTGGCGGCAAGTTCACGAACGAAAAGATGGGCCGATACGCGAGGATTCGCCGTTTTCCGTCGAGCAATGAAGCCTGATTCTCGAGTTTGGCACGCTGGAAGGACTGCTATTCGATGGAAAGAGACGCCGAATCGTTATGGAACTCGAAACGATACTCGGGGATGGACGGAGGTCAGGTCGGCTCCACCCGGACGAGCCCCGGCACCTCCCCGTCCACCAGCCGGACCGTCCTCGGCCGCAGGTCGCCCAGTCGGCCGCTCGGGAGCACCCGCCCGAGCAGCGGGACGACGGTCTTGGTGAGTCGGCCGCCGCCCCAGCCCAGCTGCGCGTCCGCGTCCCCCGGGACGTCGACGTTGAACGTCTCCCCGAGCGCCCGGAGGCCCTCCTTCCAGCCCTCCCGGGCCCGTTCCAGCAGGCTCTCCGGTCCCTCCAGCGTCTCCTCCCAAAACCCTGAGAGCTCACCCCGAACGTCAAAGAGGAATTGGCGGACTGGGTGCGGTAGTCTCCTTGGTAACCCGATCCTATTCCATGTCTCTAACACTCGCCTAAGCTCGGTTCGATCGACGCCCAGCTCGAGCTCGAAGGCTCCGGTGACGACGAACTCTCGGGCGTCGAGGGAGCGCCCCTCCGGGTGCAGCTCCGCCCGGAGGATGGCGGTCGTGACCTCCACCGGCCGGGCGTCGCTGACCTTCACCGCCCGCAGGACGTCCGCGTGCGGGTGGACGTTGGGCCACCCGTGGCTCGATCTCTGGGCCGTGCCGCCCTGGAACACGGTGACCCGGAGCCGCCGGTCGAGCGCCTCGCTGGCCCTGTTACCGCCGGGCAGGCGGTCCGTCAGCGTTCCCAGGTTGATCCCCAGCTCGCGCAGGCGCTTCAGGGCGGCGAGCAGGAGGCCGGTCCGGAGGACCCCCTTCACCGAGGTCCCCGGGATCCAGGGGTCGCCGGCTCGCATCGGCCGGTAGGTGGGCAGGTACCGGTCCGGCGGCTCCCCGGTCCTGAGGGCCACCCGGTAGAGGACCTTCGCCCCCTCGATCGCCCGCTCCGCTCGTTTGTAATCGCCCTCGCGGAGCGCCTCGGCGGCCTCCGTGGCCCGCTCCGGGTCGAGGGTCATCGGGTCGATGACGTGGGCCTCGCGGTCGCGGACGTAGTAGTCCAGCCCGCGGACGAGTTCCTCCTCCCGGCTCACGCCCACGTGGAGCGGCGTGAGCACCTCCAGCCGGAGCCCCGCGGTCTCGAGCCCGCCCTTCATCGGCTCCCCACCCGCTCGATCGCGGTCACGCAGTCGCGGAGGGCCTCGACGGCGGCCCGGGGATCGTCCTCCTCGGGCGGGAACTCGAAGTCGGGCCGGTACTCGTACTTCCGGCTCCAGTAGTCCGGGTCCACGTGGGTCTCGCGCAGGGCCCTCCGCACGTCCTCTCCCGTGATGCAGACCGCCCGGTGCGCGTAATCGTCCCGGAGCGGGCGGAGGCCCCGGATCACGTAGTAGCTGGCGAGGGCGTTCACGGCGGCCGCTCGGCCCGCGTCGGTGATCTCGAGCGAGGTGAGACCCTCCAGGTATTCCTCGAGGTAGTTCGCGAGGGTGCGGGCCGGATCCCGTCGGACCCTCGCTCGTAGGTCGTAGCCCGGGTTCCAGTCCGCCTCCCGGGTCGCGTGCCGGGTGAACGTCTCGGGCTCCGGCTCGCGCCCGGAGACGGCGGAGAAGGCGGTCCACAGGATCATCTCCTGGGCGGTGCAGACGCGGAGGGTGTACTCACCGTACTCCCCGCGCTTGAGGTGCGTGAGCGCCCGGTCCAGGACGTACCGGGTGCGCTCGGCCATGCGCTCGACCGGGTCGTCCGAGAGCGCGCGCTCCACCCGCTCCAGCCGCTCGCGGACGTCCCGGAAGTCCTCCGGGAGCCTCCGGTAGAGCTCCCGGGCCCGCTCGAACTCGAACCGATCCTCGGCCGCCCGCGCCTCCGCGTAGGTGCGGAGGTCTCTCAGCCCGGAGTGCGAGAGCACGCGGGCCGCCGGGTCGTGCAGCCCGTACCCCAGCAGCTCCCTCGCGATCCGATGCAACAGCTCGTCCCCCACCCGGACCCGGGTGACCCCCTCCGACTCGGACACGTACACCAGCTCCGCGTCCGGCCGGGCCTCCAGGCCCCGGAGCGTGAGGGCCAGCGACTGGGCGGGCGTGCCCGTCGTCACGTCCAGGTAGGCCTCGTCCGCGCCCTCCAGCACCCTCGGCAGCCGCTCCCCGTACACCTCCAGCATCCGGTCGTAGTCCGCCGGGTTCTCCCGGATCAGCTCGATCTCGACCTCCACGTCCAGGAGCTCCCGCATCGCCTCCGCGACGTACCGCGTGTCCTTCGCCTTCAGCCCGCGCGGGGTCGACCCCGGGTCCTGGTCCGTCGCGAAGAGCACGACCCGGTCCGGCTCCAGCGCCTCCAGCGCCCGCTCCAGGATCGGGAACGAGACCCCGTCCAGGTCACCCTCCCTCACGAGCTCCTTCAGCACGTAGTACGGCTCGCTCACCCGCTCGCCGTCCACCCGCACGTCGTTCACGCCCACGTTCCTCACCAGCAGGGTCGCCAACCCGTCACACCCCCTCCGCTCCTTTCACCCGGACCGGGAACCCGCGCCCGTAGACCACGAGCTCGTACCCGTCCCGGTACATCGGGTCGTCCCGGAGGAACGCCGGGAGGAACCTCCCGGGAACCTCGAACCGGACGTGCTCCGCCCCCGGCCACCTCGGGAAGTACGCGCCCGTGCCCGCCAGGTAGCACCGCGGCACGCGGAAGTTCGTAACGTACGGGCCCACCCGCGCGTAGTGCAGCCCCCGCCGCTCCACCCGCCCGTAGAACTCCGCGTCCCCCACGGGCCGGCAGGCCGAGAGCGTGACCGCCGGCGCCCCCTCCTCCACGTTCCTACGCTGGGAAAAGATCCGACGCTCCCCTTCCCCCGGCCCCCGGAGCCTCGCCGCCAGCACCTCGCCCGCACCCCGCGACCGGGCCCCGCCGACCCCCACGTCCCGCAGGTACCGGACCACCGCCCCCAGCAGTCCCTCCGGGTCGTACCCCGGCAGCTCCCCCTCGAACCTCAGGAAGGCCACATGGGTGGGACCGCCCGCCGCCCGACCGCTCGCGTAGTCCACCGTGAACGGCGTCGTGTCCTCCCCCGTCCTCGGCACCGCCGCGTGCGTGACCTGGGCCCGCCTGACCACGGTCCCAACGCCGTCGTCCTTGAATAGTCCGCGCAGCTCCTTCACCGCCACCTCAGGCCTCGCGTCCTCCACGCACAGACTCAGGAACAGGGAGAGCGGGACGCGCTCCGGCTCGCGCGCGAGCTCGTGCGTCTCGGGCCCCGCCCCCTTCTCGAGCTTCCGGAGCACCCTCCCGTACCACTCCCGGTCCGAGAGCAGCCGGCGCAGGTGCTCGGGCGCCGGAAGCAGCGGCTCGCCGTCCTCGCCCATCGGGAACGCGTCCGAGAGTTCCAGCCCCTCGATGAGCCCCTCCACGACCTCCCTCACGGTCCCCGGGTCCTCTCCGCGCCCGCGCAGCAGCTCCACCGTCGCGCCCAGGATCGCGCCGAAGAGGGTTTGAGCGGGGAGCGAGCGCCGGGATCGCTCCAGGACGTCGCCGGCCCGGTACCGGCCCAGCGAGAGCTCCAGGACCGCCTCCACGCCTCACCGACCCCACGGTAGCCTCCCGAGCACGTCGTCCAGCCGCTCCACCCACTCCTCCGGCCGCAGGTAGCCCCGGTCGGTGAGGTCCCAGGCCCGGACGACCGCCTCGTACCGCTCCGGCTCCCGATCGTGCAGGTGACTGACCTCCTCCTCGTCCACCGCCTCCAGGTCCCGCTCCGCCGGGAACTCCTCCCCGTCGCTCGGGTTCAGGTACCAGCCCGTCGATCGGGCGCAGACCGCCGCGATCCGGAACTCCACCCGGCCGTACCCGCGCGAGGTGCTGTGGCCGATCCCCTGGTCCTCCACGAGCTTCAGCGAGGCGAGCAGGTGCCGCAGGTCGGACTCCAGCTCCCGCTCGCTCTCCACCCGGTAGACGATCTCCAGCCCGAACCGGGAGTTGCGGAGCGCCCGCTCCATCTGCCGCGGGTTCGCCTCCCCCGTTACCCGATTGATCATGTTCTCCCACTTGACCTCCGTCGGCTCGCCCACCCGCTCGATCAGCTGATTGACCGTGTACCGCGTCGGGTGCGCGTCCCTGAAGGCCACGCGCGCCTCCTTCTTCGTGTTCGCCGCGTCGCACCTGTATTTGTCCAGCTGGTGACCGGCCGTGCCGTACAGCCGGCACACCGGGCAGGTGTCAAGCCCCTTCTCCAGCCACGGCGGCTTTCGGCTGAGCTCGCCCTCCTTCAACGCCTCGGCGACGATTTCCGGCCGCACGTACCCGCATTCGTGCCGCTGATTATTGTGCCCACCGAAGAACGTGTCCTCGTCCACGTCGCACTCCTCCATCCACGCCAGCTCGAACAGCGCCCGGCACCGGCCCTTCAGCGACGAGCCCGGGACGTATGGGTACCCAGTCACCGGGTCCTTGATCACCGGCTTGTCCAGTCCGCCGATCTCGATTTCCTCTTCGGACGTGCCGATCTGCGTGCCCGTCAGCAGCCGGATCTCACCCACCAGCACCAACGTGCCCGATACGCCCACCATCCCCTGACACCCCCTACCTCGCACCCAAGAAGCGATGGAACGCGATGATCGACTCCATCAGGAAGTGGAGCGCCTCGACGGCGCGGAGCTTGACGTCGTCCTCAACGTCGTCCCTCTCCACGATGCCCGTCGCCCGGCGCATGGCCTCGTCCAGCACCTCGTGCAGCCGCTCGAACGACCGGCTGCCCGCACGACCCGCTGCGTAGGCGAGCGTCACCCGCGCCCGGCCCAGCCGGGTGATGACTCCCTCCCAGTCGCCGCGTCCTTCCGCCGCCTCCCGCGCCGCGTCCCGAACCGCCGTGACCTCGGTGTAGATTTTCCGCAGCTGTGAGTGGGCGATATTCAGCGCCAAAGCTGCCGTGTAGAAAGCCAGCTCCATCAGCTTCCCCTCGTCCGGCCGTAGCCGGATCTTCTGCCGTTTGAACTTGTCCACTAGCTCCTTGAACCTCAGTTCTACCTCCTTCCTGCGCCTGTCGTCCAGTTGCCCCCTCCCACGCAAGTACTTCTCCTTGAGCTCCGCCAGCTTCAGCTCCGAGCTCATATTACCCACCCCGCCGCGCGATCAAATGGGGGATGAGCGCGACGTCGACCAGCCCGACGGGGTACGCGTCCGCATCCTTCCTCGGGCTCACGGGCAGGACCGAGAGCAACCGTTGCGTGAGCACGTCATCGTCCCCCTCCATCCGCCGGACCACGTAGACCAGGCGCGAGGCCGCGCCCACGTCGCCGCGCTCCCACCAAGCCCGGAGCGCCCGGAGCAGCCGGTACGCTCGGGCCTTCTCCCCGAGCGCGTCCCGCACGTCCTCCAGCAGCTCCACCGCCGCGAACGCCCGATCCAGCCGCACCGGACCGGGGGCCGATCCGGAACCGCTCGGGTTTCCACTCTGACCATCGTTTCCATCTTCGGAAACCGAATTGTTGATTTTAGAAACGCTCAGCCGCGGGAGCGAAACGCGCGCCTTGGGGGCCAGTCGGACCCGCACGGGGTCGTCGCCCTCGCCCGCCCGCTTCGCCTTCCGCTCCCGAGCCTTGAGCGCCCGCAGCACCAGGTGGAACGGGGCCTTCCTCCGGGTGAGCAGCACCGCCCCGGAGAGGGACGCGACCGACAGGTACCCCGTCGCGTGCGCGAAGAGCAGGAAGGCCTCGAACGGCAGGGAGTACGCCTCGTTCCACGCGCCCGCCACCAGCAGGTCGTCCCCGCCCGAGAACACCAGCAGGAACGGTCGGCCGCGCCCCTCCCCGTGCTCCGGTTCGAGCCTCCCGTCCTCCCCGAACCGGGGCAGCAGCTCCAGCGGGTCCAGGGTCCGCTCCCCGTCCGCCAGCCTCACCTTGAGCCCCGGCACGTCGTCCAGCAGCTCCGCGACCGTGCGGAACCCCAGCGCGTTCACCCAGTGCCGGAACACCAGGTCCGTGAGCCGTGAGAGGGAGAGAAACGTGCCGAACGCGTCCCCGGCCGCCACGCTCACCCAGTCGCCCAGGTTGTCCACGTCCACGTACGCGAGCCCCAGCAGGCTCGCGCCGGGCGCCCGCTCCGCCATCCCCGAGAACGTTGCGAGCCCTTCCTCGCCCTCCGACTCCGGTACGTCCTCCTTCGTCGCCGCGTACCAGGGGAAGTACGACATGACCACCCGGGCCGGGGACTCGGCCTCCCGGGCCGCCTCCAGCGCCTCCCGCACGTGCGCCGGGTCCACCAGCAGCAGCTCGCCCGCCTCGACGGCGCCCTTCAGACCGTCCCGTCTCACGTGACGCGCGCAGACCCTGCGACCCTCCCGCTCGCACACCACCGCCGCGCCCTCCAGCTCCTCCCCCACCAGGAAGCCCGCGAACACCGGCCGGTCCTCCTCGTCCCGCCGGACCAGCGCGTCGCCCAGGTCCGCCAGCCGCTCGCAGTGCTCGCACCCCTCGCCCTCTCGCACCGGCGCCCCGCACACCGGGCACGGGTCGACCTTCCCGCTCACCCGCGCCTCGGGCAGCCGGGAGCGTCGCAGGTCCCGACCCACCCGGCGTCCCAGCTCCTCCACCCGTCGCCTGAACAGCCCCTTCCTCCGCTCCACGAGGTCCTCGTACCCGAGCCCCACCCACGCGAGCCCCAGCCGCAGCACGCCGTCCGTGCCCTCGAGGACCGCCCGCTTTAGCGCCTCCCGCGCCTCCCGCAGCGCCTCCAGGATCCCGTCGGTGCGAGGTAGGAGGAGCGTGAACCCGCCGCCCGCGGCTCGGAGCAGCAGGGCGGGGTGCGCCCACTCCCCCAGCGCCTCGCGGAGCGTCGCCCAGGCCGCGCCCGCCGTGAGCAGGTCCACGAAGGCCGAGCGACCCCGGATGATCTTCAGGTAGGAGGCCGGCCGGCGCCTCGCCTCCAGTGGGGACGCCCGCCGCACGGACCGGATGAACTCCCCGATCCCGCCCAGCGCCCCTCGCACCAGGAGGAACCCGTCCTCCCCCTCCCTCAGGCCCTCCTCGAGCGCGTCGTAGGCCTCCGCCGGGTCGTCCTCCGGGGCGTCCAGGCGCCCCTCCTCCACGAGGTGACCCAGGCAGACGGCGAGGGCGGCCGTGAGGAGGCCGTGATCGTAGAGGGAGATCGCCCGCATGTGGTCCCGGCCCTCCGGGATCCAGTGCTGGGCGGGGACGAGCGAGGCCACCGCCTCCAGCGCGACCCGGGCCGGGTCGAACGGGTGCGGGTGCTCCGGCGCGCCCAGCTCGCGCAGCAGCTTCACCAGGCTCTCGCTCAGCCGACGGTACCGTTCCCGGCACTCGTTCTCGTCCACCTCCGACCTCGACGCCGTCTCCGGGGGCCGGAACTCCCGCGGGTGCACGTTGAAGTGCAGGAGCCCGAGCTCGTCCGGCAGGAACTCGGGTCGGGCTTTCTCCCAGCCCAGCCCCCGGACGTCCCCCTTCAACCGCTCCCGGAACAGCCCCCACACCCGGTGCCAGGGGTTGAGCAACGTCCAGAACGACCGCCTGCTCCCCTCACCCTCCTCCCGATCGAGCTCGTTGCGGCGCTCGGCGCTCGCCAACGTGTCCGCCAGGGCCACGCAGGCCAGCTCCAGCCCCCACTCGCCCGGCGCCGCCACCCCTAGCCGGTCCGGGTCCGCCCGGGTGAGCGCGTCCCGGTCCCTTCTCTTCCGGTCCCGGTGGTGGTGCCGGGCCGCGAGCACGGCCAGGCCCAGCGTCTCGTCCCGCTCCGCCTGGTCCCCGAAAGCCTTCTTAAGCAGCCGCTCGCCCGACCTCTGGTGGTTCTCACTCGGGCCGACGTACCGCTGCCTCAGCTTCCCCACGTCGTGCAGGAGCCCCGCCAGCGCCAGCCGCTCCGCCCGCACCCTCCGGCCCCCGGGCTCGGGGTTAGGGTGGCCACCGCGGCACCGGGGCTAATTAACGGCGTGCATCGTCGGGCCCGTTAACCGCGGGTTAACCCTGGCCTTTCGAAACGCTCATGCCGCCCGACGGCCCCCGGTCCCTGGGGGTCGAGCGGTTGAGGCCCGCGGTCGCGGCGCTCGGGATCCTGGTGCTGCTGGCCCAGCCGGCGGAGGGCCTGCGGGTGGCGGTCTTCGCCCCGAAGGACGTGGAGCCCACGTGCCTGCGGGCGATTGAGGAGGTGCTGCGGGGCGCCGGGATCGACTTCGACGAGGTGCGGGGCGGGGACATCGCGGGCGGGTCGCTCCTGGGCCGGTACGACGCGCTGATCCTCCCGGGCGGCGCGTACGCGGATCGGGTGACGGGCAACCCGAGGTTCGTGAGCGCGCTGCGGGAGTTCGTGCGGTCGGGCGGGAAGGTCATCGGGATCTGCGCGGGCGCGATCACGGTGGTCCGGGCGGGGCTGGTTCGGGCCAGGATCGAGAGGGTGGGACTGGGCGTCGGTAGGGTCACGCTGAGGCTGGAGCGGGACCGGCTGACGGAGGGGCTGCCGGACCGGCTGGAGGTCACGTACATCAACGGGCCCGTGATGCGGTCCGAGGGCGCCAAGGTGGTCGCCCGGTACGCGGGCGGAATCGTCAGGAGCGGGGATGCGATCCTGGTGGACCGGTACGGTAAGGGCGAGGCGATCGCGATCGGCCCGCACCCGTGCCACGACGAGAACGGCAACCTGAACCGGGAGGGCGCGAAGCTGCTGCTCAACGCCCTGGGCGTGAAGGCGGGGGAGGTGAAGACGGGGGCGAGGTCGGGCGGAACCAAGGGAGGAGGGTGGCCGACGCCGGTGCTCCCGGTGGCGGTGGCGCTGGGCCTGGTCGTCGCCCTCACGGTCCGCGGACGTGCCCGATCGGGCTGACGCCCCCGGCGGAGTCTTTTCTGGTCACCCGGGACCCGACCCACCCGGGGGCTCCCGGCTTGCCGCTCGCGCTCCTCCTTCCGCTGCTGCTTACGCTCCCGGCCCTCACCCCGGCTCAGGCCTGGGGGCTCGAGGTCTCGGTGCGGCACGACCGATCGCTCCAGCTGGACCGCGACGGGTGGGCCGTCGTCGGCGCCCTGCGGGCGTACTCCAGCTACTACGGCCCGCTGCCGCACGGCGAGTGCGAGCGCGCGAGGGAGATTCACCTGGTCCGGTACCGGTGGGCGCGGACCGGCCTCGCCTGCACCGTGGACGGGATCGTGCTGGGCCTGCGGTGGTACTACTCCGCTCACCTGTTCGGCCCGTCGGAGCCCGGCGTTCCCGAGCCGTTCGAGCGATCGGGCGGGAGCCTCTCAACGACCGTGAGCGTGCCCCGGGGCGAGGTGAGCGCGGTGGGCGCCCTGTGGACGAGGATCGGCGGGTCCTACCGGTCGGTGCCGGTGCTGGCGGTGCGCTCCGACGGAACGGTCCGGCTGGTCGTGCTCGACGAGCGCCCGCGCGTGCTCGAGCTGGGGACCGTCGAGGGTGACGTGATGCTATCGCACTCGCTGCTGGAGGTCCGCCGGATCGAGGGCCGTCGAAACGTGACGGTGCCCCCGCCACGGATCGTCTTCGTGGATTCGTCCGGGCGCCTGGTGGAGGTGGATCCGATCCTCACCGTGCCGGTGAGGGTTCCCCCGTCCCCCGCGCTCAGATCGTTACGAATGTCGAAACAATTGCCGCCAGGGGTGACCTAGGAGGCCCTCCGACCCCGGCGGAACACCGGCGCCACCGGGATTGGTAGGATCGGCCGATGGCTCGGCCGGCCGGTCCCGCCGGC